>Ga0182024_10006030_pt1 | contig 26811 bp, 29 predicted proteins | sample P32metaG_FD_120480 | JGI IMG/M metagenome (GOLD analysis project Ga0182024, IMG submission 120480) | Permafrost microbial communities from Stordalen Mire, Sweden - P3-2 metaG (Illumina Assembly) | ecosystem: Environmental > Terrestrial > Soil > Wetlands > Permafrost | place: Sweden: Stordalen...
GCGGTTCGGAGAACTCGAACTGGCCAATGCGCTGCAACTTCGCTTGTTCCGCCGTGAACTGCTCGCAGCCAACACCCGCGCCGCATACGCAGCGTTCCACGACGACGTAACCGCCGGTATCCTAGTAATCAAACCAATGTCGGAGGAGGTCTACTCGCAAGCGCGACGGCTTGCTCAACGGTGGACCAGAACGCTCGGCAGCCGGACGCTCGACATCATCCATGTAGCATCAGCGATGGCGCTGGGGGCAGAAGCTTTCCACACTTTCGACGAAAGACAACGCCGCCTGGCTAAAGCCGCGAAGCTGACCGTCAAATAGTGGAGCGACCATGCAAGCGTGGGCCTGGACTTGCTTCAGGGAACTTTGGCCCGCGCAACAATTCGTGACAGTCGAATGATATTGGTGTTGTTGCGGCGCTCGTAGCGCGCTTCATCCGTCAGCGAACGCAGGAGGTGAAGGCCGAGTCCGCCAACCGGCCTGGCTTCGAGCGGCTGGTCGAGATTGGGCGGCGGCACTGCGAACGGATCGAAAGCGCAACCGTCGTCGATAAATTCGATTTCCAGGTGGCTGCTGGTGAGGGCGAGCGCGATTTCGGCCCGTCCCGGCTGCGCGCGATCCGGATAGCCATATTTCATCAGGTTGGTGAGCAGCTCCTCGAGCAAAATCAGAATACGATCCGCGTCGTCGGCAGCGATTCCCTGTTCTTTCACAAATGCCGCGACGAAAGCGTTCACTTGGCGCATCGCGGCGGAATCGGCTGAGACAATGAAGCGGGATTGCATCGCTAACTCGGAGACAGATTATCGGCCTCTTGCCGCGGTTGCCACGGCTGGCTTCTGGCACCGCGCGGCGATAGGCTGCACGCCGAATCGTGTCAGAATTCGCGATGGAGGCCAAATGAATTCCGCAAATCGAGCTTGGCGCATCATCTCAAGTCTCGCCTCCATCGTGACACTGTTACTCCTCAGTTCGGTGGCCAACGCGGACAATACCCAGGTTGCGCAGATAAAGACGGTGTCCGGTCAGGCCGAGATCGTGCGCAATGGTGCCCGCACTCCCGCGCGCGTCGGTGACCCGCTTTACGAAAAGGACACTATCGAGACCGGCGGCGACGGTTCGATCGGAATCACCTTCATCGACAACACCGTGATGTCCAGTGGCCCGGATAGTCAGATCGTGCTCGAGGACTACAAATTCAACTCGAGTAATTTCAAGGGCTCGATGCTAACCGACATGAACCGGGGCACGGTCTCGATGATTTCCGGCGATATCGCGCGCAGCACACCCGGTGCGATGAAGGTCAAGACGCCGACGGCGATTCTCGGCGTGCGCGGAACCCGGTTTGTAATCGAAGTCAAAGACAACCGCTGATCATGCGTCGCATACTGCCAGTCCTGGTTCTCTTTTTGCTGGCGTCGTGCTCCAGCCGTCAGTCGCTGTTCGTCGTGTTGCCGAATCCGGACGGCAGCTCGGGCGCGGTCACGATCGAGGACGGACAGAAATCGGTGGAACTGGATCATCCGTACGCGGCCGGAGAGGTGCGCGGAGGCGTCGCCGCGCCGGTGCAGGTTGACCAGGCGCAGGTGCAGCAGATTTTCGGCAACGCGCTCGCCGCACAACCGGTGCTGCCCAGCCACTTCGTGCTCTATTTCGAAAGAGACAGCGACACTTTGACGCCCGAATCGCAGCGCCAGTACCGAGCCGTGTTCGCGGACATCCAGCGTCGGCCGGTTTACGAGGTCGAGGTGATCGGGCATACCGACACGCTCGGCAACCCGCCCTATAATCAGCAGCTTTCGATGAGCCGCGCCGAAATGATTCGCGATCGGCTGGTACACGACGGAATCAGTCCCAAATCGATTTCGGTAGCGGGCCGCGGGCAGTTGGACCTTGCGGTACCGACCGCCGATCAGGTTGCGGAACCTAAAAATCGGCGCGTGGAAATTACTGTCCGCTGATCAGCCAGACGAAACCGGACCCAGCCAGCGCACCGCGAGCAGCGTAATGTCGTCGGCCTGCTCGGCTCCGGCGGCGAAGCGGCGGACGTCGTCGCGCACGAAATCGACGACGCTTCTCGCACCGGTCATCGGCGCCGTTGCAAGCAACCGCTCGAGCCGAGCGCCGGAATACAGCGCCTTGTTGGCGTCCTGAGCCTCGGTCACCCCGTCCGTGTAGGCAAGCACCATCTCACCGCGCGCAAGCTGACGCTGCTCGATCGAATACTGAAAGTCGTCGACCGTGCCGAGCGGCGGCCCCCCCGCTAGCGGGAGACTTGCCGGCGCTGACCCCGCGCGCATCACGAACGGCGAATCGTGGCCGGCGTTTACGTAAACGAGCACGCCGGTCGCAAGGTCGAGGATTCCTGCGAAGACCGTCACGAACATCATGTTCGTTCCGCCGGCGCCAAGTTCCTCGCTCGCAGCTGAAATCTTGTCGTTCGCCTCACCGAACACCCGATCCAGCGCGTTCCGATAACGCAGCGTCGCGGTGTGCAGCACCTCTTTTGTCATCGCCATAAACAATGCGGCCGGCACGCCCTTCCCGGAGACATCAGCAATCGCGAATGAGAGGTGTTCGGGATCGAGCAAAACGAAATCGTAAAGATCGCCACCGACCATCCGCGCGGGCTCGATGGAAGCATAGACCTCGACGTCCGATCGATCGGGAGGGCCCGGAAAGTGCCGCGGGAGAAGGCCGAGCTGGATTGCACGCGCGGCATTCAGCTCGCCGTCGAGGCGCGCTTCCATTTCGCGTTCGTGTTGCAACTCGGCTGCGAGCCGGCGACGGCCAGCCTCCGCGACGCGCAAGTTCTCCGACAACATGACGCCGAACACGAGCGCCGACGACAATGCGGGATAGATGCCGTCGAGCAGGAGTTTCGAAAATTTGAAACTCACCAACGCCGAGCCGAAGAGAATCGCGACGATGCCAAGAAACACCGCAGCCGCCATCCGCGGATTCTCGTACGGCAACGCAAAGACAACGACCAGCCCTGCGACGATCACCAGCGCTATCTCGACCGAGTTGAGGAACGCCGGGCGGCGTAGCAGATTCCCGCTCAGCATCGATTCCAGCGATTGCGCCCAGACTTCGATCCCCGGCATCAGGCCGCGCGGCGTCTGATCCTGATCCGTCAATCCGAGCGCGCTTGATCCCAAAAGCACCGCCGCGCCACTCAGCCGCGCCGGGTCGTAGGAACCATTGAGCAAGTCCGCCGCCGAGATGTAGCGCGCGTCGTACGACGGCGTGAAATACGGGTAGATGCGGCCACGCCCATCGGTCGGCAGAAAGTTGGAACCGAGGGTGGCGCCTTGCACGCCTTCTTTGCCACTGTCTATTCCCAGAGCACCCGCGCCCGAAGCTACTCGCAGCATTTCGAGGGCAAGGTTCGGCACCAGGTGGCCCTCCGCCACAATGAATAAAGGCACGCGGCGAATGACCCCGTCGGGGTCGGCCTCCTGGTCGATGGACCCGTACCCGCGCTCCGCCGCCTCGATCTCAGGCAGGCTGCGGACGAGTTCCGGGTGAGTGAAGAGAAACGGGCGCGGATCCGCGCCCGATTCGAGAATCATCGTGACACGCGAGGGTGGCCTCGCGTGGGCCGCCTCGTTGCTGGCTGCGACTGCCAACACCGTGGGGATTTTGTGCAACGCCTCGGCGAGCACAGCTTCATGCGAAGGCAAATGCGAGAGCTCTCCGGCTAGTTGGGCAGGAATTTCAGGATCGGAATCTATCAGGCGGCCGGGCGAAAGACGGTCGGGCTCCGCGAAGATGATATCGACGCCGAGCACACTCGGTTTGCCCGCCGCGATCTTATCGACTAGTTGCGCCACGCGCGCGCGTGACCACGGCCATTGTCCGTATTGCGCGAGGCTCTTGTCATCGATGGCGACGATCTCTACCGGCAGAGGCTGATATTTGCGCGGCGCAAGCTGCTCTAGAAAATCGAAGCCGCGCAGCCGCAGGCTCTGCACGACGGCCGGATCGAGCGAGCGCACGATCACCAGCATCGCGAGCACTACCAGGGCCGGTGCGCGGCCGGGCGATGCGAACAATCCGCGCAACCTCGTCAGCGGCCTTCCCGACTGTGCCTGGGACTTGTCCTCAGAGGACAATCTCAAGTCCGTCGTAAGCAGAGCTGACGGTCAACTTCTGCGGGTACTCATTGATTTCCACGTAGCGCCGCGTCTCGCCGAGCACCTTCTCGATCATTTTGTCGTCGAATACAGGCTCGTGATGGTACATCACGAGATGCTTCACGTGCGCCAGCTGCGCGAGCTCGACCGCGATCATGTTACTCGAATGACCCCAATCCTCTTTCACTGAGATCTGGTCTGCCAGCGAGTACTGCGCATCGAAGATCAACAAGTCGGCGTCGCGGAAAAACTCGACGAACGGATAGTTCTCGGTGAGCACGTCGAACTTGTGCTCCGAATCGGTCGAGTAAACCATCGACTTGCCATTCTTCGAGAAGCGAAAGCCGTAGGAATCGCTCGGATGGTTCTGCCGGATCGCCTTTACTGACAGACCGTCGATCTCGTAGGTGCGGCCGGGCTCCAGTTCGACGAACTCAATCGTCGCGCCGAGCGCTCGGAAATCGATTGGAAAGCAGGGACTCGACTGCTGGCGGATGAAAACGTCGCGCATTGCCTTATGGCAGCCGTGGATGCGAATCACGTTGCCGGGGATGTAGGACGGGGTGAAGAATGGAAACCCCATAATGTGATCCCAATGCGTATGCGAGAGGAAAACGTTGAACCGCGATTTTTTCGCGGGGCCATGCTTCGCAATCAATGCGTTTCCAAACTCGCGCACTCCTGACCCCAGGTCGCACAGCACATACTCGTCGCCGCCCGCTTCTATTTCGACGCAGCTCGAATTGCCGCCGTAGGTGCCGCTAACCGAAAACGGAAGTTCCTTCGCGAGAAAGTTGTCGATCGCTTCTAGGCTGTCCAGTCGATGGCCCCGCGCGACCAGCAGCGCCTCGCGGAGCTTGGTCTGGACGGCCCGGTATCCAAGCGGCGTCGGAATCGAACCGCGACTTCCCCAAAAACGGATCAACATCTGAAATTGACCCCCTGCAACGGGCACGTCTGGCAGTTTAACGCAGGCCCGCGAGTGCGTCTGCGGCAGTGTCGAAGACCTGTACCACTAGCGAGAAACGACTGATCTCGAAAATCTCCTTGACCACCGGCCCCAGCGCGGCGACCGCAAGTCCTCCTCCCGCTGCCTTCGATTGCTTCGATCCCATCATCAGCGCCCGCAAGCCGGCGCTCGAAATGTACTCGACGGCCGAGAAATCAACCAGCACCGCCGCACCGGGAGTCAAAGCAGCAAGCAGCTTCGCCTGGAAGGCCGGGCTCGTGTCGTTGTCAATTCGTCCCGATGGACTCAGGACCAGAATGTCGCCGTCGCGCCGCTCGCCAATCTCCACGGAAACCTCCGCGAATTTTCAATCGCAAATGTAGATGTAACAATTTGCGGCTCAATTCTCGACATTTCGTCGATCGTGTGCAAGCCGAAAGATCGGCCGAAATTTCTAGCGTTGAATTTCGATCTTCAATTTGCCGGCGGCACGCGCACCGTCAGCACGTGCGGTCCGCGGAAATAGCGGTCGAACTCGCCGCCGACGTAGTTCCAATTGTCATGGGGATTGAACCACGCGACCATGTTTGGCAGGAACGGCGAAATCAACAGGTTCAAGGCGCCCAGGTCCGGCCGCATGTCCAGGCGGAAAAGATCGCCGGGATATAAAAGCCAGTGCTCCGATCGATCAGGCAGCGACGCCCTGACGCTGAAGATCTCGGGTCCCGGCGCGCATGCGAAGACGTGAAACTTGATTTGACGATTCCCACGCCGAAGCCTCGCAACCATCATCATCAGCCCGGAAGCGCCCGCGAAGGAATCGGCCGGGACATCAAGCTGAGACTTGCGCACCTTCATCTTGCCCGTAGCGTAGCTCGCGCACGACGCGACGCCAGATTTCGCGTTGAGCGTATCGACCATCTGCAGCGTGCCGTCAGCATTCAAGAACGAGTGCCTATAGGTGTCGAGCATTGGCGCATAGGTCGGAGGCGCCAGGTGTAGGAGTTCATCTTCGCTATCGCGCTCGCCATCAAGGTACCTGGTCTCACCCTTGATCTCTTCGGTTGAGTTGTTCTGCAGGACTGTGAAGCGCGTCGAGCCGATCGTTTGCTTTCCGTCGGGACTCAAGATCTTGTACTGCAATCCACCTGAATCCGGAGCGCCGGCTGGGCTCGCTTCCAGCGCAGCCGCGCTACTCGAAAGGGCGGCGCACGCTGCCAGCCAGAACACCGCTAGAAGAGTTGCTTTCAACAATCCAACGTCAAATACCGCAGTGAATTTCCGACGCGAATTGCCTTACCGTCGCAGTGCGTCCGATGCTCCGATTTGCGGCTCGATGACTAGAAATCAGCGCCTCCAGAATTTCAGGGATTTCAAACACCGCGCGGTTGTCGAACGCTTCCACGTTCGCACGCAAGCGCGTGAACTGCTCGCGATCCAGCATCGTCGCAACCCCAGTGCCTATGTCCCGAAAGGAAGGCAGCACTACTCCAAAACCGTTTTGCACGATCCAATCGGTGTTGAAGCGTTCCTGCACCATCGTCCAGGCGTTGCGCTCGACAATTAGGGGAAGGCCCATAACGAGCGCCTCACTGATGCTGCCGGGACCCGGCTTGCCGATGAAAAAATCCGCAAGCTTCATGTAATAAGGGATTTCCTGCGTGAAGCTGACACAGTGGAAGAGGTAGGACAGCCTCATGGTTTCAATACGTTCGCGCAGCTTGTCATTGTGACCGCAGATAAAGATGAGCTGAGTCTTACTACCGGCAACTTCGATTCTTCTTGCGATAGCTGCCATCTGGCTCGAGCCATAGCTACCGAACATGACAATGCCAGTTTTCAATTCGGGGGCGAGCCCTAGCCGGATTCGCTCGGCTTTACGGTCCATCTCGATGGGTCGATAGAACTCGGGACGTACGATCATTCCCGAGGTGCGAAATACGCGCTCGGGGGCATGACCCATCGCGATCGCCTGCTCGGCGGCAGTATCAGTGCCACAAGCCAGGTACTGCTTTTGACGTTCGATCCAGAAGTGCGGAGGACAGTCGGCGAGGTCCGTAAGAATCGTGATCATCGGAGTTTCGGATCGTCGCTGCATCGCGTCGGCTTGTCGCAGCCCTTGCAAAATCGCGTGATTAAAATTGGGGATCATTGAAACAACAAGGTCGGTCCGCGAGCGCTGCCAATGGCGCGCCAGCAGCTTGATGATCGACGGCTCGAGTTGCCGAATCAGCATCTGCGTTATCCGCAACAGTGGACCCGTGCCGATAGTAAGGCCGTGTTTCAGCTGCGAGTTGTAGAAGTCTTCGATCCTCACTCCGGTGAGGCGTCGAATAACGTCGGCCGGCTCGAGCAGTTCGCGCAGGTTGACTAGATTTATGTGCCATGAACGATGCTGTTGGCGGGCCGCGGATATGAGCGCCGTCGCCGATGCGCGATGCCCACCGCCCGCATCGAAGTAAATCAGATCGAGCTGCGCCTCTGCTTGATTCGTCGATTCGGGCAGGTAAGTTGTCATTGGATCACCTCCTGAGGCATCGGTTCGGAGACTGGAATGTGCCGCTGTGAACCAGTCCATCGGATGACTTGCAGCGCCCCGTCCAGCTCCTCGACCGCCGCCGTCCGGTTCTGCACCCAGTCGCCGTCGTTCACGTACAAAATGTTTCCGATCAGGCGATGATCCGACCGATGTATGTGTCCGCAGATGACGCCGTCAGCCTTGTGATCGCGCGCGGCAGCGAGCACCGCACGATCGCGGAAGTCAGTGAGAAACTCGATTGCCTTGCGGGCCGGGTAACGAAAAAAGTCCGATAGCGAACGACCTTCGGCGCTTCCCTGTTCTTTCTGCCTGCTGTACCAATCATGAATCCGTTGTGCGCGTGCGTACGCGTGAGCTCCAATGATCGGCAGCAGACGATTCGGATTGAGCGAGCCATCGAACTGATGCCCGTGGATCACAAGCATCTCGCCGCCGTCGGCGGTGGTGTGAATCAGCGAACCTACGGTAGGAATGCGGCCGAACAGATGCTCAACGAGGCCGACCTTACCCTCGTCATGATTCCCGGGAACGAATACTACGTTGACGCCAGCGCGACGCCACTGAACGACCTCATCCACCAACTCTTGTTGCGCGGGACTCCAATGCCACGACGGCCCCCAGTTCCATCCGTCGACTATGTCGCCGACCAGGTAAAGGGTCTCTGCAATATGATGGCGCAGGAAATCGAGCAGAGAACTTGCTTTGCACGCCCGAGTTCCGAGGTGCACATCTGAGATCCAGATCGTTCGGTAGTAACTGCGTTGAAACATGGCCTACCTCCTCCATCGTGTCCCGCGAAAACCGCGACACGACCATTCCTTCCGCCTGCATCCAACGATCCGCCGAGGACTCTACTTCAGATAGGCAATCAGATCCGGACTTCAATAACTACACAAATAGTGAACTGAGGCTGAAGAATGAGACAGCAAAGAATGATGAATGCATTAGCAAGTTACTACTCGCGCGTGAACGCAATGCTACATTGACGATTAGCTATTCGATGCCGCGCGACTCGCGCACGCCCGCATTGACGCGGGAATCGGTGCGAGGCGGCGTCACGAGGAAAATACGAATGAATGGAAAGCTGGCGTCAGGGAAACGCAGGCAGCGTCGAGTGAGGTCCGGCAGCGCCGGCTAATTCAGGAAGCGCAATCTATCTGCCGACTGCGTGACGAATGGTGGTGAGTATGTAGATCAGCTCGCGCGGCGAGCGAATATCGCCCATCAGCACCACTTGCGATAAAACCTGCATTTCGTCATTCGAGATGTTGTGGATGCGTTGAAGCTTTTCGTTCTTCTGGAACTGTTCCCAGCTCGAGCCCTCGGCTGTTACAGATTCCGAGATTAGCGCCTGGGCATGCGGGTTCGCGAGAAGAAACAATTCGCGATTGTCGAGCCCGAGCAGATCCGCCAGCTTGGTAACAATCTTGTCCGACGGGTGCCGCTTCCCTGATTCGAGGTGCCCTACATACGGCGTGGAAATCTTGATCCTGGCGGCAACTTCGGCATGCGTGAAGCCCAGCTCTATTCGCTTGGCGCGTATCGCGTCGCCGAAGCCGGGGACCTTGGCGCGCACGATTGAGCTCTCCAATTTGCCTTTTCCCGCGCGCGGCGCGTTTGCTCGTTTTGAACTCTTTACCTTCAACATACCGTGAATTACTAGCATATAACTAAGTAAGAACAAACAGGCAGCAGATAATTGCTACAAAACACTAAGTTTTTCGCGACTATTTTGACGAGCATCGAGGCTCGCGGAAAGGCGTTGCCGTAGTCTGAAAATGGACATGGCGGGATCGTTTCGGCCGATGCCGTCTTCGCGCCGGGCGGACCGATCAACCTGTTCGATGGGCTGCACCGGCGGCCGCTCTCGCGAATCGGAAGTATGGCGCGATCTCGACGCGCTACAGCAGGACGTTCACTCCGGCCACGGCTTCTCCGCGGTTCATCTCGCGATCAAGCCTGGCTCCGAGACAAGCTTGGTGGCCGCGCTTGAAAGCGACCTGCGCCTCCTGCTCGACGCATTGTCCGAGCTCCGCTTCTACGCGCAACAATCCCCTGCCGATCAGTTGCGTGGCTTCGGGCTCGTGCCGGCGGGAATCCTCGGGGTGGGCGCCGTGTTCGGCGGAATGAACACGATGTACTCGGCGGTCGACGTCGCACTCGCGAGGTCGGTGTGTTGCGTGCGCTCGGCTTTAGGGGCGTGTCGATCCTCTCGGCCGTCTTGTTCGAGAGCGTCATGTTGGCCTGCTCGGCGGACTACTGCCGGCATGGCGCGGCGCAAATCCCGATAGTCGATTCGCTACGCGCCCTTTGAAGTTAACTTCCAGCGATTAACACCCAGCCGATCGAAGACCATAGGAGCCACCTCGGTGATGTGAAGCGGCCCCGCGTCGGTTCCATGCTCTAACCCAGGGCCCATCGTGACCATAAAGCCTTCCGAGCGATGGTTGCCGCGGCGCCCATCGGTCAGTTGGCCATCGAAGCGCCCGATCAATTCAGAAACGATTCGCGCCGAAGGTATTATTGGAGTCCACGTCACGATTGCGTCTGGCAGTAACGGGCTCCGCGCGCCCGACAACTCCTGGTTCGTAAAATGCACTTTACTAACTATCGGCTCGTCCGTAGAGGCGTCGCGAAGGCTCATGAAGCACTGGCGCAGCCAGTCCTCATAACGACGCCGCTGGTCGTCGTCGAGCATGCCCTCCCGCTCGCGGCCGCGAACGTTGAACCGAATGTAGCCGCTCCAGTCCGATCGGAGTCCTATCGCCGGGGTATAGGCCCAATCGTGTCCCGCTGTATAGGAGCGATCGACGACGGCATCTCTCACCGCAGCTGGAACGTGGCTCGCTACCAGATTTTGGAGCGAGGCGGGCGCCACCTCGATGAGGCTGCGAATCAGGCCACGTTGTTTCGGTCGAATTGAGCCGAACAACTCCGGCTCACGCGCCGCAAATCCCAAATTCACGCGATCCATGATGTCCTGAAGAAAGTAGTTCTTCGAGGTGTTCACTCCCATCCCATGCAGTGAGAAGAGTATTACCGTGGTTTGCGATAGGTCGATTGCGTCCAGGATTAGACCTATCGCTTCGTCAACCTCCTCGTACACGTCCAGCTCCGCGCCCGGCGGTGGCGACGCCTGCGACGGCAAGCCCTCAGGCCATAGGATGTGCCCCGCTCGATGACATTCGGCAAACACGGTGATGAAAACATCGCATTGGCGCGCGCCGAGCAGCCACCGCGATACTTGACCCTTGAGTTTCGCGCCCGACCGGAGATCGTCACGGATGCTGCGCAGTTCGCGCTCAGTCCTATCGAGTGGAATCTCACAGCCCATGCGGTGACTCCCGAAGCGCTGCAACACGTCGCGCATCAGGCCTCTCTGGTTTGATTCCGGCGGTCCAAACGGGTCGTGAACTGCGAAATTGGTTACCTCCAACCCCTGGTCGAGATGAGTTCGCATGCTCACCGGTACGTCCAGCGCCGTAACTGCAAAGCCCTCTCGCTCGAGCTTGCCGTAGAACGGTTCGGCGGGCAGCCAATCCGCCGTCACGCGCCGCATCCTCATCAACTTGGGATCCCACTGTAGGTGATGGTAGATGCCGTGATCTTGCGGATAGGTCCCCGTATAAAACGTCGGCCATACCGATCCGTTCAACATGGCGCTGGTCGATGTGAGCCGTCGCATAACCCCGTTGCCGAGCACTCGGCTGAAATTGGGAAGCGATACCAGATGCGCTTTGATGAAACTGAATTCGGCGGCATCGACGCCGATCATTGCCAGCTTTGGGCTCTTGGTGGTGCTCATTAAATGGAAACTGTCCTGTACCGCCGTCAGCTTAGTTTTCCTCGACGAGAGTTTCCAGCACCAGCGAACGGAGGATTGCGAAAAATCAGAAGGCCTTTTGGTCGCGGCTGCGTCAGGCTGAAACCCTCCGTGTTGCCAGGCAGGGATTCGTCGGCGCGCCGGCGCGCGTGTGTCGGGCAATTGCCGCTACCTTCGACCTGAGCTATCTCGCACGTGGGGCCGACCTGCACGAGCTGCTATGGAATCCGATCAGAGGCACTATCGCTTTCGAAGGAGACGGGATAGTCACCTATACATGCTCGCGACCAGAACAGTCTGAAATCTGCGACAGGTTGAAGACACCATCTACGAATACGTCACACTGATTCGTCACGAATCGGCTTCAAGCGCCACAATCGAGCGAAGTGGATTGCAACGCCAGCCGCGATGCCGACAAAGGAATACAAGTAATAGAACTGTTGTAGTAAGAACCCTTTTACCGAAAACAACAATCCGCCTGCTCTGAAGAATAATCGGTAGAGATCTCGGTTTAACCAGACAGCTATTGAGACCAATATGGCGACGAACATCCAGAACTGAAATCTGAAGATTGCGACCGAACTTACTATTGGAATCGCCAGAGCTACGACCGCCGCCACGCGCTGATCCGCGGAAAAGTTCAGGTTTGCTGGTAAGCTCCGCCCCTCCAGCCACAACAGCGTCCACTGGATAGCCCGAGCCCGAATGTCCGTAACGACCAGCGAACGGAGTGTCCAACGCTTCAAGTGTTTCACCTGTAGCTCACGATCGAGAACAATCCGAATTCCGCGCTCCGTCATCCTGTAGCCAAGCTCGACGTCCTCGATCCCGTAACGCAGTTCGTCAAAGCCCCCTAGTTCGAAAAACAATTCACGCCGGACCAGACCGCATGCGCCCCAGAAAGTCGTGGCGTTCGCACTCGAGCTCTGGTGGAAGTAATGGTGTGCGAGATTCTTGAAGCGGCTGATTGTCGACTCAGCTGCCGGATCGTCGTCGTACGAACCGATCACTGCGCCTGCGTCGGTCCCGGACATTGCAGCTCTCGCACGCGCAAGGCCGCCCGGAGCGAGCACTACATCAGCGTCGAGGAAAAACAGTATTGGCGCGCGCGCCATCTCCGCGCCCCGGTTCCGCGCCGCAGAAGGACCCATATTCCGAGGCAGCTTGAGCAGACGCACACCGTAGCTGGACGCGATTTCGAAAGTGTTATCGGTAGAACCGTCATCGACGACGATTATCTCGACGTCATCCGGCGCCTGTTCCGTTATAGCATCGAGACACCGCGGAATAGTCGCCGCAGCGTTCAGCGCGGGGACGATCGCCGACAGCGCCGGGACTTTCGACTCTGCTGCAGCCTCGCCATCTTCTCCGCGCTTCATCTATCACGCGCGGAAGGTGTCAGATCGAGTGCTGTAATACCTGGCAACCGGCGCTTTTCGTTTTCGCTGTCGGCGGTCTCGCTCGCCGCGTCATCTTCCAGATATTCGGCATCGGAATTGACTCGCCATAGATCAAAGGAACTACCCATTACATTTCGCGCCGCCATGAGACCGGTCAACATCGCGTGATCCTGGTTGTCGTATTTATGCATGCCGTTGCGGCCGGCTACCTGCAGATTACTTGCCGCCAGCTCAAGAAAGCTGCGTATCCGGGCTACGTTCGCTTGATAGCTGTGATCGTACATTGGATAGGCCTTGCTCTGACGAACCACGACTCCGTCTATAACGTCGGAGGCCTCCGCCAGCCCGAGCGTGACTAGTTCCTCCTTGGCCATCGCGACTAGTTGTTCGTCCGGGGCGGACCACAGAGCGTCACCCTCGAAACAGAAGTACTCCAGCCCAAGCATGGTAAAGCGCGGATCGGGTACCATCTCCGCGCTCCAATTCTTGTAGTTCTGAATCCGCGCCACATGTACGCGATGATCATGGATATAGATCCAGTTGTCGGGGAAAACATTTTCCCGCTCGAGGATCACAGCGACCGTAATAAAGTCTCGATAGCGCAACGCGCGCGAACTGGCGATCACCTCTTCAGGCGCCGGAGGATCCAGCGACGATATCAATTGCGCCAATGGCATCGTCGAAATGAAGTGGTCCCCCTCGTAGGCGTGCAGTGCTTCTCCGCTTTGCGTCGTGATGGAAGTCACCCGCCCCGCCGAGTGAGCGACCCGCACCAGGCGCTCGTCCATGCGCAATACACCGCGCTTTTTCTCGATGAGACCCGCGACTCGCTCCCACACCTCTCCCGGCCCAAGCGGCGGATAGCGAAAGCGATCCACCAGTGTCTTGATTGCACCGCTGCGGCGTGTCCGGCCCGGGATGAAACTCCGCATGAGCGAGGCGAACGACAAACCCTTGATCCGCTGCGCGGCCCACTCCGCGCTGATTTCGGAGCATGGCACGCCCCAGACCTTTTCCGTGTAGCTGCGGAAAAAAATTTCGTAGAGCCGCCGTCCAAATGCGTGCACCACCCAATCTTCAAAGCTTCCGATCGGTGCCTGGCGACGTCGCTGCGCCCGCAAATAGCTCAGCAGACAGCGGACCGCCTCGAGCGGGCCAAGTTTTCGCAGCGCTTCGAGTGGCTCCAGCGGGTACTTGAAAAACCTCCCCCTATAGTAGATGCGCGAAAGCCGCCGCCGAACGCGCATCCGCTCGCCCATCAACTCCGTCCATAGAGCTTCGATCTCCGCGTTCTTGGAAAAGAAGCGATGACCTCCAATATCGAATCGGAAGCCTTTGTATTCGATCGTCCGCGCCAGTCCGCCCACATGCCGCGGATCCTGCTCGACGAGTACCACCGGGTGGCCGTTGCGCGCGAGCTCGTAGCCGCACGTGAGCCCGGCCGGCCCCGCACCAACAATTACAACGCGCTCTCGGAGCATGGAATCCAAAATAATCCGACCAATCGAGTACGACTGTCGGTACACCAATGGACACGACTAGGTCAAACGGGCGCAAAGCCACCGTGGCGCTTTCAACTGTATCTACGTGTGAGGAGCGCCTCGACTTAATTGAGTTCGCGACCGACCCGTTCCGGAAACACCTACCGCCCGCATAAGGGTCTCACGAGCTCGACCCGCGGCGGCAAACAGAATGGTCCGGATTTGCGCCGCGCAGGTTCGCGGCGATTGTCGCGCTCAAATCTCGAACTATTGGCAATGGGACAGCCGCGAGGCGCGCTTATAGCATTTCCCGCGCAGTGGCTGGATCATCCTTCGAGAGTTCTGCGAATGGTATCAGCGCAACAATCAAGGTTAGTGCCATTAAGTACGCGGCTAGCAGATCGCTGGGCCAGTGGGCGCCCAGCACGACGCGCGCGTCGATCCCCGCTAACAGAAAGAACAAGGCTATGACACAGATCAAGGTTCGCGCGCCTCGCAGACGTACGAGTGCAAGGACTCCGGCATAACCGAAGGTGGCTCCGTAAATCAGCCCGAAGATTGACGGAAAGGCGTAGCCTTTTGGATGGCCAACGACGTTGATCAGATCCGACGTCGGGCGCGGCTGGGCAACTATAGGACTTAGCCCGATTCCCAGAAGCCACAGGCCGAAGAAAATCGCGACAGCGACTGCGGCGGCGCGCCACCCGCATATTGTCCAGGCAACGGCGACCGTCGCCGCGAGCAGCCCTAAGCACCACGGCATCAGGGCCGACGTGGTTATGGCCTGTGCCAACGGGATCGGCATTGGGGCGAAGTGCTGAATCGCGCGCGCGATCTGCGGATCGCCCGGAAACCACGGCATGCGAGCCGCCGCAAATCCGATCACGATGTCGAGTATGATCAGTATGACTAGAGCAGTTCTAGTGCGAATCATGATCGCACACCTCTACGAGTCCGTGCCGCCCTCGGTGGAGCCGATGAAAAATACCGGGATTGCTGCGATCTGAGCGCCAACCGAGGGCGACGATGCCCCATATATAATGGTCGTATAGGAGGCCGAGCGCCACGCCAACCGCCGCGCATGATCTTGAGTTTTTACATCGCTACTCACGGACGGGCTTGCAGATCGAGATAAAAGCCAGCCTCAAGGTACCTTGGGCGGTGGTGTCGCAGTAAACTGCGCCAAGTCCGCGATTCCTAACGATTGCTCGATTCCTGCGATCTGTTTGACCGCATCGTCGAAGCCGTCCTTTCCGAATTGCTTGTGCTCGATTTCTTCGAACTTCTCGCCCATCTCGTGGTAATCGTGCTCGCCCATCGACTTATGCCATGCGGGAAAAACGATCGTGTCTTCGCGAGCGGTATGTTCCTGGTACATGAGAACGAATGAGTCCAGGGCGCTGACGAGCTGGTCCCCTCCGCTCGCCAGTCCTTGGCCATTGGTCGAAGCCAGAATGTACTCTGTGATCTCGCGCCCGCGTTGATGCTGGGCGAGGAGCACATCAATGTAGGCTGACGCTTCGCCACCAGTGCGCTTGACCGCGGGGAATATGAAAGGCTCCTCCAACGCCCGCTCGTGATAATCCTCGCCGAATTTGCGAAACAAAGAAGCGGTTTGCTGAAGGTCTTGCGGGCGAACGTCCTGCGGATTCGCGCGCAGCTTCCGGGCTGTCAGAAAATAGACCAGGAGAGCCCGCCGGAGGACGCCGTGCTCGCGCATCAGATCCTCGTTTGCGGTGACTTCTTCCTCGTTCGCCTTGGAACAACTTACGAGCAGCTGACTGCCAGCGATCAACCCGGAAGCTGTCGCCAGCGCGGAGACCAGGAATTTTCTTCGCGTATTCATGATTGTCTCATCCGGATTCCATTTTGCAGATGCTGTGCGTTGACTGGCGGGATAGTTAGAGCAAGGCGGGTGCCACCTGCACTTGGTCGAGCACCATCCGAATCTTGCGGGCATACCGACTGCTCGCGAATGTTAATAGCTTCACGCTATCACCCCCTGGAGGCTCCCTGAACTACCGACGCCTTTACGCTGCCTTTGCGGTTAGCGCCCGATGGTAATCTCTTATCTCTTTGATCTTACGTCCGCGATTTCGATCACTTCCGCGCCGAGGGCTTCGATCACTTTCCCGCTCGTCTGGCGGGTACCGTGGAAGAATGACTCTGCCAAGCCGTGCCCGGAGTTTCCGGTCAGCGTCCGCAGGTCGCATCTGCAGTCCGGCATCTGGTTGAAGTCGCTTTCGTAGTGACTTCTGATCTCGTCGCGCCCCTCGATCCGAGTTGCCGCGGCATCGATTATTACGGGACTTTCATGGAAACAGGCCATGACACCCTCAATGTCGTGCCTGTTGAACGCGTCGAAGTACCGCTGAATCAGTTGCTCTTCTGGTGTCATTTTTCTTCTCCTTGCGAACACGCTGATTAACGATTGTCATTCGCGGCGATCATTGATGCTCGTCGTGAACGTGCAGATGCTCATGCAGAGTGATCTCGTGCACGTGGAGGTGACTATGTCTCTCTCGGACTAAGATCGAAACTCCGATGATCATCAGCGTTGCGCCGGCAAGTTCCGAAGGTTTGGGGAAGTTCGCGAAACATGGTGGCTGCAGCAAGCACCCCGCGTTTGCCGAGGTGCTCGCGCATTCGTACCTGCAGATCGGAAAACTGAAATACGGCGGTTCTCCCGCTCCAGCATCGGCTTCCCGATCCCAGAAGCCCCGGAAAAGCAAAGGCACCAAATTGCTCGACGCCGAGCCATGCCGCGCGGCTGCTTATGGGTAAATCTGGAATGGTATTGGCCATCAGAACTGTCTCGCCTCAGCTTTGCGCCGGCTTGCGGGCACGGACGAAAGCGCTCATGAACTTACCGTCTGCCATCTGCGCGATTTTCTCGACGTCTTCATTTTTCGCAAGAAATCCTTTCGCGTCGGCCGCCGTGTAAATACGCGTCGGTTCTACTTCGATCTGTTCGAATCCCGCCCCCGCCAACTTCGATTGGTATTCCGACTCCTCCAACGCACCCGCGATGCATCCGGCCCACAACTCGACGCGACGGCGAATTTCGCCGGGCATCTGACCGCGGACCACGATGTCCGAAACTGCGAATCGTCCACCTGGTTTCAGCACACGGAACGCTTCGCCCAGCACCCGATCTTTGTCGCCGGAGAGATTGATCACGCAGTTCGAGATGATCACATCCACCGAATTGTCAGGCATCGGAATATGCTCTATCTCGCCCTTCAGGAACTCGACATTCTGCGCGCCCGATTTGCGATGGTTCTCGCGCGCGAGGGCGAGCATTTCGTCGGTCATGTCCAGTCCGTACGCCTTGCCCGCCGGTCCAACTCTGCGGGCGGACAGCAGCACGTCGATCCCCCCGCCTGATCCCAGATCGAGCACCGTTTCTCCCGGCTTCAGCTCGGCGAGCGCGGTTGGATTACCACATCCAAGCGACGCCGCAACCGCCTCGGTGGGAAGCGCAATCGTCTCGCCGTCGCCGTAGAGATTCGACGTGATCGGTTTCCCGCGGACGCCCCCGATCCGCAGCACGAGCCGCCCTGGTTCGTGACCCGCAGCGCCGCTTGCGCGTACTCTTTCCTGACCGTTTCTCTTATCGATTCATTACTCATCGTGACCTCCACGCTGTTTCGCTGCGTACGCGTCGTGCTCGCGCTTCGCGGTTTCCGTAGTTGCTCTCTATGTCGTTGCGCCACTCACGGCGGCGACGTCAGAGCAGGTTTTCGAGACGGCCAGGGAAATGTTTCACCAAGCCGTCGATGCCATCGAATCAGTGCATTGATGATTACCGGTAATCCAATCGCGCCTGGTACCACCCAGTAGGCGAGGTACGGCAGATCCCTCCACACGGGCAGGTTCTTGCCGTTATCCACGTAGAAGGCGGTGAGCATCAGGATGTATGAGAGCCCCATCCCGGTGACATGAAAATCGATCCATCTCCGCCACAACTGTCGCCGCGCGATGCGGCCGACGGAGGCGGCGAGAAAAGAAAGCGCGCCCAGAGCGAACAGTGGGTAGTCCTCCGACCATCGCATCGCGGCAAGGACAGTTGCCGATGCGAAAAGCGTCGCGAGGCTCCAGTAATACAGAGTGCCGAACTTCGGATGCCGGCCGCGGCGTTTCTGGCTGAGCATTGCAACTATTCCCAGGACCACGCATGCGAGGCCGAACAGAATGTGAAAGCTCAGCACGCCGAGAAAAAGCGGGGAGTCCGAAGGCAGTTCGAATCCGACAATTTTACTCAGGGTTTCAGCCATCTCACTTCTTGCGATGAGCGGTCATCGAACGATCCGGCGATGCGCCCAGCGTTTTGTGCAGGTCGGCGCAACAATCTTCGGTCATGAACCGGATCAACTTGGCGGTTTTCGCCCAATCAATTCCGTAGTAGATGAATCGCCCCGACCGTTGCGCGGTCAGCAGACCGCATCGGGCGAGTGCGTCGAGGTGATGCGACAGTGTCGAGCCCGGCATCTTAACCCGGCGCTTGATCTCCTCCACGCAATTCCCTTGCGGTCCGGCGCGCACCAGCAGGCGGAAGATCTCGAGCCGGTCCTTCTGGCCCAGAGCGGCAAACTGTTCGACGTAGTTCTTCATTCCGACCTTTCTAGTATCATCGAAATAATTTCGGATGCAAGACCTTGCCGAAATGGGCCGTGGAAACGTAAGAATTCTCAAAACAGCGACCCCCCATGCCATCTTAAGAGCGGAATGACAAGTATTATGGCATCGATCGGCAACGCTCTTTGAGAATTTTCGCTAATCCGCGACCCCTCATAGCGTAAGAATTCGCGCGTTCGTAACAATCGTCTCATCATCTCGTAACGCCACCTCCCTAACTTGCGCCTGCCGCGGTCTCGCCGGGTCGTCGGCGGAGGTTTTCGCATCGTGGATAGGAGAGTCCAGGGAGGACGATGATGAGACGAACGATACGAATGGTTGCGCTGTCGATGCTTGGCGCGGCGCTGATGCTCAGCGCCGTCGCGATGACACCCACCCCAGCCGCAAGCGAGGAAGTGCGGTCGATCACGTTGTACACCGATCCCGGCAGCGGCCAGGTGTTCACCAAGCGATGCAAACATTGCGTCAGGATGGGCGAGTACATCCCGGCCGGATCGACCGAGGAGATCGAGCGCAAGGTCGAGCGCCGAGTCAGCCAGCAGACTCAGCAGCAAATGGATCAGGAACGAGCTGCGATGCAGGCTGAGGAAGCGCAAAGGCAGGCCCAGCAGCAGCAGTGGAACGCCGAGATGGCCAAGCAGGTCGCGACGATTCAGCCGTGGGCCTCAGAGTTCGGCGAACGCTGGTACAAGAAGATCTCGATCGGCACCCTGGTGTACGCGGACTATGGGTACTTCACTCACGCCGGGTTCGGCCCACAGTTCCTGACTCAGCAGTTCTGGCCAGGCCCCGGCAACAATAGCTACAACGCGTTCAATATCACGCGCACGTACTTGGATTTCAAATTCACGCCGATTGACGACATCTCGGTGCGCGTAACACCCAACATGTACCTGGCGAATGGCACAGCGACCGGTGTTAAGACCAGCAAGAACAGCGGCCTCGCCAGCACGCTTAACGGCAACCTCGGCTTCCGGGTGAAGTACGCCTATCTCGACTACAACACCTTCTTCCAAAAAGTGTTGAAGATCGCTGCGATGCACGACGATAAAATCACGTTTGGCCAGCAGCAGAATCCGCTCGTCGATTGGGAAGAAAATCTGTGGGGATTCCGCTATACCGCCCTGACCCCGTGGAACTATTTGAGCTTAAGCTCGACACAGGTCGGCGTCGCGCTAAAGGGACCTATCAAGTTTAACGAGAAGCAGTATGCCGACTACGACGTGGGCGTGTACAATGACGCCAGCTTCCACGCTGAAGAATTGAGCTCAGAAAAGCAGGTGATGGGCCGCGTCACGATCAATCCCTTCGGCGCCGAATCGCGGTACGATGGCCTGGGTCTCACCGGGTTTTATGACTACGGCTACCCAAATGGGTGCTCCCCAGACCAGAGTTCACTTAACGCCGTCTGCGGGCATATCACACGAGCAGCGGGGATAGCGCATTATACGGCCGAGCATTGGGGCATCATCGCGGAGTGGGACTACGGTCACAACGCGTTTAGCCCTGGCAACCTGTATTCGGGCAGCGGACCTGCGGACGGAACCGGCACTGGCGTCGTCACCTCCTTCGCAGGCTGGAACACGATGGTCGGCCACATTCTGAACTCTCAGGCGGTGCAGGAAGGCGCGGACTTGATGGGTCACTACGATATCCCGCACACCCCGTTCACAGCCTTCGGCTTGCTGCAGTGGTTTCAACCCAACACGCGCATCAACAAGGACCCGCTCGACTTCACCCGTTACGACTTGGGCATTCAGTGGCTTATCAACAAGTACCTGAGGGTGGCGTTCGATTCTCAGGCCATCCAGTACTACCACAGTCAGTTCGCGTTTCCCGCAACGCACGTTCCGGGGCAGGGGTTTACTCCCGCCGTGCCGTTCGCGGTTGCGCGCGACACCCACGGGTTCTTCCTGCACCTGGAGTTCAGATACTAACTGCTAGTCCGAAGGGCCGGCGCGAGCATAGGAAATGCTCGCACCGGCCCTCCTCTTTGATGACCGCTCTCGGAAACGCCAACATGCAGTGGCCCGGCGCTACCCGACCGTCGCGGTGATTTCGATCCCGCTGAACGCTCGGCGTTTCCAGAGGAAAGTTGCTCTACTGGCCGACTGCACGAGTTGAGATTGAGCCTCGGCCATTACCGTTTGCTCACGGTCCCGAAGCTGACCGTGATCAAGCCGGGCTGGACGATATGGTAATCGCGTCCAGACTGCCGATAGTCATTTTTCATCTCGCGCCGCAGTTCCGCTGCCACCTCGTCCTTGGCGACACCTCTCGCCGTCAGTGACGCGAGAGCCTTATCAAAACTCGTTTCATCGGTCGGATACGCACCCAAGCCATCGTCGCAAACCGCTTTGAAAACACGCTCCTTTTCAGACGTGTCGAGCGGAGGAAACAGCAATCGGACCGCATCGCTGATCCGCGCCTGAACTTCCTGAAGCCCGGCCTGATGCATCAGCACAGGCATTTTCATGCCGATGTTGTAGTCGACGCCGCTTTGTCGTCTGATATGTGCGTTCATCGCTTGAATCATTGCGAGCGGCACGTGGTCCTGCTCATCGGTCTCATGCACGTGTAACAGCGCGTTGACGGCGTTGCGGCTTGCTTCGCAAGCGATCACCAGTCCGCGATCGCGCGTCACCCTGATCATCTCGGCTAGCGCTTTACCGGGCTGTGGTAGATGCATCATCAGGGTGTGCGCGAAAGCCACGTCGAACCGGCTGTCGTCGAAGGGCGTCGAGTTCGCGTCGCCTTGCACAAACCTTGCTTGGTATGGGAGCGTCGCGAAAAGCGTGCGTCCTTTTTCGAGCAGCGGCTCGGACAGGTCGATTCCGGTGTAGTCGCTTCCGGGCGCCAGGATGGGCATCAGGAGGAGCCCGGCCCATCCAAATCCACAGCCGAAATCGACGATGCTGCACGGACGCTGGTCGAGCCGCCATACGTCGCGCACCAGGAACTGCCAGTAATCCTGGTTGTGGTAAAGACTACGAGTCGCGTTCAGATAGTCGAACTTGTCGTCCCATTTTTCAGGCATTAACAGTGCCCTCTCGGAATCGAAAACCGGTACGCGCCGATTTACTCCGAAGCCACTAGGTTTGGTACCGGTTGGTTTAAGCGGCAGCTGACTGCCGGATTCAACCGAAAATAAGGAAAAATTGGCACCCATTTGGCACCAAACGCGCCGCGAGTCGAAACCCCTTTGGCGTCCCCGACGGGATTTGAACCCGTGTTACCGACGTGAAAGGCCGGTGTCCTAGGCCGAGCTAGACGACGGGGACGTTTGGAACGGAGCCCGAAAATACGAACGCGCGCTATGCGCGCGCCTGACAGCCGAAACTATCAGAGCCGCGAGAAGCGGAGCAAGTCGCGACCTGCCGCCAGGCCGCGATGCGCCAATGCTCATCCGCTGAAACGAACCTTGCCCACGATTTCAGAGACCGACTTGTGGCCCCGCTCGGCCAGCTGTGAATCCAGCTCGCGATCAATTCGGCCCAGCGCGCCCGCGCCTTCCTTCATCAGCGCCGAGCCCACCTGCACCGCCTTTGGACCCGTCAGGTGCGCGAGGTATGCGTCGCGTCCCGTGTTGATTCCGCCAACCGCGACGACGTCGAGCAAATTCTCGCTCTCGTTGAAAAACGCGTGCGCTTGCGACAGTGTGCGCGACGGCCCTTCGACCGTTCCGCTCGCGAGGTCGATGGCGAGGTCTTTCGGCAGGTCATTCGCGCAAACCGCGATCGCGATGCGCATCGACTTGAACAGGTCTGCGATTGCGCGCGGCTCGAACGGTGCGCGCGCTGGCACTTTCACTGCCAGTACGCAGCTGGTTTCGCCGCGAACTCTGCCGAGCAGCGACTTGAGGCGCTCGAAGGACGCGAACGGCGCCAAAGATTTGGCCACGTAGTCGTCGGCCAGGTTAAGCTCGACGATGCTGACGCCGGCGCGATCGAGCATCCTCGCGACGTCGACGAATTCCTCTTCGCTGTCGCCGACCACGCTGCCGACAATTTTCTTGCCGCGTCGCGCGAGTTCGCGGGCGATCTCCGCAAAATGCTCGACGCCGCGATTTTTCAGGTTCTCAGGCACCTCGAGCCCGGCCCGATTGCACGACTTGAAAACGATCGCGCCGCCGTGCACCGCGCACAGCTCGTAGATCTCGCCGCGTTCCGCCGAGCGCGCGCCCGACGCGTTCATCACCGACGACGCCAACTCGACACCGCCCAGTCGAATCGAAGTCCGTTCCATCCCTACTTCCTACTGCGCGCGCTCGCCCGCCCGCAAGCGCCGGCGTTGTCTAACCATTCGGCGACCGATAACTTCGACACGATGACCGATACTCCCATTTTGATCGCGGGCGCCGGCGCGATCGGCTCGATTCTCGGCGGGATGCTGCATGACGCGGGCCACGACGTCACGCTGCTCGGCCGGCGCGCGCATCTGGAAGCGATCGCGCACGGCGGCTTGAGGATTTCAGGCCTGCTCGGCGACCGAACCGTCGCCGGCATGAAGCTGGCCGACGATCGCGCGCGGCTTGCCGGTCGTTTCGGTTTGATCCTGTGCGCGGTCAAGAGTTACGACACCGAGTCACTCGCCGATGCATTGGCCGATCGTCTGACCGGCGACGGCGTAATTGTCTCGATGCAAAACGGTCTCGGCAATATCGAGACGTTGATCGAAAAGTTCGGACGGCAGCGCGTGCTGGGCGCGCGCGTGATCTTCGGCGCTGAAATAACTTCGCCGGGTAGCGCGCACGTGACGGTTTTCGCGCAGCCGGTCGCAATCGGACCCGCCCCCGCGCTTCATCACGAGGACGCGCCGGGACTCGCAAAGCGCGCCCGCGCGATTGCCGCGATGATCGACGCCGCCGGCGTTCCCGCGGTCAGCGTCGAGGACATCATGCCGGTGCTGTGGGCCAAGCTGCTGTACAACGTGGCGCTGAATCCGCTCGGCGCGCTTTTGCAGCAGAATTACGGCGCGCTCGCCGGCGATCCGGACCTGCGGCCGATCATGGATCGCGCAATCGAGGAAGCGTTCGCGGTTGCGCGCGCACTCGGCGTCGCCCTGCCCTTTTCAAGTGCGGCTGAATATCGAAAAGTCTTTTACGAAGAACTGATCCCGCCGACGGTTAGCCATCGACCGACGATGCTGCACGATCTTCATGTTCGCGGGCGCACTGAGATCGGCGCGCTCAACGGCAGGATCGTCGAGCTGGCCGATCGCTTCGGCCTGGACGCAGAGACGAATCGGATGCTGACGCGGCTGGTCCGGGCTGCGGAACGCGTCACCGGGAAAAAGGAGAAGCGATGAAGGCCGCATCGATACGCCGCGCGAGCATGGACGCGATCGTCGCGCAGGCCGAGCGCGAGTTCCCGTTCGAATGCTGCGGCTTCATCATCGGCGACGACGCAGTCGAAGAAGTCCGCCCCATCGCCAATATCCAGAACCGCATGCACGCGAAAGATCCGGCGGCGTACCCGCGCGACGCGCGTACGGCGTTCCTGATGGAGGCGAAGGAGCACCTGGCGGTGATGAACGAAGTCGATCGCCGCAAGCTCGCCCTTCTTGTCGTTTTCCACTCGCATCCGGACCACGACGCGTACTTCTCCGCGACCGACCGCGCGCAGGCGTGCTCATTCGATCCGACGGAGCCGGACTATCCCGACACGGTCTATGTCGTGCTGTCGATTCGCGCGGGCAAATTCGCGCGCGCGGCCGCCTTCGCCTGGGATTCCGATAAGAAGGAATTCGCCGAAATACCGTTGACAACCAGTTGATTCCTGGCGGGACTGGGCTGCGCGAATTGGTGCGACATCGCGGCTGAATTCTCGAAAGGCATCGTTGTTTGCTGAGGTTTTCGACCGGAATGTTTCACGTGAAACGTTCCGAGTGCGGCAACAGTGACTTGGGATTCCGAAAAAGGGAGTCCGCCGAGACGCCGCTGACAGTCGAATGACCTGCTTCTCCGGGTGGTCGTTCTCCGATACGGGCAAAGTCGGGGCTTCTGATTGCCGAAAAGCGGGCTTATTTGCTGAGGTTTCGATGAAAATGTTTCACGTGAAACATTTTTAGTTCAGGAGAACAAAACACGAAGTTTTCAGGATGCCGTCAAAGCGCGCGATCATCCAGCGGCTCAAGAGGGCAGCGATCCGATCAAGCTCGCCCTGCTTGACGCCTGTCGCGCGACAGGCGACAATCACTTTGAGGGAGGTATTTGGAAAAGTTATGGCGATGAAGAATCCTCCGCATGTCGGCGGCTTGATCCGGCGCCAGGTGATCGAGCCTCTCGGACTGACAGTAACCGAGGCGGCAAAGGTTCTCGGGGTCGGGCGGCAGGCGCTTTCGAGCCTGCTGAATGGGAAAGCTGCGCTTACGAGCGAGATGGGCTTGAGGGTCGAGAAGGCGTTCGGGCCGAAGATGGAACATTTGATGCGCATGCAGCTTGCGTTTGATCTGGCTGAAGCCCGCAAAACGGAGCATGGGGTCCGGGTAAAACGATATGTCGCGAAAAGAGATGCAATCGTCCAGGATGGGCGCGACAAAAAAGCGCGCAGCGCATTCACGGCGTAGTTCTTCTGCGATATGTCCGACCGAGCGTGCGCAAATCGTCGTGGCGGCGCGGAATGGAGAAAGGGAACACGCGACGGACGCGAATTTCCGCTCAAGCACGAAGAGACAGAATTATCTATGTCGGATGGCAAGATTTGAGTAAAAAGCAGACATGGCTTCAAACTTCATAAATGCACCTGTTGACGCCCAGATCGAGTGGCCGCGCAAGGAAGCAGTAATCACCTTTGGCCGATGGGAGCTTATATCTTTCCCGCCTTCGCGGGATCACGACGCCAGCCTACATCTCGATTTGCTTCGCGCGGGCTTGTCTGACGTCGAAGCTATCTCTGTGTTCAACCAGCTTCTCAGCGTCGCCTCTTGGCTCGACGACACGTTCGCCGTTCTCTTGCCGGGAGACTCGGGTAGTCCTGTCCCTTGCAGACCTCGACGGCAAACCCGGCGGTGGCCGTCAAGCATTCTCGACAACTGGTGCAATAGCTGGCAGCCCCTCAAGGATGAAGGGGCCCGTCGGGCTCTCGCGATCTATCGCGAGGCGGTAAATATGGATGATTTTCATTCAGTGCCGTACGCAGTTCTTGGCTTCTACAAAATTTTGGAATCGGCCTACCCCCAAGGGTCAGAGCGGGCCCGGAATCTCGAAAAAGAAGTTGCTCAACTCTTTGCCAAGAAGAACATCGATGAACGGCAGCTACGAGAGATCGGCTTCACGCCGAAAGACTCGCCGGAACAGTTAGCAAAATTTCTGAAAAAGGCTGGACGGGACGCTGTTGCTCACGCGAACAAGGAACCGGTAGTCAACCCTGACGATGCGCGCCAGCAGCGTCGGATGTCCGTTGCGGCTTCGATCCTACGGGCGGCAGCACGGTCGTGCATCCAGAACCGGTTTCAAGTTGGTACGAGCTGCTGGAATCAAACGTGGCAGTAATTCGCGTCTGGTCGGACGAGGTCCTAGCTGGCAGAGGCAGAAGTTTGAATTGCGCGCGGAAGAGCGCGCTGTATAAGGACCCTCACCTTTGATCCTCTCCCTTATAGGGAGAGGGGAAGAATGGAGCCGGGGTTCTTTGGCGTGGCGGCTTTGAATGACAATCAGAAAGGTGAGCGGAGTAGGAACCCTTCGACTACGCTCAGGGCAGGCTCTAACCCCTAACCCCTTCCCTCGAGGGAAGGGGAACAAGATGGAAAGAGATGAAGCGCTATTTTCGGGAGCGGTGCTGCGATCGCAGAACCCTCACCTACCGGCGGCTGCGCCCGCCGGCCTCCTCTCCCGTGAAAATAAC
>Ga0182024_10006031_pt1 | contig 26811 bp, 23 predicted proteins | sample P32metaG_FD_120480 | JGI IMG/M metagenome (GOLD analysis project Ga0182024, IMG submission 120480) | Permafrost microbial communities from Stordalen Mire, Sweden - P3-2 metaG (Illumina Assembly) | ecosystem: Environmental > Terrestrial > Soil > Wetlands > Permafrost | place: Sweden: Stordalen...
CAGCAGTTTCGGAAGATTGGGGAGTGCAAGCATGATGGAAGGTGAGTGTGATGGGCTGGGGGTGACATCATGGACAGGGAAGGATAATCGCCTATTTTCGAGGGCAGAATTCCCTGGGGCTAGTGCCCTATAGGTCGAGGAGCGGAGATGCAGGAGAGGAAGTGAATAAGTCCGGGGACGGTGCCGTCGAACGCGTGAGTCAGTCGAGTCAACTGGTGTCGGTGTGTGGACGCCGGGACAAACTGACCCCAAGCGTGTGAACGAACTCCGCGGCCGAGCAGCGGGGGTGAGTGCCCCGACGCAAATAACGCAGGCGGTACAACCGCTCGATGGTGAGCGCCAAACTAGTGAGCAGCCACGTGATCAACAAGCTGTTGGAATGATGGTGGCAGATATGCCCCAAGCCATGGCGGTTCTTAGCGTCATTAAAGCCTTGGTTCTCTATTTCCCATCGACTCTTTGCTCGGTGATACAGCACCCGGCTGCTGACTTGCTGTACCGGAAGATTAGTGAGCCAAAACGCTTCGATGACCTCGCCGCCTGGTTTCTGTTGCCGGTAGAACAAGACACGTACCGTTTTCCAACACAGACTTTCCCAGGGATCGAAGTCATCGGCGTCCCAAAGCTCGACCCGATCTGGACCGTGATGGAAGATAAGTTGGGGAGGCTGGGAACGGAATCGGTTGTGTGCCGCGGCAAATAGTTCTGGCAAATTCCCTTTCAGACGGGCCACCACCGGCAGGCCCAGATCGCCAGCGGTATGCAGGAAAGGGGCGGTGGCAAATCCCCCGTCCACCACGACATAAGCAGCAAAGCGTGCACCCAACTGGCGGATGGCACGCAGTAGCAGGCGCTGGCCGGCGGCGTACTCACTGTCTCCCGACCCGTAGGGTTCCACATCGAAGGGAAGCGACAGACCGGTTCCCACCACGCTGATCAGGGCCAAATGGTGCCGATATCCCACGATTTGATGATCCGCATTGCGGTAGGGGCGACATAACGGGCAGCTGGAACTGACACAGCGCCCGACCGTGGTTCCATCCACGGCCAGCCCGATGCCGCCGCTGGTCTCGAAGGCCTTATTGCGCTTGGCCTGGCGAAGGATTCGGACCAAGGCCGCCCGGGTGGGAGCCGGATCCAACCGTTCGGTGAAGTAGCCGAGAGCATCATCGCCGAATGAAAGGCTCACGCGCAACGCGCGGCGGACCGAGGAACGCACCAGCCTCTCGACGGCCAGGAAAGTCGATGCGCGCAGCAATTGGCCGATCAGCATCGACCAAAGCAGAGTTTTGGCAGGAATCTTTCCTTGGGGCCGGCCATCACCGGGTGATTGGAGATAGGGCCGTAAGCCGAGGCCCCGCGTGACGTACTTCCAAACACGCCGCGGCGTGGGTCCTTTCATCGGCGCCGTTGTTTGCGTGCCAGGACCAACAGCTGGGCATTGGCCGCGAGTACCTCGCGGACAGCATCCTGGAATTTACGGCCCGCCTCGACTCGCTTTTGGACGTCTTCGACCCAATCTTTGGGAATGCGTTGGGCGTGTCTTTTCCCGTCTACCATGAAGACGAGCGACCACGCCGCATGGCCCTGGCCTTTGGCGCAGTGGCAGGAGGGCTTACCACAGCGGGTGTAGTCGAGGGTTAGAGAACCCGGGAGGAGGTCATCGGGGATTTTGAACAGGCGCAAGAGTTCGAATTTGCGCTGACGCAAACGGGAGGCTTTAGGTCCTGTGGGCTTGATGTTCATCTTGTAACAATACTTACACAAGAACGGTCACGACACAAGCATATGTTGCGAATGCGAAAATAGGTCAATTGTGACGAGGGTGCAAGAGCTTCAAAGAAGCCGCCCTATATCGGTGTGGCCGTGCGCTTTAGCCATTAATGTTCCGAAACGCCTGAGTGGTTGCGCTGGACGGGCCGATTGCTTGAGAAGTGGTGCTCGCGTTGGTGGTCGGAGATCGTTTGCGGTGTGGAATCCGCGCAGTCCGCCGTGGCGGACTGCGCCACGACGCGGTTGGGAGACTGTGGTCACATACCGGAGATGTGAGGAAAATTCAGGAACCGCACCCTTAACCGAAGGATGCGCCACGCACGAGCAAAAGAAAAAGCTAACTCCCAAAGAAAACGAATTCAAAGCGAAGATGAAATTCACATCTACCTAGGTCCCAACAACCCACCCTTCGCAAAATCGGCGAAGTGTGGGGCATCCGGAAAAGATGAGAGCGTAAAACCGCAAACCGCGCCGTACTTACGCTGGCGGTAGAAAGGCCCACAGCCAGATTGGCTGCGCCGCGACGTCCGTTGATTTTGAAACGGTGATCAGATGTGCGAGAGCCGGAGGCATTCGGGTGTGGGGTCCCCGCCGCCTGGAAAGCGGCGCGACTGCGGATACGGGGTTACCTGAGGTTCAAGAGGTCTAGGGCGTTGACTCTGGCGCCGGAAATGCTCAGGCCCCAGTGTAAGTGGGGGCCGGTGACGCGGCCGGTGGAGCCTACTTTGCCAATGATTTGGCCGGCTTCTACGGTGTCGCCTACTTTCACGGGCATGGATTCCATGTGGCCGTAGAGGGTGTAGATTCCCAGGCCGTGATCGAGAACTACGGTGTTGCCGGAGAAGTACAGGGGCTCGGCCAGCACCACGCGGCCGCGCTGGGTGGCGTGGATGGGGGTTCCTCGGACTGCGCCGACGTCGACGCCGGTGTGGGGGGAACTGGGTTCGCCGTTGAGGACGCGGCGGGTACCGAAATTTTTGAAGGACGTTGCACCCTGGATGGGCATGCGGAATTTGCCTTGCCAGAGTTTTTCGGGAGTGACGGTGGCGAAGATGGCGCGGAGGCGCGCGGTCTGGTCCTGGGCGAGTTTTAGATCTTCGGGGGTGGGTTCGACGAATTTCGGCGCGACATTCAGTCTTTCCACTTTGTAGTGCCCGTCGGTGACTTCGAATTTCGCCTGGCACGCCAGGGGCGAGCCGCCGGCCGTTTGCGTGGCTTCGACTGACAGATCGTACGAGCCCGGTTTCTGGTCGAGATCAATTCCGATCAGCGATTGGTAGATGTGGGGAGCGCTAGCGGGGGCGTTGGCCGAGGTGGCGGATGGCCAGAACGAGAGCGCGCGGTTCGCGGCTTCGCCTTTCAGGTCGTTCAGCGGGGAATCACTCTTGACTTCGAGTGGAAGAAGAGCGCCCTGGGATCTGCGCAATCCGCTGAGTCGGAGGGCGCTGCCCGCGCCGCAGGATTGCCACGGAATCGCCGGTTGTGATTTTGCAGCGGTGCTGGAGCGTGCGTGTCGAGTCTGCTGGGCCGCGGGCGGTGCAGGCGTCGCCAAGACTGAGGCAGTTGTGAGTGCTGCTACGCCGGCCAGCCATTTCATTTTGTCCGAAGAAACTATGAACTTCCTCCTGCGCTAATTCCTTTGCCCACGGAATGCGGTACTCACGAGATCGCTTGCAGATTCTTGAAGCTGATTCGCAGGCTCTCGAAGGGCGGGAGATCGCCGGAATCGCGTTCGACGAAGAAGTGGTTTACACCATTGGCTTCCGCGGCGTGAATGATGTCGTTCCAATCGATGGTTCCCGCGCCGACTTCGGTGAAATGGCTGGCGGCTTCGTTCATTTCTTGCGACGGCGGAAAACCTGGCTTGCGATCCTTGAGGTGCAGCATCTTGATGCGGTTGGGGTATTGCTTCAACAGTTGCAGCGGATCCTGGCCGGCCTGAGTGACCCAATAGCAGTCCATTTCCAGGCAGACCAGATCCGGATCGGTGAGTTTCATTAGCGTTTCGAAACCGGTGGTGCCTGCGAAACGGCGAAATTCGTAGTTGTGATTGTGATGGCCAAATTTCATTCCTGCCTTGCGGACCTTCTGACCAAATGTGTTGTAGAAATCAGCGGCGCGTTTGAATCCATCGAGCGAAGTCCACATATCGTTCGGAATCATGGGGCAGATAAGGAAATCGACGCCGAGAGTCTTGGCGTATTCGATCCTGGCGTCGTCCAGCTTCTCGTAGTCGAAGTGTCCGCTAGGAGCACGAAGGCCGTGATCGTTGATCATTTTCTTCAGTTCGGGTGCGGGGTGCGCGTAGACGTTCCAGTAGGTTTCCACTTCCTGGTAACCGATCTTGTGGATTTTTTCCAGCACTGTCGTTAGATCGCGCTCGGCCTCGTCGCGCACCGTGTAGAGCTGCGCGCCGATGGGGCGATGGGCTGCTGCATTGAGAAACTTGCTCGCGGCTAGTGCGGCGAGAGTGGCGCTGGTGACTTTCATGAAGTCGCGACGGTTGGTCATGACGAGCAGATTAGCTCTTGGTTCGTTGTCTGGCAACACCGGATGGTGAGATTGTGAGCTGCTGGCGGAGAGACTCAATTTTGAGAATCAGTCGGATGTCCCCGGGGTGGGAATTGGCACTGAAGCTGGGGCGGGAGCTTTGGAGAAGCGGGCCTGCACGGTCTTGAATAGGGCGTAGAGGACTGGGATGAAGATCAGGTTCAGGGAGGTGGCGGCGATCATGCCGCCGAATACGGTGGTGCCTACAGAGCGGCGGCTGATTTTTCCGGCGCCTTCGGCCAGCACCAGGGGCAGCACGCCCAGAATGAAGGCTAGCGAGGTCATCAGGATGGGGCGGAGGCGGATTCTGGCGGCTTCGACTGCCGCGTCGACTATGCCCAAACCTTTTTCCCGCAATTGTTCCGCGAACTCCACGATGAGGATTGCGTTTTTGCTGGACAGTCCGATCAGCATGACCAAGCCGATCTGGCAGTAGACGTCGTTCTGCTGCCCGCGCAGGGCCTGCGCCCCAATCGCTCCCAGCAGGGCCATGGGTACCGCCAGCAGGACGATGAATGGCAGCGAATAACTCTCGTACTGCGCCGCCAGGGTGAGGTACACCACCAGCAATCCCAAACCAAATAGCAGCGCGGACTGGCTGCCCGACTGAATTTCTTCGAGCGACAAACCCGTCCATTCGTAGCCAAAGCCCGGCGGCAAAACTTTCTTGGCCAGTGATTCCATGGTTTCAATGGCTTGGCCGGAACTGCGGCCGGGCGCGGCGTTGCCGTCGATTTCGGCGGAGCGGAAGAGATTGTAGTGGCTGATTACTTGCGGCGAGGCGGATTGCTCCACATGCACCAAGTTGGCGAGCGGAATCATGGTGCCGGAGTCGGAGCGCACATAGAACTGCGGGATGCTGCTGGGCGCGTCGCGATACTTCTGGTCGGCCTGGGCGTACACGCGATAGGAGCGGTTGTTGAAATCGAAATCGTTGACGTACACCGAGCCCATGTAAACCTGCAATGCGTCGGTGATCTGGCTGAGCGGGACTTGTAACGCCTTAGCCCGCTCGCGATCGAAGGTGACCAGGATTTGCGGGTCGTTGGCGCTAAAGGTGCTGAACAAGCCAGCCAGTTCAGGGTTGCTGTTGCCGGCCTGCGCCATTTTCGTAGTCGCGTCGGACAGCTTCTGGATGGGACCGCCGGTCTGGTCCTCGACGATGAAGCTGAATCCGCCGACCTCACCCAGACCTTCCACAGCAGGAGGAGGGAAAGCGACAACGTTAGCGCCGGAGATTTTGGCGAAGTCCGGGCGCATGCGCTCGATGACCGCCACGGCGGTGTGCGCGTCACCTTTGCGCTTGGCGAATCCAGTCATTCCGACGAATATGATTCCGCGGTTGGACGCGGCGCCGCCGAAACTGAAGCCCAGCACGGTAAAAGCGCTGTTGATTTCAGGATGCTTTTGCAGCACCGACTCCACCTTGGCGCCGATGTCCATGGTGTACTGGAGCGAGGCGCCCTCCGGCGCTTGAATGGCGATAGTGAAATAGTCGGAATCTTCCTGGGGGATGAAGCCCTTTGGCACGAACTGGTAAAGGAAGTAGGTGCATACCAGGCCGATCAGAAAGATGATTACCGCCGGCACTTCAAAGCGGAGGACGCGCCGGACTGTTTTCTGATAGCCACGTCCGAAAGCGTCCATGCCGCGGTTGAAGGCGTGGAAAACTCTGCCTTCCTTGGCGTGTCCATGGCCGAGAAAGAGCGCGGAAAGGGCGGGAGTGAGGGTGAGCGCGTTGAACGCGGAAATGGAAACCGAAAAGGCGATGGTGAGCGCGAATTGACGGAACAGAATCCCAGTGGTGCCCGGGAAAAACGCGACCGGCACGAACACCGCGACGAGCACCAGAGATGTGGCTATCACTGCACCGGCGACTTCTTTCATGGCTACCGACGCGGCGTTGTGCGGTTCGGTTAGTCCTTCGCTGATATGGCGCTGCACGTTTTCGATGACTACGATGGCGTCGTCAACGACCAGTCCGGTGGCCAAGGTGAGGCCGAACAACGTCAAGGTATTAATCGAGAAGCCCAGAATTTTGATGAAGGCAAAAGTACCGATGAGCGAAACAGGGATGGTGACCGCGGGTATCAGGGTGCTGCGCCAGTCCTGAAGAAAAATGAAAATCACCAGGATTACCAGCACGACCGCTTCGACCAAGGTGTACAAAACATCGCGGATGGATTCGCCGACCGCGGTGGTGGAGTCAAAGGCGATTGCGTATTTGATTCCCGGCGGAAACCGTTTGGAGAGGTTTTCCAGCTCGGCTTTCGCCAAGCGATCCACTTCCAGGGAATTCGCTTTGGGGAGCTGGGTGACGCCGAAACCTACGGCGTCGTGCCCGTTGAAGCGCAGCGCCGAGTTGTAGGCTTCCGCGCCGATTTCCGCGCGGCCGACATCCCTCAGGCGGATCAGAGCGCCGTCCGGCCCACTCTTCAGGATAATATTTTCAAATTCCGAGGGCTCGCTTAAGCGTCCGGCGGCGCGCACGCTCATCTGGTAGGTCTGTCCAGCGGGCGAGGGAGGCTGGCCCACCTGGCCGGCCGCGACTTGAACGTTTTGTTCCTGCAGCGCGCTTAGAACGTCGGAAGCGGTTAGCCCCTGGCTGGCCATGCGCGGCGGGTCCAGCCACACCCGCATGGAATATCTGCGTTCGTTGAAAAGCTGTACGCCGGCCACGCCGGGAAGCCGCTTAAGCGCGTCGGCCACATAGAGATCGAGATAGTTGCTCAGGAACAGGCTATCGTACTGGCCATTTTCGGCGTAGACGCCAGCGCCAAAAACGAACTGATTGCCGGATTTCTGAATTTGTATACCGGTGGTCTTCACCTCATTGGGCAGCAGGCCCAGAGCGGAGTTGACACGGTTTTGGACATCGACGGCGGCAAGGTCAACGTCGCGGGTGATATCGAAGACGATGTTGATGCCACTGCTGCCGTCGTTGCCGCTGGTGGAGGTCATGTATTTCATGCCTTCCACGCCGTTGATGGCCCGCTCGAGGGGGACGGTGACCGAACTTTCTACGGAGCGAGCGTTCGCCCCGTTATAACCCGCGCCGACGCTCACTGAGGGCGGGGCAAGGTTGGGGAATTGGGCCACCGGGAGCGTGGGGATGCACACCGCGCCTGCCAGGATAATCAGCAGCGCGCACACGGTGGCGAAAATCGGGCGGCGAATGAAAAAATCTACGAACATGGATGGACCGACCTGCCTCTAAACCCTGGTGTGGGCGAAACCATGTTTGACTGTGATTGGCTGGCTTGGTTAGCCAAATTTCCCCCTGCTAATTTGGCACAAGGGGCACCCGATGCCTAATGCCTACCAACGAATTTTGTGTTCCGCTACTGCCCTGGCTTCGCAGAGGATTTTACCGCGATGACCTCAATTTCCACCAATGCCCACGGGGCCGCAAGAGCCGCCACCTGCATGGCGCTGCGAGCGGGCTTGTTGGGTTGTTCTTTGGTGCCGAAGAAGCGCGTATAGGCTGCCATCAGCCCTGGGAAATCCAGCTTGCCGCCTTTGTCCGGATCGCCGGCGAGGTAGACGTGCATCATCACCACGTCGCCCATGGCAAGCCCCTCGGTCTTGAGCGCCGCCTGTATTTTGGTCAGGGTGCTCATGGTTTGGGTCTCGGTGTTGCCGTAGGCGGCCATGGTTGCCTTGCTCGGATCAGCACCCGCTGCGAAAGGCGCGATCGGCGAAGCCAACTGGCCGCTCAGGTACAGAGTGTCTCCCACCCAGACTCCGGTAGCGATGGGACGGTCGTCCTGCTGAACGTGACGAACCGTGGTCTGCGCACCTACAGCGAAGGACCAGAGCAGCGTGAGGCTGATGCCCAGCAATAATTTTCGCATCTAGATCTCCACTGTGAGTTTGGTCAGGATTGGTTGATGCGACTAACGATCATGGTGACCGACCGCTGGGCTGCGAGGGCGGCTCCTTCCTGCCAGCCGATGATATGGCTGCAGTGGTCTCCCGCAAAGTAAATCCGATCGTCTGGAACAATGAACTCACGGTAAGGGCCGTTGAAGTAGGCGGCGCCGTCAGAATTGTAGTTAGGGCCGCGGCTGACCCAGGACCCAAGATTGTAGGGCACCTTGCCCCATGACATATAGACCGGCTTCTGCAGCTCCTTGGACTTGCCCGGGTGCAACTTTTCGACCGCGGCTCGGGAGGCCGCAATCTTCGCCTCATTGGACGGCAGCTTGCCGAAGTCGGTCCAGTTTTCAACCGCGTAGCCGGAGATCACTACTCCGCGCTCGGACATCAGCTTCGAGCTGGGATACCAGACCATAGAGATGGGGCCGGTGGTGAGCCACGAGATGCCGCCGTATATCTCATTGCCGTCCTGTTCCCAGAATCGCCGCGACTCCCATGCAACCTTGTAGGCGGAGTCATAGGTGACCTGCTGGAGCGCCGATTTCACGCGCGGAGCGAAATCGTTCGGTATCGTCTTGAGGATGGTGAGCGGCAACGCGCAAATGCAGTAGGGCGCCTCAATCGAGGAAATCGGCCCGGATTCGCCTTTGCGGTACAGCACCCTGACGCCGTCGGTTGTTTTTCTAATCTCAGCGATGGTGGAGTTATAGCGAATCACTTCGCCCAGGGAATGGGCGAAGGCGTAGGGAATCCGGTCCATGCCGCCAACGGGCTGGAACATCGTGGCCTGCATGTCGCGCAGTTCTTCAAAAAGCATAGGGCGACAGAACTGCGACCGGAGCAAGTCGGAGATGGGAAGCGCATCACCATGGATTTCCACCTGATCGCCCGCGCCGGGGCTCTGCCGGTCGCCGGAGCGGGACGAGCCGCGATATTGGTAATCGGGACCCAGGTCGCCATAGGACTTGAGAAATTCCATCACCACGGCGTGATCATCCTGGGTCAAGGCCTGATCGAGCGCGCCCTGTTGGACACATTTGGCCAACAATTCGGAAAGGTGGCCGCGAGTGTCATTGACGGCTTGGGCCTGGCGGATGGGTTTGCCGCCGAAGACGTTGTCGTTCTGGAGCAGAGTGCTGCGCGAGGTATTTACCTCGACCTCGAGCGCGACACCTAACTCATGGCAATAGCCGAGCATGGTTTTGTGTATGGAGGGGAGGCGCGCGGGACCGCAGTTGAAATAGTTACCTTCGTCGAAGGTACAGTCTTGCGACGTGCCATCGTTGAAGGCCAGCTTCGACCCTTTACGCAGGGTCCAATTACGCCCGCCCGGACGTTCGCGTGCTTCCAGGACCGTGCAGTCGAAGCCTGCACGGCGCATTTCGTAGGCGGAAACCAGGCCGGCAATTCCTGCACCGAGGATGATTACTTTGGTTCCGCGGCCGGTGGAGGGAGGAAGCGGAAAGCTCTTCTGTTGTTCGGTCTCGACCATACCCAGAAGGCCGAGCGAATGCATGGTCATGAAGGCGGCGCCATAGCCGCCTGATTGTGCAACTCTGAGGATTAATTCGCGTCTGCTGATGGGCATGCCTTATTTGCCCTTTGCCGAACCCCGTCGCTTTGGTCAGGGGGTGGCCAACTTGCACTTGCCGCACAACTAGTTGCGCCGATCATACGGCCACTTAGACGGACTTCCAAAAGAAAACGCGGGTGCCAGGGTTCAGCGCAGCGGAATGATGTGCGATCGGACCAAAGGGATTACCGCTTGGCGGGCGGCTGTTGGACCGTTTCGGCGACTGGTGCGCCGTCCACCAGGTTTTGGCCGCCCTCGATAACCACGTGATCGCCCGGCGCCAGGCCGGAAATTACCGCGTACTGATTATTTTTGAGTTCGCCCAGTTGCACGATTTTTTCATGGGCCACCGGGGGCTTCGCGCCGGTGTCCACCACAAACGCAAAAAACTGGCCGTTGATTCGCGAAACGGCGAGGACCGGAAGCACCGGCCCCTGATGTATGCCCCAGATAATGCGCACCCGTGCGAACTGCGAAGTGCGCAGCGCCCCGGAACTATTCTTTAGGGGGGCTTTCACCAGGACCGATTGGGTGGTGGTATCCACTTCGGAAGAAATAAAATCGACGGTGGTCTCCGCGGCGACGTTTCCGGCATCATCCAGAACCTGGATCCGCTGACCGGTCTTCAAGGATTGCGCGTGGTCCACCGGGACGTTGAGGTAAACCTCCAGATTGCCCGGCTGGTCGATGGTGGTGAGCATTGTGGAAACGGTGACGCGATCGCCGACGCGCACCGGAATATCGCCGACGATGCCGTTGGTGGGCGAGACCACGCCGTAGTAGTGCAGGGTGACTTGCCCTTCGTTGAGTTGCGCTTCCAGCGCGTGCAACTGCTCTTTCGCGGTGGAGAGGTTGGTATGCGCCTGGTCCAGGTCCTGTTTGGCGATCACCCCGGCTTCGGAGAGCTTGGTGGCGCGGTCAAACTGGATCTGTGCCAGCTCAACGCTGGCTTTTTGCGCGGCGATCGACGCTTGCTGGCCCTGCACGGTGGCCTGCTGGCGGAGCGGATCGATCTCCATCAGCTTGTCGCCAGGGACTACGCGGTCGCCGGACCTCACCAAGATGCGGGTAACCTGGCCTTCGACCTGTGGGTTGAGCGCGGAGGAATGGCGCGATTTCAGCGCGGCCAGAAATTCGGAGTCGTCGGAGATGGGGACGTCCCGGACCACCGCGGTTTGCACCGGTGTGGGCGGGATGTTGGGATTTTCTTCGGCTTGGTTTCGTCCGCAGCCGGCAATGGTCACCGCGAGGCCGGCCGCCAGGAGGCCGAACGGAAGCCACGCGCGGCGACCTGAACGGAAATCCGCGGCGAGAGAGCTCACGTGTGCACCAAGGTGGGGGAAGTGAGATTTCATCAGCGGGACGTCGGATCCTCGATCGCAATACCCCTTATGATAAAAGACGCACCATCGGATCGAAAGGTATTTCGTCGGGCGCCCGAATCGGACTAGTTCTTAGACTCAGCGGCGGGCCCGTGGATAGCGAAGATTGACGGGCCAGCCGGTAAACGGGGGAATTAGGAGGTTTGGAAGCCGATGGGTTTGGGTGCCGGAGACTGCATGGCTTTGGAGAGGCGCTCGGCGAGCTGCTTGCGGGCGCGGCTCACGCGCGATTTTAGCGCGTTGATGTGGATTCCGGCGGCGCGGGCCGCTTCGGCGGTACGCATCTCATGAACGTCGCAGAGCTCAATGGCCAGACGGTAACGCGGGGTGAGGCAGTCGAGTTTCTCGTTGATGAGCTCGCGCAGCTCGGCGGCGCTGCATAGCCGCTCCGGACTCGGTCCGGGGTCGGGAAGCTGCGGCAGGTTCGGCGTCTCGTCCTCGGCGCCGGCGAAATCCTCGAGGGGTACTTCCAGACGGCGGCCGTTTTTCTGGCGGCGACGCAGAGCGGCATTGATGACGATGCGGGTGAGCCAGGAAGAAAATTGCGAGCGCCCTTGGAAGCTGTGCAGGCTGGTGTAAGCCGAAAGCATGGCATCTTGCAAAGCGTCTTCCGCGTCTTCTTCGTTGCGGAGCAGGGAGAAGGCGGTGTGGAAGAGCCGGCGGCGGTGGGCAGCGAAGAGCTCGGTCATGGCATCGAGATCGCCGCGGCGGGCGCGTTGCACCATCTTCCAATCCTCGCCGGCTCGGCCTACGGGCCAATCGACTAGCTGCGCCGCGGGTACATTGGTGGGATCTTCGTTTGCGGAGCCCGCCGCGCGTTTTGTGGTTCGGGGCGTGCGCGCTGCTCGCGATGCAAGTGTACCGCCGTGAAGTGAGGAGTCATTGATTTGCATAGCCCGAATTGCGCTCATCTGTTTCCCCCTTACGTCAGGTCCGATTACTCTTAGACACAGTAAAAATGTCGTAGTGGGCTTAGCAAGCACAGTGCCATGCAGGAACGGAATCGGCACGACCGCGTATGTGGTGTGATCTTCAAGACTTACTGTTCCACCGGCGCTGTTGCGCGGGAAGACGCGCAGGTAGCACGCGAACTGCAAAGTGTATTTTTTGCGGCGGGATCGAGACACAGGTGTGTCTACTACACGATAACCCTAGTTCGATGTACATCAATCTCCTGACAGGAGTTGGAAAACGACACGGGCCGCTTAGAGTTCCTGCGCGAAGCGAACTACAGTATTTCCCCAGGCGACTTCAGGTGATTGCTGTAGGCGCGAGAGCCAGTCGCGGCGGTGTAAATTCGAGGACCAAAATTCTTCCCCACAAAAAAGCGAGCACCACTCTGGATTCTTTGGTGCAGCAAGAAGCGGGTGGCGTACTACGTCACGGGCAGCACTTCATCGCATCGCTGTTTGGCAGCGCGCGGGGTTGGCAAGGCATCTTGCCGCCAGGAATGGCGGCGCCCCAACGGTTGCACAAATTGCGGTCGAGGTAGGATGTGTTTGCTGCTACCCGGTGCAATCTTTTCTTGACACGGGCGCGGCTCGCTTTTAGCATTGGATTGTGCCGCAATCAGGCACACCGCGGTCTCATGCAGAGTGGCTGAGGGTTTCGGGCCCGTTGAAGCCACGACAACCGGATCGGGAGCCATTGCCCGGTCACATGGTGCCAAGTCCCGCCCGGTAAGCGGGGGACATGAGATCGGGTTCAGCTCAATTTTCCTATTGAGCCTCTTCCCCCTACCCGGAAGAGGCTTATTTTTTTGCGGCCATGAAATTTGGGAGGCCGCGAGAGGAAAATTGCGATGGGCGTGCGCTACAAACTGAAGTGTCAAGAGTGCGGAAAAGACTGGGGAAATCGCCCCATTTCGTACTGCCAGGATTGCCTCGGCCCGCTGGGCGTGGCCTACGACCTGGCGGCAATCCGTGAAGTGATTACGCGCGATGAGATCGCGCAGCGAGCCGCCAACCTCTGGCGGTACGCGGAACTGCTGCCGCTTCCTGAAGACTTTCGATCGGAATTGCCGGTGGGTGGTACGCCGCTGCTGAAAGCGAATCACTTCGGGCAGAAGCTCGGATTGCGGCACCTGTTTCTGAAGAACGATGCGGTGTGTTTCCCCACGCTTTCGTTCAAGGATCGGGTGGTAGCGGTGGCGCTGTCGCAGGCGCGCGCATTTGGATTCGAAGTGGTGAGCTGCTCATCCACCGGAAACCTGGCGAACGCGGTGGCGGCGCAGGCGGCCTACTCCGGATTCCAGGCGTGCATTTTTATTCCCGCGGATCTGGAAGCGGCAAAAGTAGTGAACACCCAGGTCTTCGGCGCGCGATTGGTGCGCATTTCCGGCAACTACGACCAGGTAAACCGGTTGTGTTCGCAGATTTCGGATCGCTTCCAGTGGGGCTTCGTGAATATCAACCTGCGGCCGTACTACGCCGAAGGTTCGAAGACCGTCGGATTTGAGATTGCCGAACAACTGGGTTGGGAGCTGCCTGACAACGTCGTGGTGCCGATGGCCGGCGGATCGCTGATCACAAAAATCGCCAAGGCGTTTCGGGAATTAGTGGAGCTGGGCTTCGTAAAGCCGCGCGCGGTGAAATTTTTCGGAGCGCAGGCCACCGGGTGCTCGCCGATTTCGCATGCGGTGAAGGCCGGGCTGGATGAACTGACGCCGCAGAAGCCGGCGACGATCGCGCGTTCGCTGGCGATCGGTAACCCGGCGGACGGGCGGTACGCGATGAAGACGATTCGCACCAGCGGAGGATGGTCGGATGACTGCTCGGACGCGGAGATCGTAGAAGCCATGAGGCTGCTCGCGGAAACCGAAGGGGTGTTCACCGAAACGGCGGGTGGGGTGACCGCGGGTGTCACGCGAAAATTGGTGGATCAGGGGCGGATCGGACGCGACGAAACCACGGTGGTATGCATAACTGGAAACGGATTGAAGACTACGGAAGCGCTGGCGGGGCAGTACGAGCTGGAAGAACCCATCGCGCCGCGGCTGGCGGCATTTGAGGAGTTTCAAGCCAAGCGGCTGGGCGGCATCGCGGTGGGTGCCTGAGATGAACATCACCGTCCACATTCCCACGCCGTTGCGGCGGTTTGCGGATGGAGGGAACCAGGTGCAGTGCTCGGCGGCAAATATGGCGGAACTGTTGGAGCAATTGGAACAGAGGTTTCCGCAGATGGGCACGCAACTGAAGGATGAGACGGGGAAGGTGCGGCCGTTTGTGAACTTCTACGTGAACGACGAGGATATCCGATTTCTGGGCGGGAACGAGTATCAGTTTAGGGAGGGCGATGAGGTGCTGATCGTGCCGTCCATCGCCGGGGGTAGGTAGTTACACTTCTTTTTATGCTTTTTGTCGAACTCTTACGGTCGTCATTCTCCACGCCAAGCCCAAGCAATACCTAATGATCATAACGAAGTGATCAATGGTCTGCCGAAGCCGGAGCCCTGTGCGCGCGTTTTCGGTCGAAGTGATTTTCGATTTGTGGGATCCCACCGCTAACAGCGGCGGCGCCACAACGGCGGCGCTACGGAGCTGATGCGAGCACCTTTTCGTAGCAGGCCTCGTAGTGCGGGATGATTAGCGTGGAGCAGAAACGGGCGCGCGCGTTTCTGCGGCCTTGCTCGCCCATGGATCGGCCGCGGTCTGGTCGGGTGAGGATTTCTAGCGCGAATTTCGCCGCGGTGACCACGTCGCGCGGCTCGACCAGATAGCCATCAAGGCCGTGAGTGACTACTTCCGGCACACCGCCAGTGTTGGTGGCCACCACCGGCACTTCGCAAGCCATCGCTTCGAGCGCCGCCAGGCCGAACGATTCCACTTCGCTCGGCAGCAGAAACAGGTCGGCCAAGCCCAGCTTTTGCTCGACCTGGTCCTGCTTGCCAAGAAACAGCACGTCGCGAGACAAACCCTTCTGCTTGGCCAGATATTCAGCGGCCCCGCGGTCGGGTCCGTCGCCGACCATCACCAGCTTGGCGGGCATTTTTTCGCGTACCAGCGCAAAAATGTTCACGGCGTCGGTAATCCTCTTGACCGGGCGAAAATTGGAAAGGTGCATGAGGATGGGCTCGCCGCCGGGAGCCCATTGCGCGCGCAGCGCGGAATCGGTGGAGCGCTGGTAGAGATCGCAATTCACAAAATTGGAAATCACTTCGATGGGTCGCTGAACGTCGAACTGTTTGACCGTTTCATTTTTCAAGTAGTTCGATATCGCGGTTACTCCGTCGCTCTGTTCGATGGAGAATTTGGTAATGGGCAGATAGCTGCGGTCGCTGCCGACCAGGGTGATGTCGGTGCCGTGCAGCGTAGTGATGAATGGCAGGCGCTTGGGCGCGAGCATGGATCGCGCGAGGAGCGCGCTCACGGAGTGAGGAATGGCGTAGTGTACGTGCAACAGGTCGAGCGAAGCCTCCTGAGCGACCTCGGCCATTTTGACGGCCAGCGCCAGGGTGTAGGGCGGATGATCGAAAAGCGGGTAGGTGGTGACTTCTACTTCGTGGAAGTAGATGCGGTCGTGCCAGGAATTCAAGCGGATGGGCACAGCGTAGCTGATGAAATGAATCTCGTGGCCACGGGCGGCGAGCTCGATGCCGAGCTCGGTGGCTACCACTCCTGAACCGCCGTACGTCGGATAACAAGTGATCCCGATCTTCATAGGTACGTTGGCTCCTTGGGAGCGGATTGGAGTTTACAGAAGCAATGGCAGAACAGCGAAGCAAAGACTAGAACCGCAGTTCGGCTTGCGCGGTTTTGGCAGCGGATGCTAGCCTGCCAGTCCGCCTTCATTGGACGCATGGGAGCGCCAAACGATGCCACGTCTAGCGAACAAATTCGCATTCATTACTGGGGCCGGAACGGGTATTGGCCGTGCCTGCGCGCTACAGTTTGCGCGGGAGGGAGCGGCGGTGGCGCTGGCTGGGAGGCGGATGGGTCCGCTGGATGATGTTGCGCGCACGATCGCCGGCGCGGGCGGCCAGGCAATGGCTGTGGTGTGCGACGTGACGCAGCGGGCCATGGTGGAAAGGGCGCTGGCTGCGGTTTTGGCGCGGTTTGGAAAAATCAATGTGGTGGTAAACAACGCCGGCGCGGTGGTGGTGGCCGACGCCGGACACACTTCCGATGAAGACTGGGATCGCATTATCGCGACGAATTTGACCGGGACGTTCCTGGTGTCGCGTGCGGCGTTGCCCATGCTGCGCAGCTGCGGTGGCGGAAGCGGATCGATAGTGAATGTCGGGTCCATCCTGGGCGTGGTGGCGCGGAAGGATCGCGCTGCCTATTGCGCTTCCAAGGGCGGGGTGACGCTGCTGACCAAAGCGATGGCTCTCGACCACGCGCACGAAAACATTCGGGTGAACTGCATTTGTCCTACGATCGTGGAGACCGAGCTGGGTATGGAATCAATCGACGCTGCGCCTGACCCTGCCGCGGAACGAAGAAAACGGGCGATGGAAATTCCACTGGGGCGCATGGGACGGCCGGAGGACGTTGCGCATTTGGCGGTTTATCTGGCTTCGGACGAATCTTCGTGGGTGACGGGGGCGGCTCTGCCGCTCGATGGCGGGCTTACGGCTTACTAAGCACGAGATCGATGACTAGGCGCGATGGCTACGAGCGCCGGCAGGCACAAAAACTGATATTCATGCTGGCGGCGAGCGTTTTAGGTACGGGAAGTTGTTCTTGGTCCGCACAACCTGAGTGATTGTGCCCGGGAAAAAAGCCCATCCGCTGCACGAAGGTGACGGGCTTTTCTCAGAGAGGTTGATGTCAGTAGTGATTACGACGCGGCGGTGCCACCTTGCGCGGCTTCTTCGCCGTCCTTGTAGATGAATTTGATGGAGTGCTTGAAGATCAACAGGTTGGGGCTGCCGTAGCGAGTGAGCTTTATGCACTCATGGTCGTACCATTCCAGCGTGCCGCGCAGCGTCTCACCGTCCGTGAGCACCACAGCGATGGGAGCGCGCGATTGCATCTGTTTCACATAGTAAAAATTCTCGGCGTGGGTCTGTTCGGCCGGGGCAGGCTTTTTCCGGGGCGCAGGGCCACCGGAATTTCCGGCGCCCCCGTTACCACCGGCGGGTCTAGCGGGAAAAGGCTTCTCCATCTCGGTGATAGAATGACGAAATAGTTTTCGATTTACCATGAGCTCCCCCCTTTGGAGACTCTTATAATTACGGTAACCGCGCGTTTCGTTCCAAAAATACGGATCATATCAGGCGGGAGTTAAGCGCCTGATCAGCGATTGTAAAGAGAAATGGCGACTGCATCCAAGCCAAGCTGGCGGCTAACGTTACGCCGGAGGCGGCGATGCAGGCGGTCCAGACTCGCTGCGGAATTCGCCACCCACTCCAGGTTTACTTTTTTGCCGAGGCCCTCTAGCTCTCGCCGGAGGTCCGGATTCCGTGGGAACCATGCTTTCTGGTCCTGTGATAACTCCAGAAGGTCCGTGAGCAGACTATAAAATAGTTCGAGGACGTTTTCAAACGATTCCTTCTCTTGCTTGGCGAGCTGAGCGGTGGCGGCGAAGATTTCGCGGTAGTTAGTGCCGTCGTAGGCTAGCTCAATGAGCCGCAAAACCTCGCGGCGCAGGCGCTCCGATTCCTCCAGATCGAACTCCAGAGCGATACCCGGGGAGCCGCAAGAGAGTTGAGCGGCGAGATGGCGGGCGGCAGGTTTCAATTCGGTACGTTTGGACAAAAATTCTTCCACTTGTTCTGCAGGTACCGGGGCGAAGTGAAATTGCAGGCAGCGCGAACGAATCGTCGGCAGCAGGGAATCGGGGCTGGCGGCGATCAAGATCAACGTGGCGGACTCGGGCGGCTCTTCCAGAATTTTCAGAAAGACGTCGGCATCGGTATAGCGCATGGTGTCGGCGCCATCGAGGATGAAAACGCGCCGGCGCCCCTGCGGTTTGAAGTGGGCGGCGCGCTGGACGGCGCGAAGCTGGGACACGCGAATCATCGGACGGGCTACCGGCGTTCGAAGGCGGGCGGGATCGGGAAAAATGGCCCAGACGTCGGGATGGGTTTCGACGATCAATGGCACGCGGTCGGCGGTCCCAGCATCGGCGCTTTCGCCGCGCTCGGTGAGGGCCTGTTCGATGAGGGTTTTGGGATCGGCCAGGCGGCCGATGCGGCGGCAGGAATCGCACTCGCCGCAGAAATCGTCTTTCAGGCGCTGGCAATTGGCGGCCTGGGCGAACATGCGGGCCAAGGTAAATTTGCCAACGCCGCGCGCGCCGGTGAATAGGATGGCGCCGGGTTCGCGGCCGCGAGCGAGCATGCTGCCCAGAGCTGTGACGATGCGTTCGTTGCCGAGAAAATCTTGGAAAGGCATGGCAGGTATGAAGCTACATCAATACTGGTGGGCGCGGCAAACGGTTAGGGTCTCAGGATGCGGGAATCAACTGCGGTCATGACGCGAAGGTGCAGCGCCTCGGGGGATTCGAGCCGGGAAGTCTTTTTGTCGATGCAGTCGATGGTGACCCAGCGGGGATCGGCGGCGAGTTTTTCGTAGATGCCGGCGGCGGTGCGCAGATGGTGGCGATCGGCCTCCAGGATGTCGTGGCTGCGGCGAGTGTAGTGGCGAGCCTTTTTTCGTGCCACCAGGTGCTGGGCCTGGCGGACTGGCACGCGCAGGAAAATCACCAGGTCTTCGGCGGGGATGCCGTAAATCTGGAATTCGAGTTTGGCGAGCCACTGGAGGAAATCAGGCCGCTGAGCGGGCGGGACGCGGGCGGCCTGGTGCGCGAGGTTGGACGCGGCGTAGCGGTCGGCGAGCACGATGCGGCCCTTGCGGAGTGCGGATTCAATTTCCGGGCGGGCTTCGAAGCGGTCGCCGGCGTAGAGCAGCGCGGAAAGGTGCGGATCGATCTTGACGCCAAATTTGCCGTCGAGGAATTGACCGGCGAGGAGGCCAAAGAAAGCGTCGTAGCGCGGGAAGCTGATCGACGTGTGCGGGATGCGCCGCTTGGTGAGCGCCGCCGAGAGCATCTCGATCTGGGTGCGCTTGCCAGAGCCGTCGATGCCTTCGACGGCGATAAGTTTTCCGCGAGGTGCCATGGGAACGGAAATTGTAGCATGGCGAAGTTGTGGCGCCGCCTGCCAGGCGGCGCCACAAGTGCCGCACGGACCGACGTGCTAAAATCTCGCGAATGTGCGATGTTGCGGAAATGGCCGAAAATCTGAAGGCAATTCGCGGGCGCATTGCTGCGGCTGCTGGGCGCTGTGGGCGGCCGGCCGACGATATTACTTTGGTGGCGGTGTCCAAGACGTTTCCGGCCGGGGCGATTCTCGCGGCTTATGAATTGGGGGTACGGCATTTTGGCGAGAACCGGGTGCAGGAACTTGAATCGAAGCAAAAGGAATTGGCGGACTGTGGCGATGCGACATGGCACCTGATCGGCCATTTGCAGGGGAATAAGGCGCGGCGGGCGGCGCAATTGTTTCATTGCATCGATTCCGTGGATTCTGTGGGCCTGGCGCAGAAGCTTGACCGGCTGATGAATGAAATTCCGAATGCGGCTGGCGAGCGGGGTGCGCCGGGGAATGGCAAGAAGCGCGACGTGCTGATCGAAGTGCGCCTGTCCGATGAAGCTACTAAATCGGGGGCGGCGGAGGCAGAGTTGCCGGCCCTGGTTGAGGTGGTGGCTGGCCTTTGTGGGTTGCGGCTGCGTGGGTTGATGACTATTCCTCCTTATTTTGACGATCCGCAAGATGCGCGGCCCTATTTCCGGCGATTGCGTGCGCTGCGAGACGAATTGTGGAATGGGCGTGCGGGGATGGCGGGTGAACTCTCGATGGGCATGAGCCACGATTTCGAGGTGGCTATCGAGGAGGGCGCCACGGAAGTGCGAGTTGGAACCGCACTTTTTGGGGGACGGCCCACGGCGATCTGAGGCGGCTGGGCGTGGCGGCACACTCAGCGAAAGATGCGGAAATGCGGGAGCCCCTCGCCTGGAAGGCGGCGCCACGCGACGGGAATGCAGCTACGCAGGTTTGGAAATCGCGGAGGCGGCTGATAGAATCGCCGCGGGGCGGGATGTGGAGCTTTGGTCGGGGGGCAGGCAGGCCGAAATTCTGTACGGCGTCCGAAATATTGCCTGGCGCAGAGTGCATACAGCAATCCAAACCCACAAGCGAGAACAAACCATGCTGGATGTAAAAGCGATTCAGTCGGAATTGCGTGCCCATAAAATGGACGGTTGGCTGTTCTACGACATTTTGCACCGTGACCAACTGGCCTACCGGATTCTGGGGCTGCACGACGCGATGGCCAAGCGGCGGTGGTACTACCTGATCCCGGCGAAGGGTGAGCCCCGCAAGCTGGTTCATCGCATCGAGGCCAAGACGCTCGATTCGCTTCCGGGACGCAAGCACGAATACGCGGCGCTGGATGAATTGCAAAAGGGAATGGTGCGGCTGCTTTCCGGGACGCGTGTGCTGGCGATGCAATATTCGCCGAAGAATAATGTGCCGCAGCTCTCGTTGGTGGACGCCGGCACGGTGGAGTGGATTCGCGGCCTCAAGAAAAAGGTGGTGAGTTCGGCAGACCTGGTGCAGAAATTCGAAGCTACCTGGACGCCCGCGCAGTTCGAATCGCATCTGGAAGCGGGGAAGATCATCGACCGGGTGACGCGCGACGCGTTCACACGCGCCGGCGCGTTCGTCCGGGAGCGCAAGCCGATCAGCGAGTACGAATTGCAGCAGTGGATGGCCGATCAGTTTCGCGCGCAGGGAGTTTGCGCGGACAGCGCGCCGGTGGTGGCGGTAGGGCCGAACAGCAGCGATTCGCATTACTCGCCGAGCGCAGCGGGATCGCTGCCGATTCGCGAGGGAAGTTTTCTGCTGCTGGACGTGTGGGGCAAGGTCGACAAACCAAACAGCGTCTACTACGACATAACCTGGACTGGCTATCTGGGCCAAACAGTGCCGGAAAAGTATGCCAAGGTATTTCGGGTGGCGCGCGAGGCGCGGGACTCTGCGGTGGCGTTCGTGAAGGATGCGGTGGCCGCCGGGCGGACCATTCGCGGATGGCAGGTGGATGACGCGGCGCGATCGGTGATCCGCAAGGCGGGCTACGGTAAATATTTCGTCCACCGCACCGGGCACAGTATCGGACAGGAGGTGCATGGAAGCGGTGCCAATATGGACAGTCTGGAAACGAAGGACGACCGGCAGATCATAGCGCGTACATGTTTTTCGGTCGAGCCGGGAATTTATCTTGGGGAATTCGGGGTGCGAACGGAAGTGGACGTCTACGTGGGCGAGGGTGAGGCGCGAGTCACCGGCCCGGAACAAGACGCAGTGATTCCCATCCTGGCCTGAGGACTCGTGAGCGAAATGGACTCGAGCATCGCGCCGGAAGGCGTACCGGAAACATCGCCGGAGCCGGCATTTGTTCCAGTTCCGGCTCAAGCGCCGGCGCCGCCGCCAGCCGCGCGCGTGAATCGGGCGCTGTCGTTGGCCGTGGCTGCCTCGGCGTGGGCGGTGCCCGGACTGGGGCATCTTTTGTTGGGCCGTTGGGGACGGGCGCTCATCTTTCTGGCGACGGTCGCCGGGCTGGGGATCACAGGATTTGCGTTGCGCGGTAACGTTTTTCACCTACAACCTGGTGATTTTCGCGCTGACCCATTTAATTTTCTGGGTTCGCTCGCGGACCTGGGCATGGGCGGGCTATATTTCGTGTCGCAATGGTTCGAGAAAGCCGGGCCGGATGTTTCGCGTGCCGCTGGGGATTACGGAACGCGAGTGATAGCGACGGCGGGTATCATCAATATCCTGGCGGTGTTCGACGCGTACGAAATCGCCAGCCACAAGAAGGATTGAGGTGCGCGGCGGTCCGCAAATCGAGGGAGTGGGAAGGGTTGGTTTGGTTTTTCCCGGGCCTGTGGTTCTCGTACAGACGTACTATTTACGGAGTACTCGCTCAGATGCGATCCTTAGGCGGTTACTTCTCTGCGTGGTGCGTCGATTTGTGAGGCCCAATGCCGGTCATCCAGATTCCTAAATCTCTCGACCAACTGCAAGTGACAGTGCCCACGTTGCAGGGCGACGTGCGGCGCCGATCAGCGCGCGTTTCGGTGCCGATCGCATTGCGCGTTAGGCCGGTGGATTTCAGCGACGGCAGCTTTGAGGACGTGGCCTCCACGGTGAACGTTTCGCGGGGCGCCATGTATGTGAGCACCTGGCGGGAAAACTACTACGCCGGCATGCGTTTGATCATCACCTACCCCTATATCGCGAAATCGACGGCCTCGGCGTGGGAATATCTGGGGGAAATTCTGCGGATGGACCGGCAGGGAGATGGCCGGTCGCGGATGGTGATCAAGCTGTATTTTGTGATGCAGCCAGCGGATAGCCCGCACTTTATTACTCTGTAGTTTCCGCGGACTATTCAGTAGTTTCCCGGATTGTGCTGCCGAGATCTCCACATTTGAATAAATTCCTCGCTGTGCACAGGTGGTCCGAAACGTATTACAGGATGTTCCTGTGGCCGTAACTTTCGCGTAACCGTTGCGCTCCAATCTTGCCATGAAATGCGAACTGCTTACCGAACGCGGAGCCCCCGCCGGGTGCGCACGCCGCGGCCGGTGCGAATCGCGCGCGGAGAGCGGGTTATCGGCGCGGCCGGCGGTAGTCAGGAAATGTACGTAATTCCGATGACCGCACTTGAAATCCCGGGAAAATCGGAGCACTCTGCGGATAACAGCGCGGGCGCGCCGGACAAACACGCCGGTAGCGTTCTGGGAATTAACCGCGATGGTTTTGCACCCGTCGATTGGCTGTTCCGCGAAATTACATCCTTCCTGCTGGGAAGCGAAATGGAGGAACCCATGAAACCAGAAAGCGCAGTACGAAATGAGAAGGAGATGCGTGCGCCAGCGCCAGCGGTAATGAGAAGCCCCGAGCCGGAAAACCTCTCCGCGCTGACAAATACCCCCGATGACGGGACAGCGCCCAGGCACGAAAGAATTCAGGCACGGGCTTACGAATTGTTTGTGGAGCGGGGAAGCCGGGACGGCGGTGATGTGATTGACTGGCTGGACGCGGAGCAGGAATTGGAAGCGCAGCAGCCAAAGAAATCGTATCGGGCCGGAGCTGGCGGCAAGTCGGCCTAGTTGATTCAGGATCGGGCGAGACCGCCGCGGGCTGGGTCGCTCATCAAATTCACGGGGGCGGACGGCGGCGCCCTAGCGTTCGATTTCCAGGCCGCCGGGACCGCCCAAAGTTTCTTTGACGGCGAAGCCCCGGGGACGTTCGCGCTTTTCCTCCAGAAGATCGGAGATTTGCAGCCGCAAGTTGCCCGGGTTACTGGCGTAGGACATCGCGGTATCGATATCGAGCTCACCGGAGCGCATCAGGCGCTCAAGTTCGCCGTCGAAGTGCTGCATACCGTCGTTGGAACCGTCACGCATAGCGTCCAGCAATGACTTCCCTTCAGTCTCTCCCTTTTCCACATATTCACGGGTGCGCTGGGTCGATTTGAGGATTTCTACGATGGCCAGGCGGCCGGCGCCGTCTTTCTTGGGAATCAGGCGCTGCGAGACGATGTAGCGGAAGGCCTTGCCGAAACGGGTGCGAATGGCGTGCTGATCGCCTAAAGGAAAAACGCCGACGATACGTTCGATGGTTTTTGATGCGTCGATGGTGTGCAGTGTGGAAAGAACCAAGTGGCCGGTTTCGGCGGCTTCCAGCGCAATTTCGATGGTCTCACGGTCGCGCATTTCGCCAACCAGAATCACTTTGGGAGCCTGGCGCAACGCTGCACGCAACGCCAGCGAGAACGTAGGCGTATCGCTATATAACTCGCGCTGATGGATCGTTCCTTTTTTGTGCGCGTGTAGGAATTCGATGGGATCTTCGATGGTGACGATATGATACGCCTTCTGTTCGTTGATGCGATCGAGCACGGCGGCCAGCGTCGATGATTTTCCCGAGCCGGTGGGACCGGTGACCAGCACGATTCCGTTGCGCAGTTCGCAAATCTCCTGCAGTTGTTCGGGGAGTTTCAAGGTATCGAATCCGGGGACCGCGTTAGGAATCACGCGCATGACGATGGCGTAGCTGCCGCGCTGCATGAACACGTTGACGCGAAAGCGAGAGACGCCGGGCAAGCTGTAGGAAAGGTCGCAGGAACCCTGCTCACGGAGTTTGCGCAGAGCTTCGGCGTTTTTACCGATTAGATCGGCGGCGATACGAGCGGTGGCCTGCGCGGAAAGTGTTCCGACCCGGGGGATCTGCACCTGCAGCAGTTGACCGTTCAGCTCCACCTGAGGCGCTTTTCCGGGCGAAAAAATCAGGTCGCTCGTGCCCCTGGCGGCCTTTAGCATCCCGCCAATAATGTCGTTGGTGGCAACAACGTCGGACGCCGGCGCCGGTGGCCTAGGGGCTGCAGGAGCGCTGGCAACAGCCGGCGGAGCAGCCGCAGGGGCGGTGGTCGCAGGAGCTAGCGGGACGGGCGGGACAACCGTGGTACCCATGCGAATCCTCCCTGAGGATCAACCTAGAAAGTTAGACCTGGAGAACAACCGAACCCTTTAAGTATCGGTCCGGGAGGCTGGCGCCGCCATCGGAATGACGAAAGGGTGTCGCCAAACGGGCAGGGCCACGTGGGTCAATAAGGTACGGGGAGGCTAGCGCCGGGAAGGGGACTGGACGGAGGAGTCCAAGCTGGTCAGGTCGGCGGGAGGGGTGACCCTAGCGATGGGGAGCTCGACCACGAACGTGGCGCCGCCTTCTTCGCGGTTGAAGCACTGGATGCGGCCGCCGTGTTCCTGAATGATTCCGTAGCAGATGCTCAGACCCAAGCCGGTGCCTTTGCCAACGGGCTTAGTGGTGAAAAATGGATCGAAAACCTGATTGGGAGATTGGATGCCAGGGCCGCTGTCGGAGAATTCGATGAGGGCGTTGGCGTCGTGAAGATAGGTGCGAATGATCAAAGAACCGCCGCCGACTTCTTCCAGGGCATCGACGGCGTTGTCGATCAGATTGAAGAACACCTGCAGAATCTGGTTGCCATCACCGCGGACCGGCGGCAGCGCGTCCTGGGTGCGCAAGTCCACCCGAACGATTTTCTGCTTGAGGTCGAGATTGCTCAAGTGGATGGCGGTGGAGATGGACTGGTTGATATCGAGCAGCGTTTTTTCCGGGGGCACGCGGCGAGCGAAGCTGAGCAGGCCGCCGGTGAGCCCTTCGATCCGCCGGGCCAGGGTGCGAATTTTGTCGATGCGCACGCGGTGCTTTTCGGGCAGGGAGGGATCGTCGATCAGCAAATCGGAATATCCCAGGATGCCGGTGAGCGGATTATTGATCTCGTGAGCGGCGCCGGCGGCAAGTTGTCCGACGGAAACCAATTTTTCGGCTTGAATCATTTGCGACTGTAAATGCTTGAGGGTCTCGAAGGACCGCTGGGAGCCCTCCAGCAATCGCGAGCGATCGCGGTCGGCCCAGCGTTGCCGCAAAAAAATGAAGAATATGCCGACCAGAATGGCGGACTGAGTGACGCCGGTGCGAAAGAGTTTGACCGGACGGGGCAGGGTGCTGTACCAGATATTCCACATGGTGAATACCGGCATGGAAAAAACGGCGAGGAAAGCGACGGCCGAGACCCAAGCTCCGGATCGGGGAGATCGATCAGCCTCGGGTTCGGTGGCTGGCCGCTCGTGGCGGGCATAGACGCCCGCGAAACCCGTCCAGACCAGTCCAATCATCAGCGGGAGGTCATACACGCTGCCGGTGTAATACACATTGCGATCGATGGCGATGTCAATTAGGGCCGCGCCGACCGCGAACATGACTGCCGCGCCTAAAAGATGGAGGTAGACCCGGCGCCAATCCGCGCGCGCCGAAAGAAATAGGTACGCCAAGCTGATGGCGATGATCCCGTTCTCCACCCCTTCCAGGTAATCGTAGCTTAGACCGTAGCGATGGGTATCCGGTGAGATGTATTGCCAAGGGATGACCGCGAAAACGTAGAGGTATACCCACCAGAAGACCAGCAGCGCGGAATCCAGATAGGCGATGTGGACACTGACGCCTTTGCGGGCATCGTGCGGCCGAAGCGCGAGTGCGCCCATGATTGGGACCGCGCGGAGGAAGTAGACCACGTCCCCGAGGGACGGATTGGGAACTTCCTGGCGCAGGACCACTTCGAAGTACGTCCACGCCACCTGGCCGCCCAGCCATAGCAGGCAACTGAAAGACCACAACCACCAGAAAGTACGGGTCTTGCGGCGCGCGGCGAGAGCCGGTGCCGCTAAGCCAACGGTCCCGAGTACCGCGGCCAGGCATTGGCCCACGTCGCCCACGGTGGTAAGCGGAGGGCCCGGATGGACCAAGAGCCCCGCGCCAGCGTATCCGACCAAGAGAAGCGCTCCGGCCGCGACGAACGCCAATCCGGCAGGAGACAGGCGGCCCGTGAATTCGTTACGGAATTGCATCCCAATTAACTGTTCCTGAAGAACGCCCCTAAGTTTGGGGGGCAAGCCTATTGTTTTATAGACTAATACTGGGAGGGGGACCGGGGCGAGAGTTCAAGTGTTTAACAGTTCCAGCGTGGCAACAATGATGGTCCGGGATCGGATCAACTGGCACAGCCAAAGCACGGCAGGGCAGTTACTTGAAAACCAAAGAGGACCCAAGCAGGATCG
>Ga0182024_10006032_pt1 | contig 26809 bp, 28 predicted proteins | sample P32metaG_FD_120480 | JGI IMG/M metagenome (GOLD analysis project Ga0182024, IMG submission 120480) | Permafrost microbial communities from Stordalen Mire, Sweden - P3-2 metaG (Illumina Assembly) | ecosystem: Environmental > Terrestrial > Soil > Wetlands > Permafrost | place: Sweden: Stordalen...
GGACGATTCGGTGACGGGACCGACTCACTCGGTCCGCTACTGCCGCGCGGACGCGGCGTAGCGCCCGGGCGACTGTCTGGTTTGCCGGATGAATTGCTGGCAGTTCGCGACGGCACGGGCGCGGGCAAACTGGCCAGGGCGTTGCCGTCGAGCCGCTGGTAGGTCAACGAAACCGTCGAGGTAGCGCTAGCGTTCCCCTCGACGACGAGTTTGCAGCTAAAGGAGTAACTGCGTATGCAACCGTCGTAGGTATCTACCTCGAACACGCCCTCCCCCTCGCCGAGCAGATAGGGAGGTTTGCCGGCACCAACGGGTTGCGTCGCCAAGCGATTGACTTTTTTGACCGTGACCACCCTGTCGGACTGCTTCACGACTTCATATTGTGCTTGCTCAACTCCGACGACGGTCGCTTCGATCGTTCGTGTGGTTTGCCCCTGTTGCGGGCCTGGTCGCGCTCCCGGTTCCATACCTGGACGCATGCGGCCATGTCGGCCAAACGACGATCGTCCATGCGAGCCGAATTGGGGAGGCGTCGGGACGCCGGTCACTTGGGTCTTGGTCACCGGAAAGTTAAACACACGTTCGGTTAGCCATTTACGTTCGTTGTTGCGGGGAAGGGGTTCGAAGCCGATCGATCCGATCAGCCCTTTTGTCAGATCTCCTCCCCCTTCCTCGTGGATGCCGCCGCGAGTGTCGACGACCGACGCGCCGTTGTGATTTGTCGTGCCGGTCGCTCCTTCGCCGGTCGTTTGCTGGCTCGACTGGTACGTCAGTTTTCGCCAGTCGGCGCTGGCGGGTTTGAGCGACATGTTGAGCAAAGCCACGGCTGGAATGGCACGCTTGGTTACCCCAGTCCCTTCGAGCCTGGTTTTGCTGCTGCCAACTTCGAAAGGAATTTTGCGGGCTTCGAGCATTTTTCGGGCTTCGTTGATCGGTTCCGCAAAGCCGACGTTGTTACCCAGTTCTGGCTTCAACACGGCGCTGACTACGCCGATCACGTCGCCCTGTTCGTTGACCAACGGGCCGCCACTGTTGCCGTGATTGATTCCGGCGTCGACCTGCAAATCTTTTTTTCCGGATTCATCGACGTTTACGCCCGACAAAATGCCGCGCGTGATCTTGATGTTGTTGCCCAAGACCGTCGACAACGGAAACCCGACCGCGCGTACCTCTTCGCCCAATTCGAGATGTTCGGAGTCACCCAGTGGAACGCAGGGCCAGTCCGATCCGTCGACTTTCAAGATTGCGATGTCGTATTTCTTGTTGATCTCGATCACCGTCGCCTCGGCCTTTTTTTCGCCCAACGTGACTTCGATGCGAGTGGTATCCGAAGCGCAGTGGGCGCATGTCAACAGGTAGCCGTTTCGGTTGACGAAGAACCCGGTTCCAGTCGCCAACTGCTCCTCGGACAATTCTTTGCTCACTTGTGCCGGTTCGGCGCGAAAACGGACGGTTCCATTTTCGTTCAGGCCGGTTTTACCCCCTGCCTCAACCTTCACCTCGAAATGGTAGCCGTATTCCTGACCTGGCTTCCAATCGTAGCGCAGGTCATCGCCTCCGCATGCTGGAGACGTCAGCCAACCGGGCGCCACGAGAGCCACGAGGGGCAAATAGCGGCACAAGCGGCGAAAAATGCCGCTGTTCAGAAAAGAATTCGTCGAGGTGCCTGGCATGACGGCTCGAGACTGGGTTGGGGCACGCCGGAACTTGAACCTTTAATATATACACCCTCCAGGGAGCGACATAGTCTCCAAGGCATCGCCACGATCCTGGTTTTTCGGGTGGGGACCGCCCCGGCCGCCGATTGCCCAAAAATCGACAAAGATTCCGGCCAAAGTGACGACAAAACCGCCGGCCAGGGCAAAAAGCAGGCGAGTGACCAAACGACAGAGACAAAAAAAGCCGGGCTCCCCTGGTGGGGAACCCGGCTGGGTTGATCAGGATGGATTCGACAATCCAAAGATCCATCAGCGTCGTCGGGTGGCTGAGCGGCTGGCACTCCCCGTAGGGTAGCAAAGTTCCGCCAATCACCCGTCGTCGACTACCACCAACGACGGCGATAACGGCGGCGCCATTCGGTCGGCGCGGCCTGAGCCGATTTCGCGCTCGAGGCGAGAACCGCAGCCACAGGCACAACGACAGCCAAAGCCTTGAAGGCTACGCCAAGGGCTTGCCGCCGCGTGACAACTCGATCGTTCGTTTGCATCAAATTCGCTCCTTCTAAAAATCCAGTCCCAAAACCTCGCACACTCGCACCAGCGGTCCATCCGCCGGAATTGGTTTTGGGAGAAACACCAAACAAATTCAAACTCAACACATCGCTCATTCTTCCCACGCATATTTGCGGCATTGTGGGCCGGATTGTCAAAGGGGTGACTGGGAAAGATGAAGAGATTTTAATGAGTCCGGCCGCCAATGGCTTGAAAGTGCGCAGTCAAGGCAGGATGGGATGTCGACTGGGCAGGCGAGTTGTCGGTAGTAATCGCCCTTAAGGCCAAAGCGGCGGACGTTTTTCCAGGAAGGCAGCCAATCCTTCGGCGGCGGCCTCGGTCGTGCGGGCGGTGGCGCTGGCGGCCGCGCCGGCCGACAACTGTGTCCCCAAATGCTCGCCGATGATTTCGTTCACCATCCGCTTGGTGAGTTGCAAGGCCTCGGGCGCGCCGGCGGCGCACTCGTTGACGATTTCAACGGCTCGCGCCCAAACCTTGTCGTCCGGGACGAGCTCATGCACCAGCCCATAGCGAAACGCCTCTTCAGCGCCAATCGTGCTGGCGGTCAGCAGCAAATAGCCGGCCCGCCCGGCCCCCACTCGAAAGGCCACGAGCGGCGCCACGATACCGGCCACTAAACCACGCTTGGGTTCGGGCAATCCGAACTTGGCGCTGGCGCCGGCCACCACGATGTCGCAGGCCAGCATCAAGCCGGCACCACCGGCCAACGCCGGGCCGGCGACGGCGGCGATGATCGGCTTCGGAAATTGAAGCATCGTTTCGATCAGATCGTGATACTGAATCGCGTCTTCGTGCCATTGCGTGTGCGAGTTTTCGGACCGACTGGTGGCGGCCATCTCGGCCAGATCCATGCCGGCGCAAAAGGTGCTGCCCGTGGCGGTTAGAATCACCCCCCGCACCCGTCGTTCCAGGTGCAAGTCGGCAAACGCCTGCGCCAACTCGGTCAACAGGGCGCGCGAAAGTGCGTTTCGCTTTTCAGGCCGGTTGAGAATGATCGTGCCGGCGGCCCCGTGGACGTGTACTTTGACCAACGGGGTCGACGACGGAGGATGATTGTTTTCATTCATGGCGCACCAGCGGGCAACAACCCCGCGAGGTTCAGGGGTGCCGGAAGTTCCAGTTCCAAGATCGCGGTTCCGAGCAACTTGCCTTGGGTGTCAATCCGGAGCGATTGGCTGGCCCCTCCGGCCAGTGCATTGTACAGAACAAAGTTGAGTGCTCCCAAGCGAGGCAGTTCGAATCGCTCGACCCGGGTGATCCCCAGCCCCTCGAAAAAAGCCTGAACGCGCTCGGCCGTCAACTCGCGGACGAGCCACTCGTAGCCGGAGGGAGTGTAGGCAACGACTCCGATGTTGGCGTGGTTCCCCTTGTCGCCGCTACGGGCGTGGGCGATTTTTGCCAGTGGAGTCATGTTCATGATATGCCCTTAAGCAGGATCCTAGCTTTCACCATTTGCTGGCGGCGCGCACTTCGACTTGGGCAGGGACTGCCGCTTTCGGCACCACCGTCGGCCAATAGGCATAGACTTCGCGCACGCTGGGCCGGCCGACGGCATAGCCCGCCACCCCTGGCGGACCACTGGTGACCAGCGGAGCGAGTTGTTGGGCGAATCGCTCGACCGCTTCGCGACGCTCGTCATGGATGGAGATTCGCAGCATCACTTCGTGGACCTGGGCGATCGGCGCCGCCGATCGTGGCACGGCCTGTCCGGCCCCCAAGCATTCGACGTTTATGGCTTGGGGTCGATAGCCGGCCGCCGTCAGGCGAGCCAGAATCATCTCGGCGCAGGCGCGGGCCTTGGCTGCGGCGTCCGCTCCGTAGACAAGGAGTTGACCGCTGGCCGCAAAACCGGCGCGATAAGCCAGCGAAACCTTGTAGTTCTCCGGAGCCGGTCGGCCCGTCGCTCCCCGGACGAGCACTCGATCGGGCCCGGTTTGGGCCACGTCGACGGTGGTGAAATCGACATCGACGTCGGGCGTGAGGTAATGGGCTGGATCGCCAATTTCATAGAGCAATTGCTCGGTGACGGTCTCGCGGCTGACCAGACCGCCGGTGGCCGGCGGCTTGGTGATGGTGCAGGAGCCATCGTCGGACAGTTCGGCGATCGGATAGCCGACATTTGCCAGATCGAGATTTTGCCAGTGCCGGTAGAGTCCGCCGGTGACTTGGGCGCCGCATTCGATCAAATGACCGGCCACGCTGCCTGCCGCCAGTCGATCCCAGTCGTTCCACCGCCAGCCAAAGTGGTGAACGGCTGGGCCGAGGGTCAGCGAGGCGTCGGCCACGCGGCCGGTAATGACCAGCCGAGCGCCGCCGGCGAGAGCCTCGGCGATGGGGCCGGCTCCCAAGTAGGCGTTGGCGCTGGCAATGGGTCGCTGCAATTCGGAGAGAGGCTGGCCCGTTTCGAGGTTCTCGAAACGGCAGCCGGCGTGCCCCATTTCGTCCAAACGCCCGGCGATGTCGTCGCCACTGACCACGCCCACCAGCACGCGCGGCAATCCGGCCCGGGCTAGAATATGTCCGACGGCCGCCGCGCAAGCCTGAGGATTCATGCCGCCCGCGTTCGTCACGATGCGCAGATTGGGCTGGGCAGTCAGCGTGGGTAAGAGCGAGTAGAGGACGGTGAGGAAATCGTGCGGGTAGCCATCCGTCGGATCTTTCTCGCGGATCCGCGCCAGGATCGACAACGTCAGCTCGGCCAGATACTCGAGCGTGAGATAATCGACCTCGGCTCCCTCGACCAGTCGGCGCGGAGCGTCGAGGTTATCTCCCCAAAAGCCCGCCGCATTGGCAATTCTGCAAATCACCGGGTCCATTCCTTGGCTAGCTGGGTGTTGAAAAATTGGGACAGGCACCAGCGCGAACGCCGTTTCTCTCGGAGCTTGCCGAAAGCTGCTTGGAGCCAGTCCCATTTTTCAACGGACTTGCCCGCCGAATTGCCCAAACCCGCTTTCCTAGCGGGCACGAGCACTGCTTTCATCATAACCGACTTGCAAAGTTGTAACCTATCCGGCTTTCTCCGCTGCCCCATTTCCCTTGACTTTGCGGCCTGATTCGCGGACTATCCGCTCCCTGCGCGGGGCAGAGAACAAGCCATTATCTTTAGATCGGGGATCGAGGCATGCCGGGCCGTTTGATGTTATGGACCGCGCTGTTGCCCGTGTTGCTCGCATTGGGCGCCGGTTGCTATTCCCCCTATCGCTCGGACCGGGGCGCGCTGGCCGGTGGCGTGGGCGGAGCGGGTGTTGGCGCCTTGGCCGGAAACGCGGTCGGCCATCCGGTCGTCGGCGCGCTCGTCGGCGCCGGCGTCGGTGCGGTCAGTGGAGCAGCCATCGGCGGCGCCATCGACCAGTCCGAGGCCAATAACCGGGCGCTGATCGAAGCCCGAATGGGCCGACCGGTGCAGCCGGGAGCGGTCACCGTGGGAGATGTCATCAACATGTCGCAAGCCGGCGTGCCTGAGAATGTGATCATCACTCATATTCAGAGCCACGGCCTGGCCACGCCACTGCAGCCCAACGACCTGATCATGCTGCAGAAGACAGGCGTCAAGCCGCAGGTCGTGCAGTCGATGCAAGCGCCGCCAATGCCCGTCGCTCAGCCGGTCTACGTGCGGCCGGTCCCACCGCCGGTGGTTGCCGTCCCGACTCCCTACGTGGGCCCGATGATGCCCTACAATGCGTTTCGGCCGGCGCCCGCCCCCTAACGGCCCGTTGGTTGCCGCCTTTGGGCGTTTCAAACCTGAAACACGCCCAGGCGAAACGGCTCGGGCTCGACGTGCCGGGTGACGATCTCGAGCGATTGGATGAGGGTCGGCCGAGTCTCGACGGGATCCAAAATCGTGTCGACCCAACCGCGTGCCGCTCCATAGCGGACGTCGGTCTGGCGCTGGTAATCGCCTTTGATCTTATCTTTCAGGCGCGCCATCTGCTCGGCGTCGACCGCTTGCCCATCGCGCTGCAGGCTTTTGACCGTGATCTCCAGCAGCGTGGAGGTCGCCTGGTCGGCCCCCATTACGGCACAGCGGGCGCTCGGCCAGGCAAAAATCAGCCGCGGATCGAACGCCTTGCCGCACAGCGCGTAGTTGCCGGCCCCGAACGAGCCGCCGATGATCAACGTCAGCTTCGGCACCCGGCTATTGCTGATCGCATTGACCAGCTTGGCTCCGGCCTTGATGATGCCGGCCCGCTCGCTGTCGCGACCGACCATGAAACCGTTCACGTCTTGCAGGAACAGAATTGGCAGCCAATCCTGGTTGCAGTTCATGACGAACCGGGCGGCCTTTTCGGCGCTGTCGACATACATCACGCCGCCAAATTCCAAGGGGCCCTCGGCCGGCCGCACGCGATGATGCTGGTTGGCGACGACCCCGATCGAGAATCCTCCCAGCCGTGCCGTACCGCAAACGACCGATTGGCCGTACTCGGCCTTGTACTCGTCGAAGCTGCCAGCGTCCAAAATTGCCGCCAGGACGTCGCGGACTTCATATTCGTCGTGGGCGTTGCCGCTGACCAATCGGTACAAATCGCTTGCCGGCCGGACGGGCTCGGCCGCCGCCAGACGCTGAAACGGTCGGGTCGGTTCAGCCGGATCGGCCGGGACATGGGCGGCCAACCGCCGCAGCCGATCGAGGCAGGCCTCGTCGGTCGGGTCGCGGTAATCGATGGTGCCGCTGATCTGGGCATGCATCGCGGCCCCCCCCAGCTCTTCGCTCGACACCTCCTGTCCGATGGCACTTTTCACCAGCGCCGGGCCGGCCAGGTACAAGCCCGACCCGTCGGTCATCAGCAGCTTGTCGCAGAGAACGGGAAGATATCCGCCGCCGGCCACGCAGTTGCCCATGATGGCGGCGATCTGACCGATTCCGGCGGCGGAGATGACGGCGTTGTTGCGAAAGATGCGGCCGAAATCGTCCTCGTCGGGAAAGACGTCTTCCTGCAGGGGCAAAAAGATGCCGGCCGAATCGACCAGATAGATCAGCGGCAGCCGGTTCTGCATGGCGATCCGCTGGGCCCGCAAGACTTTCTTGGCGGTGGCCGGAAAGAAGGCGCCGGCTTTCACCGTGGCGTCGTTGGCGATGAGCATGTGGCGGCGGCCGGCCACCAGGCCCACCCCGCAGACGACCCCTGCCGCCGGTGCTCCGCCCCATTCGGCATACATCTCCCACGCCGCCCAGAGACCGATTTCCAGCCAAAAGCTGCCAGGGTCGAGCGTCAAGCCGATGCGCTCTCGGGCGGTGAGCCGCCCTTTGCCGTGTTGACGCTCGATTGCGGACGCGCCGCCCCCCAGCCGGATAGTCTCGGCGTCGGCCGCCAGCCGCTGGGCAAGGCCTTCCGGCGTGGGACTCGAATGCTGCGGACCCATCGGATTTTGCCCAAAAAGTTGCGTTGGAAGCATGCGTCGATGGCATGCCGGCCGGTCGGCCGGCCGAACGGCCACCAGCGTGAAGGGCACATTTTAACGGTAGCCGGGCCGAATCGACATGCCGGATCGGCAGCTTCGGGGTTTCATTAAGTGCTACGCCGCCGCCGGCGAGCCGCGAGAGGCGAGCGATGAAGAATGCCGGGCGCAGGGCATAAAATTGTTGCCACCGCTCGATTAAGAACAAACCGGTGCTGCCTGAGTCGCGTAGGACCGCTGGTGGCTGGCCCGTTCCGCCGGGAATTAGGGTGCGCTGTGACGTGTGGCAGGAAGATGCCTGACGGCAACAAGCGAGGACCGCATTGTTGCCTTTCTTCGACGTCGCTGCGGTAGCCGGGCACTGGGTCGAGGGATCGGTTTTGGTCGTAAGGCATTACGCCAAAACGAGTTGTCGGCGGCGAGATTTTCTTCTCATCGCCAGTGGCATTCGAACTGCTTTGATTTCTGGCCGAACCCACTGCTGCGGACAGTCCGCACGACGCACCCGTCCCACTCGTGAGGAGTCGATCCTTGGCCAAAGCCACACGTAAGCTTGCCTCTCGCAAAAACTCGGTTCATTCCAAGCCGTCCGGCCGCGCGGTGTCGATGGCTTCGCCGCAGGCACCGGGGCGTCCGCAGCGTCAGGCGGGCAAGCCGGCCCGTTCGCTCGACGATGACCGCACCACCGCGGGCGAGGACTACGAAGAGCGCAAGCCCGCGTTTTCACCTTTCGACGACGAGGTCGCGCCCGTGGTCGACGTGACCGATGAGGTGGTCGACGAGGAGACCGAATCGTTCGACGACGTGGGCGGCTCGGCCGTGGCGATCGATGATCCGGTGCGGATGTACTTGATGCAGATGGGTGAGATTCCGCTGCTATCGCGCCAAGAGGAGATCGCCTGCGCCAAGCAGATCGAAGCCACCCGCACCTGCTTCCGCCGCCGCATGCTGGCCAGCGACTTCATGTTGCGGGGTGCCGTGGGCTTGCTCGAGAAAGTGCGCGACAGCGAACTACGGCTCGACCGCACCATCGAGGTTTCGGTCACCAACACGGTCGAAAAGAAGAAGATTCTGCGCCGCATCGGCCCGAATCTGGTCACGCTGAATCACCTGCTCAAGCAGAACCAGGCCGATTACCGCATCGCGATCGACCGCCACGAGACGTCGGCGGCTCGCCATAGCGCCTGGCGCCGGTTGGTGCGACGGCGTAACAAAGCGGTCCGGCTGGTTGAAGAGCTGAATCTGCGGGCGCAGCGTCTGCAGCCGCTGTGGGAAAAGTTGATCGAAATCTCGAAGCGGATGGTTGCGCTCCGCGAACAAATCGCCGAACTCTCAGTCGATGAAGCATCCGCCGATCGGATCCCCGAACTGCGGTATGAGCTGCACTACCTGATGCGAATCACTTTGGAAAGCACCGCCACGCTGGAACGTCGCATCTCTCACACCCAATGCCACCAACGCCAGTACGACGTGGCCAAGCGCGAACTCTCGGCCGGCAACCTGCGGCTGGTCGTTTCGATCGCCAAGCGCTATCGCAATCGAGGACTGAGCTTTCTGGATCTGATCCAGGAAGGAAACACCGGGCTGATGCGAGCGGTCGACAAATTCGAACACGCCCGGGGCTATAAGTTTTCGACCTACGCCACGTGGTGGATCCGGCAGGCCATTACCCGCGCCATTGCCGATCAGAGCCGCACGATTCGCGTCCCCGTCCACATGATCGACGCCATGACCCGCGTGCGCACGGTCACCCGCGAGCTGGTGCAGCAGAATGGTTGCGAACCGACGGTCGAACAGACCGCCGCCGCCGCCGAGTTGTCGCTGGACGATACGCGATGCATTCTGAAAATGTCGCGTCAGCCGTTGTCGCTCGATCAACCGGTCGGCGATCACGATGACAGCTACTTTGGCGAGTTTCTGCAGGATCATCGCGAAGACGATCCGCTCTACGAAATCCAGCAACAGTCGCTCAAATTGCGGCTGGCCGAAGTCCTGCAAGGGCTGAACCACCGCGAGCGCGAAATCCTCCGCCTGCGGTACGGCCTGACCGACGGTTATGCCTACACGCTGGAAGAAGTCGGCAAGATCTTCTCGGTCACCCGCGAACGCGTGCGGCAGATCGAAGCCAAAGCCGTCCGCAAGCTGCAACAGCCTTACCGCAGTCGCGAACTGGCCGGTTTCATCGACGAGAACTTGCTCAGCCAGTTTGAAGCGAACGCCGCCGCCAACGCCGTGGTCGTCAACTAAAGATACGCGGCCCAATGCTCTGGCGGTCGCGTCAGCCCGTGACAGTGCCAGGCGAATGGGTGGGCAGAGACACTCCCCGCAGCACCGCGGTCGTCGCGGTCGACTTGTTCAGCACGTAAAAGTGTACGCCCGGAATGCCGGAGTCGACCAACTCTTGAACCTGCCGAATGGCGAAGGCGATGCCGGCCTCGAACTGACGGTCGACATCGTCTTCGGCCGCCGAAAGCGCCTCGCTTAGTTCGGCCGGCAGATGGGCGCCGCACATCGACGTAATGCGCTGGATCTGAGCGAGGTTGGTCACCGGCAAGATGCCAGGCACGATCGGTGCCCGAATGCCAAGCTCCAAACAGCGCGCGCGAAAGCGGAAAAAGTCGTCGTTCCGGTAGAACAACTGGGTAATGACGATATCGCCGCCGGCATCGACTTTGCGCCGCAGATTCTCCAGATCGGCCTGGGGACTGACGGCCTCTTGATGGGTTTCGGGATAACCGGCCACGGCGATGCCGAATTGGCCGAACTCGCTTCGCACCAGGTTGACCAGTTCGCTGGCATAGCGCAAGCCCCCCTCGACGGGCCGGAAATTCGTCTCGCCTCGCGGCGGATCGCCACGCAAGGCCACGATGTGGTCGACGCCGCGCTCGGCCGCTTCGGTCAGATAGCCGCGCAGCTCGTCGACCGTCGAGCCGACGCACGTCAAATGCGAGGCGACCGGCACGCCGAACCGCCGCCGCACCTGGGTGACGATGTCGAGCGTTTTGTCACGCGTCGAACCGCCGGCACCATAGGTACAGGTCACGTAGCTGGGCCGAAACGGCATAAGCTGTTCGAGATGGCGAAACATCTCCAGCTCGCCGGCCGGCGTCTTGGGTGGAAACAACTCGAAAGACAAGGCGAACTTGCCGGTTCCGTAAGCTTGAAGGATGCTCATGCGTGGGGGGCGAAATCGATCGACAGCGGGATGGGTTTTAAACGGTGCGTTTCTATTATTGCATGGGGCGGCCGGGACAGGCTACAGGCGAAAGAAGGCTAGAGGCTACAGGCCACAGGCTAAAGGCTTGAGGAATTGCGAGGATTTTTTCGTCCTCTGGCCTCCGGCCTCTAGCCTGTGGCCTGTTACAACGACAGCGGCTCGATGGCCAGCGGCGGGTCCATTTGCGCTCGCTCGGCGGCCGTGAGGGCGTGCATGTCGCAGAGCAATTGGATGTCGCAGGGCCGCTGCTCAACACCGCGCCGGGCGAACATCCGCCGCTGGGTTGCCACCAACACATCCACCGGTGCCTCGCTCACCTGCCCAAACACCCGAGCGTAGTTGACGAAGCTGGGGACATTGGTCGTCACGAAGCCATAGACCATGCTGCAGGCGCCGATCAGCTTGCCGGTAAAGATGCTGGTGTTGACGGCCGTTTTGGCATAGTCGCCGATCACCGCGCCGACGAACTGCATGCCGGTCGACACCTTGCGGCCGGCATATTCCATGTTCACCTGGCCGTAGGTGTTTTTCAGATCGCTGTTCGAGGTGCCGGCTCCCAGGTTGATCCAACTGCCGAGATAGCTGTGCCCCAAAAACCCGTGATGCTGCTTGTTGCTGTAAGCTTCGATGATCGAGGCTTCGACCTCGCCGCCGATCTTGGTCGTGTGCCCGATTGCCACGCCATGCTTGATGGCGGCATGTTCGATCACCCGGCAGTTCTTTCCCAGATAGGCCGGGCCACTCAGCAAACTGAACGGGCCAACCGTCGCCCCTTCGTCGAGCAAGATCGGACCGGCCGACGCATCGGTCACCACGTATTGACCCAGCCGCGCACCCTCGGCCGCGAAGACGCCGTCGGCCATCTCGCGGTAGCGCCCGCTGGCGATCCGCACAGCTAAATGATCGGCGAGTGTCGCCAGATGCTCGCGCACGATATCGTGCGGATAACGCAAGAGCGGCAGCGCGACGTCCGGAATGATATCGAGCGTCGCCACCGGCGGCACCGCGGCATCTCCTGGCAGCGTGGCGCCACGGGGCACACGCCCCTGCCCTGCTCCTACGAGCGCCGCGGCCAGCACGTCCTTGGTTTCGCCGGCGGTATTTTGGTCCACCGTCGCCGCTAGAACGACACCGGGCCGGGCCGCTTCGATCATCTGTCGCAATTGCCGGCCGGCTGCCACCGACGGAACAAGCCGCGCGTTGACCCATAGCGTCGGCCCGGCGGGGATGGCCGTCGAGTCATCGCCGACGGAGGCCAATTGCGGAAAGTCGGCCGCAACGAGCGCGCGCAAATGAGGACGGACCACGGCATGCACCGGGCAGCCCAGCCTGACCAGCAGATCCGACAACCGCCGGCTGCCGCAACTGATGGCAAACGCCGGGCGCCCGAGCGTTGCCGGCGCCAGATCGGCGACCTGCTCATCCTCGAAGACAACAATTTGCATGGGGGCGTAAGTCCGGGGCCGAGCTGAGAGCCGACTGGGTTAGTGCGTGGTTTTTCGTGTCGTTTGGTTTTCGGCAGCTCACTCCACCGCGGGCCGCAGGACAATTTTAGCACGCTCCCACCGCACCACGGTTATGGCCCGAAAAGCCGGGATATTCGGCCGAAAACGGATTGTGGTTGGCCCGCTATCGTAGCGTCGCCTTAACGAGGCTTGAATTTCAGGTTGCCCAACCCGATATCGCGGACTGCATCGGCCTGCACTGTGCCGACCTCGATGCTGTAGATCTTCGGTGGGTCGCTATTGTCCGGAGACGCAGCACTGATTTCATATTTCTGGCCGACAATTAGTCGTTTGAATTTGAACTCTCCATTCTCGTCGGTCACGGTCTTCTCGCCGATCGTGACGAGGGCACGGAACGGGGCATTGTCGTCGCCAAGATAGACTCGGCCACTGGTCCCGATCTTGCGACCTGACAGCGGTTTGCCCGTGCCATCGATCAACCGGCCGCTCGCCGTTGCGAAGGGATGGAGAACGATCGTGACGGGTTGATCGTCTGGTTGAAGTTCCAAGGCCGCGGCGAGCGTGCCATCCTTGCTGCGCGCGATGAGTGCCACGAGGTAAAGGTCGCATTCGACTTCGAAATTTCCACTGGCGTCGGTTGTGGCACGGATATCGGCACCTTGTAGCCCACGCCGATAGATTCCTTCAATCGTGGCGCCGGGCACGCCTTGCGGCGGGTCGCCGGTGACGATCCTGCCGGACAATATTCCTTTTTCAGGCCGCTCGGTGTGGAAATTGAATTCCTGTTGGCTCTCCGTGGTGATTTCGAATTCCGTGGCTTCACCTTGGCCAGGGCCGCGAATGTCGAATTTTCCGGGGCCGACGAAGAGCTTGAAATCGCCCTCTTCGTCCGACGTGGTGTTGTGGACGATCATCGGCATTACTGACCGGTTGTTCTTTTCGGGGTTTAGCGGGCCTGCTTCCTTGATCTCGCTGGCCTGCTGTCCGTATTGATAGACGTCGATCCGCTCCCCTTTGACCGGCTGCTTGTCGGTTCCTCGCGTCACGCGGCCGAAGATCTGAGTGACGAAACGAAGCTTGAAGTCGAGGTTTTCGACCGGCGTGTCGGGCCAAACGACAAACCCAGGGAGAGGCTGCGAAGCCCACTTTTTGTCGCGGACGACAACAAGATAGACCATGTCCGGAGTCGCCTGGATCTCATAACGGCCCAGAGCGTCGGTCTTCGCGATGCCGTCAAAGCCATCCACGTCTTGATAGCCCGCGCCGCTGGCGACAACGCCGATGCCCGCTGCCGGCGAACCGTTGGGCAAGGTCACTCGTCCGCGAATTGGCACCGGCCGTTGAAGCTCGACGGTCAACGTGCCATCGCCGGTTTTCGGATCGTAGATGCCCCGGCGGTGCACAAAATCGTCGCTCGATATCCAGACGGTAAGCGGTCCCTGCCAGTGGGGAATCCAATCGAACCGAGCGAATCCATCGGCATCGGTGGTCGTTTGCACAACGTCGGCGAAATCCAACTCCATCGGTTCGCTTGGCTTCTGCACGTACCAGGGGTTGACCTTGACGCCGGCAATGGGCTTGCCGTCGGCCGCCACCGTCCGGACTCGTATCGGTTTCGCGCCGTCGAGCGTCAACTGCACGACCCTGTCAGGCAACGTAGGAGCCACTGCCTTTTTATCATGAAATTGTTCGCGGCTGAGCACATAAGCCCGATAGTCGAGACCGTGACCATCCTTGAGCGCAAAGACGTAGATATTTTTGATGTCGTGCGGAACGAGAAAGGCGACTTTGCCCTCCGCGTCGGTGCTGCCGGTCCCAAAATAGTGATCATTTGCCAGGATGCCGGCCTTGGCATCGGCGATGGGCTGCTGCGCGGTGTCGACAACTCGCAGTTCCACGCGACGTGCGGGAGCCAGCTTGAGCCGGACATCGTCGATACGATCCAGCTTTCGCTCCCAAGGCTGTTCGTAGTACTCCTGCAATTGGCCTGAGTCGGTGGATGCGCGAACCAGGATGCCAGGGAGCACTTCGCTTGCCACCGCTAGTTTGAAGCGGCCTTCGCTGTCGGTGCGCGTTTCGGCGTGCCCACCACCTTTGTGGGCCCAGTCGACGAATACTCGAATGCCCTCGGCGGCAGCGCCGGATTCATCTGCGACCGTTCCGCGAATGGTGCTGGAATCTTCAACGGGTGCGACGGTGCTGGTTGCCGATTTCGCCGGCTCCTTGGATACCGATTCGTCCGCTGGCGTCGTTGCCGGCAAAGCAACGGCGACGAAGAGCGCCAGCAGCGCGATCGCTGGCCACGAGAGGCGACGGCCCGCGGGAAGCGGAGTGAGGTTCCGCCCATGCCGCGGTTTGACCGGGTCGTCAGCTTCGACGATTTCCAAGGACGGGTCTCCGTCGATGTTGGGGGCCGGCGGTCTCTAGGAATCTTTGCACCGCGCGTGCGGTTCGGCTGTCTCTATCGTAGACGCACGTCGCGAGTCCTCCGGACGCTGCGTCGCATTTTAGCAGGAATTGAGGCCCCGCCGGCGCCGTGCCGGGTCTAACACGGCGCCCGGCCGGCCCTTGACGATCATCCGTAAGCCATTAGAGTTAGAACGGACTTGCCGAAGTGGCGGAATGGCAGACGCGCCGGACTCAAAATCCCGAGTTCCGCGCGTCTTTTTTTCGTTATAGCGTAACAAGTTGCGTCGTGGGCAACGGTTTACGAAATGCGCGTTTGTGTCAGTGTTGGTCGATAAGTGGCACCAAATGATCACTGGTGCGCCTTGTCGGCGCCTCGCGGTTTCATTCGATCAGTTAACCAAACCCGGCCGCAATCATTTCGCCTTCGATTCCGAGCTTTTGGCAGGTTCGGCGTAGGGATTTTTGCCGCCGGTCGTCACGGCGGATTGCGCCTGTGCCGCGAGAATGTCGATCAAATCGTCGTTGATCATGACGACATGTTTTCCGCTTTTGATACTGATGAACGCTCGGCCATTGCTGGTGCTGACGAGGATGTGGTTCTTGCCGTTGGGCGAATCCACGTTCAGCCAAGAAGCCTCGCCGTCGACCGCCAGCTCAGCCCGCCGGTTGACCTTGCCAAAGTCACAGACGAACCATTTCGCGGTAACGGCTTCGACTTCCAGGATGTCGCCGGCCTTGGCGCCGAGCAGCCACAGGCCGCCCAGGAGCAGGATACACAGCCGGTGCCAGCGATTCGACCGTTCGAGTTTTGCAATGCGATCCATGATTCCTCCTTTGACAATTGGCTCCAATGGCACGATGATAGCAAATTGAAGGAGCACACAATGTACGCACTGATTTTCTGTGTTCTCGGCGTTCTGCCACAATCGGAACGGGAGGCGAATGTGTACCGGCGGGCGCGGGTACGGCGTGAGGCTCCGGCGCCGGTGGTTCAAGTCGTCCCGCAAACTGTCATCAACGTCTACACGCCAACCTATGCGCCGACGTTCATGGGCTCCGGCTACATCTCGCCGGCCTACGGCGGCTACGGGTACGGCCGACCAGCATGGCCGCCGCGTTGGTAAACGGCCGCCCCTACAACCGGCAAAATCGGCAAACTCCGGATAATCGTTACGACCGACCGGCCGGAAAAAAAGATTTGCCCAAAACGGCAAGATTTTCGTAATTAGCCTGAATTTGCCCATCTTATCTTAATAGAGAGATTGATTAATGGGCCGATAGGCGCTCAAACTCTCACCGTTCGCGCCGCCGAGCCTCTAAGGTGGCCCCTCTTCGCGCCACTCTGGCGCCCCTACTCAAACCGATCTTTGGCGACAGTGGTTCGTCATGCGGGATGATTATCGATGGCGCTTTTGTTGCGCCGACTCAGTGGTACGGCGCGGCATTGCGCCGTGCAACGCTGACAATATCACGGCAATCAATGAGGCGATGACCGGCTATTCCCCGACACCAGTGAGCCTGTCAGCTTACAACTCCTACTAAAAGGATTAATCGAATGGACAACACAAAGAAATGGCTAACTCTGCCGGAGGCCGCCAAGGTCGCCAAGGTCAGCCAGCATACCATCAGGAAATGGGCCAGCGCGCAAAGCATCGAACACGCGCGACAAGGCAGCGCAGGGGTCGGGAATATGGGCACGATCCTAATCGAAAACCGGGTTGCGAAGAATCTAGCGCATCCGTGCGCAAGGCCATCTAAGCTTCGCGCTCCAACCAGATATTACACCGCGAAAGCGGCAATCTAACGAAAGGGATAGACATGACCCAAGAAATTAATGGCAACGAGTCCGCCCAAAATCCGGACCGCGCGCCACGGTTGGCGGTCGAAAGGCAGCTCATCGAAGTAACCTTGCAGTACGCCGCGATCCGTGCCGGCGGGCCGCCTGAGACGATCGCAGGGTATCTGCGCGACCGATCGAAAGTAATCACGGGCGAAGACGGCAAGCCGACTGTCATGGTCAGCGGGCCTGATGGTGTCACGATCAGCCCGCGACAAGCAGTGGCAGCCGTCCAAGGCGAGATGCCATACCTCTGGGTAGGCGCGCAGTCGCCCGAGTCGGCCGACACCGAAACCGATTTGACATCGCTCGACTCGGACAAGTACCGAGGGATCAGAGCAACGAATCCGGAGTTGATCTTCGGCAAAAGTCGACGGGGGCCGCGATGACGGGCACAAGGAAAACGCGAGCGGCAAAGCCGATCAAGTGGGACGCGAAGCGCTATCTGTCCCCAGACGCTTACCGTGCTGACCGATTGGCCGGCAAGGTCGGGCCGACAGCGAAGCATATCGCTGAGATCCGCAGAATCTGAGTCTGCCGCGTCAGACCTATTTTTGCGCACGGCACCAATTTCGATAGGGCCGCGAGCGCCCTTGGCTGGGGCGGCCCGGTGTAGTTGGGCGAATTGATCCCTCCCGGCCTCGCGGGATTGGCCCGCAATGCTCGGCGCCAAGATAGCACCGCCCGTCAGTTCGCGGAGAGTCTACGGACGCTGGCGGGCGGTTGAAATTCTCCGATGGTCGCTGGCGACGACGGGTCTTACGAATTCTCCCTGTCGCCGCCAGCGGCTTTTTATTCGGCCGATTTGTGCTTCAGGACCAAGCCTAAGTACCTGCAAAGCTTGTCCGCAGTCTCCAGCGAAATCCCTCGATCATCGTTAATGAAGCGGCTCAAGACCGACTGATTGACACGGGTTGCTTTGGCGACAACGTCTTGGTTGTCCTTCTCGATCGCTTGCCGTAGTTCATAGCGCAACTGATCGACGATCGACGGTCGTTTCGTCATGCTGCCACCCGTTGGCGCCCGAGTATGCGCGCGATGACCGCGTAGGCCCAAGGCCCACCCTCTTTAGTCGGAATGCCTTGACTGGTCAACTCGGTCGCAATCTGGCGCAGCGTGCGGCCAGCAGCCCGCAGGCTGGCCATTAGTTCGATTGTCTGTTGCTCGACCACGTTGGGAACCAATGTCTTGCCGTCTTCGGCCAAGTCGTAGCCGAATCGGACCTTGCCGCAACGCTCGTTATTCTTGATCTTGTACCGCAAGGCTTCTCGCGTGCGCTCTCCGGTGCATTCCCTCTCCCATTGGGCTACGCTCAGCAGCACGTTTAGGACCAGCCGGCCGGCAGCCGTTCGCGTGTCGATTCTATCCGAGACGCTGAAAAGTTCTTTGCCGGCTTTCTCGCCGAAGTAGTTGTCGATGAGCCATTGCCAGTCCGCGACCGACCGCGTCAGCCGGTCGAGTTTGACGACTCCCAAGCCGTCCGCCTCTCCTCGCTTGAGCATTGCGAGGGCGCGCTGTAGACCGGGCCGTTTAAGACTCTTGGCGCTTTCGCCAGCGTCGACCAGCACCTCTACCACTTCTAGGTCATAAAGGCTGGCGTAGGCTTTCAGTTTGGCTATCTGGGCGTCTAGCGACACGCCAGAATCAGCTTGATCGGCAGTCGATACTCGGACGTAGAGGATAACTCGCATGATTCACCCCGGCGAGAAAAGGCTTTGTTTTGTCTGCCCTCATTGTATGTCATCTGGCATAAATGTCAACTGGCATATGTCATCCGACATGAAAAATTTGTGACCAGACGGTCGGTTGGGCACAAGCTGGCGGCGCGAGAGTTACCCAGGACGCCCGAACTGCGGCGCCGCGAAGATCTACTTGGCTGCTTCAACTACTGGGCGCCCGGTGCGCAAGCGGCGGAAATCGAGTACCTACGATCAGAAAGCGATCGGCTACCGGCCGAAAGCGACCCGCCGGGCGAAGAAACGGATCAGAGAGCTTGGCGACGGCTGACGCCGACCCGCGAGGCGCCTGCCCTGATGGTCGATGACGCCCCTGCTGGCAGCCGGCAGCGGGATCGAGATTGACGGGCTCGGCATCGGGCGCCCGGCAGCCACGCCGACCGGCCGCGACGGTCGACGGCGTGCCGGTTGAACGCCGGCCACCGGGGAGAAAATACAATATTACACATTATTTTGATTGACATTAAGCGCCAGCGAACGGAAACTTCAACCGCGAACCTTGCGCGTTGTCTCCCCTAACATCAGGGCGCCCCGAGTAAAAAGGTAGTTAATTGGCGCCAAACCGACATTTAGAGCCCATTGCACATAATGGCTCAAAATACCCATTTATTCTATTGATTCGATCCTTAGTAGATATTCAGACTAACTAAATATCTGACTACCAATTTGACGTAAGTCATTGTTTTCCAATGACTTGACTTAGGTAAGATCGCCAAAATTCCATTAACAGGTTCGGCCGCTCTTACCATTTCTTTCCGGCTGACCCGCTCGGGCCAGCATTTCCCATGTTTCGAGAGGGTTTCCGATGTGCTTGACAGAAAAACAGACGGCCGCGATGAGCGCCGCTTTGCGGACCATTGCCGAAATTATCGACCAGCCAGAGCCCACCGTCCTGCCGTCCGAACAGACTCCACTGACGATGTTCCTGGCTGAAGAGACTTACGCTGCGCCAGGCGAAGCGATTCTGTTTCGCGATTTTTACGCGGCGCTCTGCCGGTTCTGCGACAGCAAAGGAATCACGCGGCCAACCAAATGCCACGTCTCGAAAACGATGCCGGCCGATATCACGGTCGGGATTGGCTATGCTAACCGCAAGCTGATCGGCAACATGGCACTGACGCGGCCCATTGAAGTGACCGACCTGACGCCGTACACCTCGATTGATGGCCGCCTGCGGCGTGACTACGCGCAAACAGCGCCCGAATCCCTGCCGGCGGGGCCGTTGCGCGCGTCACGCCGCAAATGGGCGGACAGCGTGTAGCTCCGCCGCCCGTTCGGTTTTTCTTCTCCGCCATGCCCTCTCTGGCATCGGCGTTCCCTTTTGAAAGACATATTCATGGATCTCCGCGCGCTCTTCGGCGAAAAATATAAAGTCGTACTGGAATTTCGGGGCGCCGACCCCGCCGACCTGAACAGCTACATCATGCCGGCTGCTGGCGGCCACTATTACGTCCCGGGCGATGGCATGATGGGTGCCGCTACGGATCGCAGAGGACCAATTGCCAAACGACTACTGGCCCTCCCGTGCATAAAGGGTGCCACAATCGCGGACGACGGCGTCAATGCTCAATTCCGCGTCGAAGACTTCCCGCTTGTCGCCAAAGTGATGAAACCGCGCATCCGGCGGAAGCTTTCGCCAGAGCATCGCGCCAAGCTTTTGGCTGCCGGAGCCAAACACCGGTTTTCTCGCGGTTCTAAACTCGCTGGCGCGAGCGCCAAACCTCACGAAACCGTGCCCGTGGCAGTCTAGTACCCAATCGGCGCGCTAACGCCAAATGGTCATTTTCGCGGGCCTGAGTCCCGCAGCATTCATCGGGTCGATCGGCCCAATAACAGAGGAACGTTTATGGAACAAGAGACAATCAGTGCTGCCATCGATTTGGTGAGCCATTGCCATGCTACGAGGCTGACTCGCGGCCACGGCCACGGCCGCCGCGACGGAATGGAAAGAGAGAATTTGGAGACCGCCGCGGACCTTCTGGCCGAGTTTACCGGCTGGCGCTGCCGAAAAACCTTTGGTGAAGAACTACTCACTTGGCTCCCGGCGGAATTCGGCCTTGACGACGAATCAAGCTCCTCGCTGATCGCCGGAATAGACGGGCAGCCGCTCGGTTGCCTCGCCACAGCGCATCGATCGCAAGGAGATTAAGAGAGATGGTCCCGTTAGTCACGCCGGCCATCGCGCCGGAACTACTCACGCCGCAAGAGGCGATTATTTATCTTCGACTGGACGCGGATGGGGGAAACTCTGCTGTCCGACTGCGGAATCTTATCCGCCGGCAACGGCTACCGGTCTTGAAACGGGGCCGCTTGCGTCTCTTTCGTCGAACGGCTATCGACGCTTGGCTAGATGGGTTGAAAACGGGCAAGGCGCCAGCGCGTTAGCATGGCAGATAATCACGCGAGAGAACATTGCCCGCTGCTGTGCCTCCTGCAATTCGAGCAAAGGCGCCAAGCTTCTGCTGGCGTGGCTGCAATCGGCCTATTGTGGAAGGATGGGCATAACGGCAGAGTCGGTCGCCGATGTCGTGAAGCGGTCCATCGCGGCAGCTCAGTCCGAGATTCCAGCCACCCCGGCCGATTAGCCTGCACACAAGGATCACCCACTACCCCGGCGTCCGCTCGAATCTCATCTTTCGTCATTGGAGACTAAAAAATGGTCGCTTTAGCCATACCAGACTTACTGACGCCGCAAGAGGCAATTGCCTACTTGCGACTTGACGCGGACGGGGCAAAACCCGATGTTCGACTGCGGAGTCTTATCCGCCGGCAACGGCTGCCGGTTTTGAAACGCGGCCGTTTGCGTCTCTTTCGCCGAACGGCTATCGACGCCTGGCTTGAGGGCGCGAGAGGCAGAGATGGCAGTAAGGCTCCGGCCCGCTAGGTTGTTTACGATGCTTCCCCGGCCATCCATCGCCGGAATGGTTTCACCACTCTCTCAGGCTGAAGTCAGCGAGCATCGCTTCGACGCACCAAACGTCAAACGGTTAGGAATCCTCCGTCCCATTGATCCGAAGGAACACCCGGCGTTGTGAACTCTCGGCCGTACCGCAATTCACCAAGAGTGTCAAAAGCCGCGAAAAGTCTGCCTGTCTCAGTTCGGGTTGCATTGACTCCCACAGCTCCGATGCGGTCGGTAATATTGGCGGATCGGCTTTTAACTTCGACCGTATCACTGTATTGATCCGTTTGAGGTTGACGCCGTGCTCCCGGAGCACATTGCGCACCTGGTTGGCAAGAATACCATCGAACTTGGTTCGTCGCAAAATTATGCGACCGTGTTCGCTCAAGTGCCCATCGTCCGCCAATAGGTCAAGACGACGACAAAGGTGGAGAACTCTGCGTATGGTCCTGCCAGACTGACGAGGTACGAACGTATCGCGTTCGCGATCGTATTGAAGAGTATTAAAGCTTGGCAGTTCGCGCGCTTCGATCTCTGCCGCCAACCCTTGCATCGAATCGACACGGACCGACTTGGCGATGTCAATTGCTATTTGAATCTTTCTGTACAAGGAGCGTTCGCTGGGCATGGCGCGGACTTTCAGTGGTCGTTGCACAGTTCGTTCTGAGTTATGATCAGCACTTCCTTGATGCGCTGGGAAAGCTTTCCATTGGTACCTAAGGCTTGGACGCTCGTACGCGGTAGGTCCTTGTACCCGAAAGAGTCGGCTTGCGCCCGCAGTGACTCCAAGTCATCGCTATCTGACTCGCTATGACGACTTCCACGGCCATCGTCGGCAATAAGAACCTTCAGATATTTAGCCAATGCAAATAACTTATTCGCCCTCAACGTGAGACCAGCTATGTCCGCGTGTCCCCAAATATCGCTTGCCGGCCTGTGGCGAGCCGCAAACGCTTCCTTTACGTTTGACAGCACCAATTCCGCGCCCACCACTCGATGGGCGCTCTCATATTCCACACGATTCCGCTTTGCTTTGCGAACAGATTCATCAGCATATTCGAGTAACCTTTGCATGTCGCTTTTCATTGCCTCGTCGCAAACCGGCATTGCCAAGATCCTGCTAAGCACCCTCGCGGCATAGCGGAACTCTCGTTTTATGTCTTCCACGGTCTTTGCTGCATCTTCGTGCGTTCCTAATGCCCTCAGCTCTCCTGGACTCAGATGCTTAATGGCATTTCCGATGTCATATAACAATTCTTTTTCAGTATCGCTAAAACCGTCCAGGAACCCAGATTGGTCCGTAATGAGTACACCCGGCTCAACAGTAGTCTTGTAGTGGCCAGGACTGCCTGGCGCTTCGGGAGGTGGCGTAATCTCGAAAAGGTGCATAGTGCCATCTTGTTGGAGCTTATACAGGACGGACGTAACGAATTCCGGCGGCGCGGCGTCGTGAATAACCGCGCGTCCCCGGCCGTGCTTCCCGGGCATCTCGCTTAATGGACATGGAAATGTAATTTCTCCAGAATCCGAACCCTTTGCCTCCGATCTATGCGCCATCCGAAACAATTCGTCCCAGATTCCTGCAAATAGGTTGAACAGTTTATCGAACTGAATGGCGCGCAGCTTATCGTTTGGCTCACCATCGGTCTCACAACGCTGCCCCATGTACGTGCACCATCCATGCAGCAGGAAACTAACCGCACGAAATGTGCGCTCATACTGCACACCCTCACGCCCACGGCGAAGGTCTCCAAAAAGCGTCATGCTTTTAGAATCCACGCGGCAGCCCCCATTGCGCTGTGTAGTGGCGTACAAGGTCACTGACAACTTCACCGTCAGGTTTAAATGTGCGGGTCCAATGCCGGTGACCTGAATCGTCTGGAAATTGCTCAACCCGGGTAACGAGATTTGCCTCGTCAATCAAAATATCGAACAGCGCACTAATGCGGGAGTCGCTCCAGCCGAGTCGTCTGCCAAGCATAAATATCTCATTGGCCCGCAATCCTTGGCGAAAGGTCTCATGCTCCTCTGATTCGATGTATCGCGCAGCACGGCGCTGATCAATCGTGTATGAAATCGCTTGCAAGAGGTGTAGTGCATTCGTACGCAACTCCGCGTCGTCACAAATAGGTGCTTTATGCGGAACGGCTTTGATGTGCCGCAAACGCCGGCCGTCCGATTCCGCCTTGCGTTGTGTCTCGGCAATACGTCCGGCAAGTAACCCCACATCGATGGTGGGGTACATTACTTTGAGGTGTTCGAGCGAGTAACCTCCTGACAAACCAGCATCGTCGCGTCGCGGAAGGAATAGTGTGAATGCGTCGGTGTCTGACGCATATAAATCGCGTAACAACCAGCTAAGTGGATAAAGGGAGCTGAGTAAGGCAACTCCATAAAACTTCTCTAATGCTGGGGCATCTGGCTTGATGCCGAGCAATCGTGTGTCATCCTGATTAAAAGAGTCGCAATCGCCATCATCAACAATCGACGGAAGGCAGATGGGAATAATGGCAAAATCATCGTTGTCACGCTGTACAACCCGACATTTTTTTACGATGCCTGTCAAACCCGTGCCGGGCGGAAAATGCTCGGGCGGTAGCACATGGGCGCTGTCATCTGGATAACAGACCGTGATATTAGTGCGATCGTTTGACGATCGAAAGACAACAGTGTCAGCGCGGCGACTTAATGTCTTGATTAACCGATTTAGGCTGCAATGGAGCTGAATTCGGACCTCAATATGCTCCGTGTCGAGCATTAGAGAACCAGCGTTTTGCAGCGCGTTTACGATTTCCGATCGAATTGACCGGTACGCAGATGTCGTCAGATTACGATAAAACCACCTATGTGGAATCTTCGCGCTACAGACGGGTCGTCCTCCGCGGATATCCTCATGCGTGGCGAATGCAGCCACCCGTATGTTACTCAACTGATCGTCTGTGACTCCGCGAGAAACCAAATTATCGAGGATGAGCGCAAGGTGTCTCCCGGTGCGCATCATGTCGTCGAAGACGAGTATCCGCTTACCCCTAAGCGACTCAGTTGGGACTTGATCGAGTGCTGTTGATGAGACGACGTTGTTCCAACGATACTCCAGCGGCTCCTCGTCGCACTCCTTGATTGCGCGCAGCGTCGCAGTACCTTTTCGTTCATGGACAATGATGAGATCGGGTCGGAAATCATCGATTTCATTGCGAAGGAACGTGTTTATCTGACGGGCGATTGGAACGTCCAATCCTAGGGAGCGAGATTTCTGGAGCGTTGCGGTAGCGCCCTGAAGAGGCGTTCCCCAAATATAGTCGGTCTTCATTTCTTTCCTCCGGTCTTCGTACGTGCGTCCAGAAGAAATTGCATTGCGTCCTGTTCACTTATACTCAGCAGCTCCGCCGTGTCGCGTACCTTGTCGGCAAACCCAAGCTCGTCAGTTAAATTGTACTTCGTCATAATTCTTGTCTTTGCGCCTTTGTTGAAGTTATGCTCTAGGGTTTCCCGGAGCTTTTCAAAGAACTGGCCCGCGCTCAGTGGGATCCAGACGGCACCTCGCGATCTCCACACGTGCTTGCCCAGGGCAAAGTACGAAGGACCCGACGAAGGTGAAACGACGTAGGTAACCTTCTGGTCTCTGCCGCGAATACTGAGTTCGTCCCTGTAGTCCAGATAAAGACTGCGAAAATCTGGATCACTCATGGAATAGCCGACAAAAACAAATGCATCGGCTTCATTTAGTGCACTGCGGAATTGGAGGTGAAGTGCTTTGAAGTTATGGCTGAAGATGTCACTTTCGGTAATCTGATACTGATTCGTATCTACTCTACCGTGAAGGTAAATAATTGGCATTTGCGCGAGCCGCTGCACGGCAGCGATTTGTCTCGTGTTGTCGTCAGTAATAACAACTGCGCGTGCACCAAAGGCCTTGTCCAATAGGAGGTCGAAGTTTGTAGTGAATAGCCGGAATAGTCTCGGCAGTCCGTCCCATAGAGCAATGGCAAGTAGGTTATGATGCGCGTCCGAGAGTTCGTAGTTCGTCTCAACAAGGATACTACGAAGATAGGCGGTTAAGTCGCTGCGGCCGTTCCCCGCCCCCTCGACAATCGCTTGGACGATTGCTTCAAATGGCAAGCGTGTTGAAAGGTCCTTGAGTTCGTCGTCGGACGGAGAGTTGTGACTAGATGAGGGGAAGAATTTTCTGAGAAGAAGTGCAGCGAGTTCCGAGCCAATTGGGACTCCGCTTTCTTTCGACATTCCGGCACCGAGGAGAAAATCCGCGCGATCTTGAAGCAGCGCTTGAGCGATCCGCTCAAAAGCGACATCCAATTCCCGCTTTTCGTCATTGCCTAGGTAGTCAGGGTACATTGTCGCCAATGAGTTCGCGTGCATTTGTCAATTCTTGAAAGGAAAATTGTGTCGGGTGTGCCAATCGGTTGGCGACATGAGATAGCCGTTTAGTTCTCGACGTTGCTCATTCGAGATCAGGTCAAGGTCCACTCCCACATCGAGCGCAATTTCCATATCTGACAAAGCGTGGAGGGCGACTGAATGCTGGTGAAGGGCGTCACGGCCTCCTTGAAGTCTGTCAAACACCACGAGGACATCACGCACAATTGCTCCTTCCTCGTTCAGCCCAGAAATGAAGCTCAGTTTGCTTCCTGCATCGGTTATCAAGTCTTCGACGAGAAGCACGCGAGATCCGCTTGTGAGCTTGCCCTCGATTCGTGACCCGATGCCGTGTGCTTTGTTTTCTTTGCGAACGTACACCATCGGACATTGAAAGGATCGAGCCAAGAATGCGGCAAATGGGATTCCGGCGGTTTCGCCACCAGCCACTACGTCAAAGACAATATCGCGGGCCATGCAAACGGATTTAGCTGCCGCTGAGAACACATCGACGAACACAACTGAGGAGATCAGTCGGCGGCAGTCGATGTAGATAGGACTGTAATTGCCCGAGGCAAGCTTGAATGGTTGGTCGAAACGAACCTTGATGGCTTTCAACTCCCATAGGAGAAGGGCCATGATTCTTCTCAAAGCATCGTCTATCGTGTCGACAGTCCTGGTCATGATCGAACTTGCCCGGCGAGGGCTTTGTTGGCCGACCTTGAATTCTCGGCGCTTGTGCACGGCGGATCCAGCGATCGTAAGTCGATGATATGGTGGCGCGCGGTCCAAGGTTGCAGCAATCGATCCGTCGCGGGTATCGATTGCCGTTACCGCATCGACACGGGAGAATCCGGCTCGTTCAGCCGCCCGGCACATAGGACGCCCAAACTAGACAAGTTACCGCGACGGATCTGCAATATCAATGGTCGCCAGCGCTTTCTGGGAAAAGACGGCCGAAAAGGCCTTGGGAACGTAGTCCTTTGCAGGCGCTCGGAAGGCCAAACGGCCTCATTTGACGGAGACCGACGTTTGCCACAACGCGAGACGTGACGGCGTCGTCAAGGCGCAATCGCCCGAAAAACAGTAGCTTAGTGTGGTTGCCTTGGACCCTTAACTGTCCGTTGAAAATGTGGATTTCCACGCTGTCGGCAAGAACGCCGGCCGGCGGGCGCAGACGATGCGTTGCGGCGCGCCGTATGCCACCAAGGCTCGAATTCGCAGGCAGGCAAGGCAC
>Ga0182024_10006033_pt1 | contig 26807 bp, 23 predicted proteins | sample P32metaG_FD_120480 | JGI IMG/M metagenome (GOLD analysis project Ga0182024, IMG submission 120480) | Permafrost microbial communities from Stordalen Mire, Sweden - P3-2 metaG (Illumina Assembly) | ecosystem: Environmental > Terrestrial > Soil > Wetlands > Permafrost | place: Sweden: Stordalen...
AGAGCACATCCGATTGCAACGGGACGACTTACTTGCGCGGCTCCGCGAAAGGATTTTCCGTTTCGCGGCATCCAGATTACAGAGGGACGCGGCCGAGGACTTGGCGCAGGAGGTGTTGCTGGTGTTGCATGAGAAGTACGCGGCGCTCGATCGCGTTGAGGATCTGCTGCCGCTGTCGCTCGAGATCGCGCGTTTCAAGATCCTGGGCGCGCGAAGAAAGACCGTGCGGCGCGGCGAGCACACGCAGGTCTCCGTGGACGATGTGCCGCTGACCTCTGGCGGCGCCGATCCGTTCGACCAGGCCGCGCGGCGGCAGCGGATAGAGCGTTTAGAAGCTGCGCTTCGCGAGCTAGGCGACCGGTGCCGCGAATTGTTTCGCCTGAAGCTCCAGGGGTTTACGTTTCCGGAAATCCAGAAGCAGTTGCGAGTGACCAGTCTGAATACCCTCTACACCTGGGATTTTCGATGCCGCAAACAGTTGATCGAGCGCCTGGGCGAGGATTTGGAATGATAAGTATCGAAATTGAGGCACGACCGTCAGGGAGTGCGTTCTGATGCGTTCTGATGCGTTCTGATGTCGAGGCACGACCGTCAGGGAGTGCGTTCTGAAACGCCGCGACCGTAAGCGAGTGCGAAAGTAATGAGTAGGAGAAGTAGTTGGTGACGCCCGACGAAATTCAAAGGCTGATGAGCGGATACGCCACCGGCTCGCTCACCGAAGGCGAGCGAAAGCTTCTGTTCGAAGCCGCGCTCGAAGATCAGCATTTGTTCGACCAGCTTGCACAGGAGCAGGCGCTGAAGGACCTGATCGACCAGCCGGGTGCGCGGGATCGGCTGATTGCGGCGCTCGCACCGGCGGAAACTTCACGGGCGATCGGCGCGTGGAAGAAGCCGTTGGCGTGGGGACTCGCGGCGATGTTTGTGGTGAGTATGAGCGTTGCGGCGTTGATGCTGACTCGATCCGGGATTCGAACGCAGGTCGCTCAAAAGCAGATCGGTGAGCCGCGGATCGCTCAGACGGAAAACGTGCCATTGATCCCGCCGTCGGCCTCACCGGCGACCGCGCCCGGATCGGCTGCCCCAACCGTTTCAGGCTCCCCCGCTCCGCCTCCGATGAAACAGGCGCGCGTCCGGCGATCTACGACCAACCAGAGTGGCCGGCCCGAGCGGGATGCTAGGGTACGCCGACGTCCGAATGCGCCGGCGCCCGGCAGCCCTCAAACAGTGGACGGACAGCCGGTCGCTGATGGCAAATTGGCGCCGATCCCGCCGGGGCAAAGGGCGAATTCGGGCGCGGGTTCGAGCACTGGCTCAATCGACACGATCAGAACAGCCGCCGCAAGTCCGGCAACGGCTCCTTCGCTGGCGCCTCCTCCCGCGCAGCCGCAAGTTCAGAGCGCGGGACAGATTTCCCAGCCGCCCGCCCCTCGGCCGCAAGGATTCGTGGCGGGCCAGGCTCCCGGAGCGCAGCAAGCTCCACCAGTTCGGGCCGCGGACCAGTTAACCACCGGGCAGGTATCCAACCCGCAGACACAAGGCCGGCAGGATTCGACCGGACCCGTGCAGACCGCGCGAAATCAGGCCCAGACTGGACCGAATCAGGTCCAATCCGGCGGTAGTGGCGGCGGCGGCGGAGCGCGAGCAGGAGGCGCGGCAGGGGCGGTTCGCGCGGCACGCGTCCCCACGTCCGCTCCCGCGCGCTTCGCTTTCGATTATTCCATCGACGGTGAAGACCTGGTCTTCAAATTCTCCGCCGACGGTTATTTTTCGCTACACATCGCGCCGGGCGGCCTGACCATCGTCGATTCGCGCGTCACCGCCGGGTCCACCAGGCGGGAACACATCACGGCCAACGGCACGGAGGCGGTTATCGTTTTCGCCGCGTCGCCTCAATCCGACGCGCAGGGCGTTTCCATCGAGACCCGCGCGAAATCCGCAACCGTAGAAGATCCAGCCCGCAAGCGTATCGAGGTGCTGTTCAAGTTTTATTGACGTCCTCAAATTTTATTGACTTTTTGAGGCCTGCAACGCCCGCCGATTGACTCAAAGGCTAGCGCGCCTGTTGATTCCCGAACCCGATATAGTGACATTTGGGCCTCAATCCACAATTCGCCCCCGCATCGCTGCCCGAAGTTCACTCGACCGTCGCCACTGCCCGCCTCCCCCTGATTCGACGCATGCTCGCCTTCGCGGGCCCCGCGTATCTGGTCAGCGTCGGCTACATGGACCCCGGGAACTGGGCCGGCGACCTGGAAGCCGGAGCGCGATTCGGCTACCAGCTTCTGTGGGTGGTCGTGCTCTCGAACCTGATGGCGATCCTGCTCCAGACGCTATCGGCGCGCTTAGGAATCGTGTCGGGACGCGACCTGGCGCAGGCGTGCCGCGAATCTTATCCGCGCGCGGTTTGCAACGCTCTGTGGGCGCTGTGCGAAATCGCCATCGCGGCCTGCGACCTTGCCGAAGTGCTGGGCGCGGCCATCGCACTGCACTTGCTGTTCGGACTTCCTCTGGTGGTGGGCGTCCTGGTCACGGCGCTCGACACGCTTCTGGTGCTGTGGCTCTCGCGTTACGGCATTCGTCTGATTGAAGCTATCATCCTGGTACTCATCGGAACTGTCGCGGGGTGCTTCCTCATTGAATTGTTCTTCGGCAAACCCGTGCTGCACGAAGTCTTCTCCGGCCTGATTCCGCGGATTAACAATCAGAGCCTGTTCGCCGCCGTCGTGATTCTGGGCGCGACCGTGATGCCCCATAATCTCTACCTGCATTCGGCACTGGTGCAGACGCGGCGCATCGGCCGCACCACGGCCGAGCGGCGCGAAGCCTGCCGCTTCAATTTGATCGATTCCTTCATCGCGCTGAACGGCGCTATGCTCGTGAACGCAGCCATCCTGGTGCTCGCGGCGGCTGTCTTCTTCAAGCACAACATCATCGTGACCGAGATCGAGCAGGCCCAAGTGATGCTCTCTCCGCTGGTGGGCAGCGCGCTCGCCAGCATCCTGTTCTCGATTGCGCTGCTGGCAAGCGGCCAATCCTCCACGCTCACCGGCACCTTCGCCGGCCAGATTGTCATGGAAGGGTTTCTCAACCTGCGCATGCGGCCGTGGCTGCGCCGCCTGGCCACCCGATCGCTCGCGATCATTCCCGCCGTGATTTGCGTATCGATGTACGGCGCAGCCGGTACGCTGAACCTGCTGCTGCTGAGCCAGGTGATCATCAGCATGCAGCTTCCCTTCGCGGTGATTCCGTTGATCCGCTTCACCAGCGACAAAGCCCGCATGGGAGAGTTCGCCAATCGCCTGTGGGTCAAGCTCCTGGCGTGGGGCGCGGCCGCGATCATCCTGGGACTGAATTTCTGGCTAGCGGCGCTGGACGCGGGGCCCTGGATGATGGCCGCGACGTGGCGCATTCTGGTCTTCGGCCCGGTGCTGGTTGGCGTCATTGCGCTGCTGGGATGGGTGACGTTTTTCGGCACGCGCGTGCGCCCGGTAGAAGGCGCGAAGCCCGGCGTCGCGGTGGCTTCGAATCTGCCCGCGCCGGAATACCATCGGATTCTGGTTCCTCTCGATCATTCCGATCGCGACCGCGCGGCCATCGCGCACGCGGCCGCAATGGCCCGTCTGCATGGAGCGACGCTATACCTGTTGCACGTGGAGGAGGGCGTCACCAGTCAACTGTACGGAGCGCTATCGTCGACCGCGGAGATCCAAGCCGGCGAGGAGTATTTCGACGGGATCGTCCGATCGCTGGAGGCCGACGGCATTCACACGGAGCTGACCGTGGTGCACGGCCGCAGCCCCAAAGAAGAAATCGTGCGCCTCGCGCGCGAAATCCGGCCGGACCTGGTGGTGATGGGCGCGCACGGCCATCGCGGAGTTAAGGATTTGATTTTCGGGAATACGATCAATGGCGTGCGACACGAAATCACTGCGCCTGTACTCGTGGTGGGGGACCAGTAATCTCAAGCCCCACCCGTCAGGGCGGGGATTCCAGGCTCGCGAGGGTTCCTAACCGGCAGCGGTGACGGATCCCCACCCTGACCGGTGGGGCTTGACGGCCTGCTCACTTTTTCTTATTGCCTTCCGCGGCCTTTTCCTGCTCCCGCGCACCCTTGAGAATATCCACCAGCGCGTAATTCCCTTCGTGACACGCGTACTCATACAGAGGACCGTCACTCTTGATCATCGGCACCTCCACCGTCCAGGGCCGTGTGTACGTTGCCGGATCGTCTACCTTGTACCGGTAATCGATCCTGTCGGCGCTCACGCGCGTGAACCGTTCCACCACATGCAGGTTCGCTCCCGATGCTCCGCAGCAATTGAACGAATTCGAGATGATCTTGTCGTTGAAATTCGTCGTGTCGATCACCAGCGTGTTGCCCTCCCAATGGCCGCGCGGATCGCCCATCCATAACTGGATGTTCTTTCCAGCGTGCGGACGCGCATCTAATGGAATGACGCGCGTTTCGTGGATCATCTCCTGAAAGATCACGACGTATCCAGGCGGCTGATAAATCTGAAAGTTATTGTTGTAGCCGCCGGGAATCTTGGGCGCGCCGCGAGTAATACAGCGCTCCGCCAGGTTTCGATCCGTCCACGAATCGGCCGCGTACGGCCCGCGTGCATACTCGGCTTGGCGCTTGCGCCCGCTTTCTGTCAACGGAGGAATTCGCCCATCCGGCGGATCGACAATCAGAGAAGTGCGCAGCGTGACCACCACGCCTCCCCGTTCTCTAAAAAGCTCGTTATAGGACCGGTTGACGTCGACCTCCGGGTTTTGGTCGCGCCGGTCCGTATCCAGGTCCGATAGCATCTTCCGTTGATACTCGGCGGCTTCTTCCGGCGTGAAGAATTCCTTGCCGGCCAGCTCGCGCGGCCGCTGCAACGGCGTAATCGTGGAGTTGGTCCAGATTCCTTCGAGATCGGGCTGGCCGTCCGGAGTATGCGATGGAGTCCAGGCCGACGAGTGTTTCGTAGCGGCGTTTTTCGAAGCGGACGCCGGTTTTGCCAAGGACGCTGGAGTCTGGCCCGCGGCACGAAACAACGGCAAGACAATCGTCAGGACCACGGGCATTAATACGGCCCCGCACCCGCGCAAGGAACGAGAATGGCGAAATCGATAGTCCATGACACTCCCTCTGGCGGTTTGCTCCTTCGGTCACTAGTATACCGGTGCTGCATTCGCCCGCGGCTCTACATTCACCGCTCTGCATTTACCGCTCCACATTCACGTGATGTGCTACATTCGCGATATGAAAATCCTCGCCCTCGGCTTGCTGGCCGCGCTAGGCGCATACGCACAGAAAATTGAAATCGAGTTCGACCAGGCCGTCGATTTCTCCAAATTCCACACCTTCGCCATCCGCGACGCGCGCCTGAACAGCAAGAACCCTTCCCTTAATAGTGAGCTGATCAAGAAGAAGATCAACATGGACATCCAGAAATTCCTCACGGCCAAGGGACTCACCTTCATCGAGTCCGGCCGATCCGACCTCAACGTTCGCTACACGCTCGGCGCCGCCCGGAAGATGGAGACCGAAGCCTATCCGGCGGGCTGGCGCGGGTGGGGTACACGCATCGTCAGAGTCCCCTACACGGAAGGCACGCTGGTGCTCGATCTTCGCGACCCCACCACGCGCTCCCTGGTTTGGCGCGCCATCGCGCGAGAGGAAAAAAGTGACGCCGCGAAAGTCGAAGCCAAGCTCGACGACATGGTCAGGAAGTCGATCGAGAAGTACCCGCCGAAACCGCAATAAACCGCCAGACTTCCAGCCCCACCCGTAAGGGTGGGGGCTTCCTACCTTGCGGACTTCCAGCCCCGTCCCGTCAGGGCGGGGCTTCTTGTCGTTCCTGAAAAGCGCCGGGACCCAGCCAAAAGATAGCCCGTAACCGCCCCCGAGCCGGAGTACAATAGTCACTCAGCCAATCTCCAACATATTTGAGGAAGGATAGAACCAACACAACATGAAGCGCAAGGAAGGGACACCTATTAAGCTCTGGTCGAGATTGATCCTGGCTGTCGTGATACTGGCGGCCGTGTGGCTGGTGGGCGCGGCATTCGCCGCCCCCCAGGCAGCCCAACCTGCGGCGCGCCCGCATCCATTGACCTCCGATCAGGCCTTCAAGAATGTCCGCGTGCTCAAAGGGATTCCCCTGGACGATTTCATGGGAACCATGGGCGTCATGTCGGCCTCCGTCGGCTTCGATTGCTCTGAATGCCACATCGGCGCCGGCACCGACAAAGTGGATTGGGCAGCCGATAATCCGAAAAAGGTGACCGCGCGCAGGATGGTCTTGATGGTCGCCGCTATTAATCGCGACAATTTCGGTGGACAGCAGATGGTGACCTGCTGGACCTGCCATCACGGCCGCGATCATCCGGCCACCACGCCTGCTCTCGAAACCGTGTACGGCCCCGGGTCGACCGAAATGGACGACGTCCTTCGACAGGAACCCGGCGAGCCTCCCGCCGAACAGATCATCGACAAATATATTGAAGCGATCGGTGGCGCCCAGCGCCTGGCCGGCCTCAAGAGCTATATCGCCAAGGGCAAGAGCATCGGGTTCGGTGGCTTCGGCGGCGGCGGCGCCGTCTCGATTTTCGCGAAATCTCCGGATGAGCGCACCGTCTTTATCGACTTCACCGAAACCCCGGACCGCGGCGACGAAACCCGCAGCTACGACGGCAAGACCGGTTGGTTGCGAACCCCGCTCAACGTATTGTCCGAGTACGAGCTGACCGGGGGCGAACTCGATGGCGCACGCCTCGACGCGCTCATGGGTTTCCCCGGGCAGTTGAGGCAGGTCCTCACCAATTTACACGTCAGCTTGCCGACCACCATCAGCGATCTTCCCGGACCATCCAGCCAGACGGCCAGGGAATCCGGCGAGGGCGTGGGGAAGGATCGCGTCGTGAACGTGGTCCAGGGCACCGGCCCGCGCGGCATTCTGGTCACCATGTATTTCGATAAGGAGACCTACCTGCTCCTTCGGGTCGTGCGCTATGCCAAGACACCCATCGGACGGGTTCCCACGCAGATCGACTACGCTGATTACCGCGACATCGGCGGAGGAATCAAAATGCCTTTCCACATGACTTTCGCGTGGCTGGACGGGCGCGATGCCATTCATCTCTCCGAGGTGCAGACCAATGTTCCGATCGACGCGAAGTGGTTCGGTCGACCGGCTCCGCAAAGGGCGCGCAACTAAGCGTTCCGCCTTCCAGCCCCACCCGTCCAGGGCGGGGCTTCTTCGCCCGCGCGTTTTCCAGCCCCACCCGTCAGGGTGGGGGCTCCCTTCGCGGCCCGCGTTCCGTTCTTCGCTTCGCGCCACTCATAATGCGCGCATGCCCCTCCGCCGATTCCCGACCGCGCAGGCGATAGAATGGTTCCCGGTTCACATCGGTTCGTATCCATGTCCCGCCTCCTCCTTCTACTGCTGACCGCGACCCTCACCTTCGCCCAAACCACCCCTATTCGCGTCATCGCCTTCGGCGCCCATCCCGACGATTGTGACATCCGTTCCGCCGGAACCGCCGCACTCTTGGCAGCCGCAGGCGCCGCCGTGAAATTCGTGTCCGTCACCAACGGCGACGCGGGACACCAGACTTTGCAGCCCACCGCGCTCGCCGCCCGCAGGCTCGCCGAAGCCAAGGAATCCGGCCGCCGTCTGGGAATCAAGTATGAGGTCCTGAACAACCACGACGGCAAGCTTCTCCCCACGCTGGACGTCCGCGAACAAATTATTCGACTGATCCGCCAATGGAACGCCGACATCGTGCTCGCGCCTCGCCCCAACGATTACCACCCCGACCACCGCTACACCGGCGTTCTGGTGCAGGACGCCGCCTACATGGTAGTGGTCCCGCATCTCCTCCCCGACACTCCGGCACTCCGCAAAAATCCCGTGTTCCTTTATTTCGAGGACAACTTCCAGCGGCCCAATCCTTTCCGTCCGGACATCGCCGTGGCTCTCGATTCCGTCATCGACAAAAAAATCGACGCGCTGGATGCACACGTGTCGCAGTTCTATGAGTGGCTCCCATGGGTCGACGGAAAGCTCGACGATGTGCCGAAAAATCCGACAGAGCGAAAAGCGTGGTTAAAACGCCAAAGGACCCCTGCCATCGGCCCCGATGTCCGCAACGCACTAATAAAGTGGTACGGCCCCGAAAAAGGAAACGCCGCCAGGTATTACGAAGCCTTCGAGATCTGCGAATATGGCACTCATCCCGACGACGCGCGCATTCGTCAACTATTTCCAATGCTCCATTGACGCGCGCCCGCTTTGAGGCGCGCCCGTCAGGGGGCGCTTTCCGACGTGGCGCACGCTGTCTTACGAGCCGCGACCAAAGGGAGCGGTTAAACGAAGCGCGTCCCTTCATCGTCAATCCCCACCCGTCAGGGTGGGGATCACGGTGATCATCCCCACCGTGACGGGTGGGGCTTGAAGAGATCCTCGCCCCTCCCGGGTGGAGCTTGAAGAGATCCATCTTCCCGGGACGGCGGGTTGGTGTGGTGCCATAATTGACGTTCATCATTGCTGATATTGTTCATAGTGTTCATCATTGAGCGATCAACCAATGCAGGAGACCTTCGACGTGGCGCACCTGGACATTCTGGACGTGCGCGTAGTGGTGGTCTTTGTGGCTCTCCGCCCGATTACTGAGCTATACGGTACGCTTCAACGCTCGGCGCAGCAAGCCGGTCTCGCCGGAAATGTAGTTGCCGTGTGGCCGGATGAGTTCGGCCGCACCCGGTTTCTGGCGCCGCCGGAGCAGCACGCTTTTTTTCAGGCGGTGAGTTACCATCAGCTTCGCGCGCAGATCAACACGACGCTGGTCTGCCCGTGCTAGCAGCTTGTTTATAATCCAGGTATGACGAACGAGGGACGATTTGAAAGAATCGACCGGCGCATTGAGGCGATCACCATGAATTTGGAACTCACCGCAGCAATAGCGCATGCGAACGAGGCGAGGATGGAAAATCTGGACAAGCGGGCGGAGAAACTATTGGTAGCAGTCGAAAAGGATGCGGAAAACATTCGCGCGCTGGCCCGCATCGCCGAAATCCGCGAGCATCGCCTCAGCGACCTCGAAGGAGCGGAAAAATTAGGCGCGCCTGATCCTGGGCATCGACCCTGTTCTGCTTAGTCAGGGGACCGATTCCAAGGCGTTTACGTGGCGGATTCCAGTCGTCCCGTTGCTTCCTTCTTTGCATACCTAACTCGCGAGGGGCTCTGTCCCCTTCGTCCCGGTCCGGGTTTCATCTCGTCGAGAATCGCGTCCAGTCTGTCGTAATTTCTGGCGAGCGCCTCTCGTTGGCTGCGGCCCGGTCGCAGAGTTAGGAGTATCCTGGACCAGTGACACTCCTGCGTCTTGCTCTCTCCCTTGCGGTGACGACAATCCTCAGCATCGGCCAAGACTTGGACTTCCAAGCAGCGGAGAGGCGGATTGTTCGACTACCTCCCACGGCGTTCCCGATGCTTCCTGTAGCCGTTCTTCGTGAGCTACAACATCGGCGTTGTACGGTTCCCCAAGAATCTTTCTCGAAGCCGCCGAACAATGTGATTAGCGGACAGTTTGTCAGAAGAGGGCAGACGGATTGGGCCGTGCTGTGTTCGATCAACGGGTCTTCATCCATTCTCGTGTTCCTGAACGGCTCTGCCAGTAATCCTGCTGAATTGGCCAGGCGAGAGGATAAGATTTACCTTCAGAGCCTGGTCGGCGACAAGATCGGATTTTCCAGAGGCATCAGTACGGTGGGAAAGGATTTCATCGTTCAGCGCTATCAAGCTGCCGCTGGTCCGAAGCCTCCTCCAATCGACCATCAGGGGATCGATGACGCTTTCCTTGATAAGGCGTCTGTCGTTCAATACTTTTTCAAGGGGGAGTGGTTGGAGTTGCCAGGGGACGATTGATGGGTTTAACCCACGCGGCTCATTGACGGTACGCACTCCCTTACGGTCGCGCCTCACGGTCGCGCCTCAAAAACCGGGAAGCACTCCACACTCTGTCGTGCCTCGATCGGCGGTAGCACGGCCCCGCCGCAGCTTGCTTCGCGGGTCACGGGTAGGCGCATCGGAAACGGCGCTCCACTTCGGCGCGCGCCAGATCCACCAGCTTCGAATCCCCCGCATTCAACCGGAGCAGCTCCGGGTAGACGCGCGAATCGAAGGCATCGCAAACTTCGCGCACACGCTCTCGTCTGGCTTCGAGCGTCGCGTCTAAACCGGCGGTGACATTTTTGGCGATGCCATCGCCGGCGTCGTCATCGCGCTCCAGCTCCGGGAACACGGATCGCAGGAAATGCCGCCCGGCGGCGATGCTTTGGGGAACGCGGTCGACCACGCCGAGAAAAGATGTTCGCAGCATCTGCGCGACGGCGCGATCGAAATCCTGAGCGCGGGGCAGGTCGTTGGCGATGCCGTTGGCCAGCAGATTCACCTGCGCGTCGCCGACGTACCAAGGCATTTCGCGGACCAGCGTCGCGATGAATTCACCCAGCGGCAGGCGATTGGCGAATTCGCTGACGCGTTCTCCGGCGGCGGGCTTCTCGCGGAAATAGTCGTAGGTGGAACGGAGGCGGTCGACCGGATCGCGCAGGAAGCAGAGGTCGAAGAACAGAAATCCGCGAACCTGGGGGACCGGGTAACGGATCTGGTGGCTGGAGACGGCCTTTAGCAGCGTATTGCTTTCGAGCAGCGCGAGCAGGGCTTCGGTGGATACGTGCCCGTCGTAATCGGGCGTGTCGATCGTCCCATAACCCGATCCAAAGCTGCGGTCGAGAAGGTCCATGACGGTCATGCCCGCGTTCTTCAGAAAGTGGTAATGCAGGATTACGAATCGCATGTGAACTGGGCGCCTTCGGTCACCGTGCCCGGGGCATTGCCTGATGGACCCCGGCGGGGCGCACCCTCGGGTACTCCGTCACACAAAGGATGCGTGCTCGACTTCTCCTTCGCCCCGTGTTCGAGAAAGTCGACAAACGGATCGCGGCCTTTCAGATCAACCCGGCGGCGGGCCTGCGGGGATCGCGCCAGGTAATATTCGGGATCGAACCACGGATTGGGCTTGCGGCCCTCGGCTGCTCCGTTCAGCAGGTAATGCGCGAAGGCATGCATGCGCGCGGCGGCGACGTCCCGATAACGTTCCAGATAGAACGCGGGGTCGAATAGTTTCCTGCGCTGGAACAGGCGGCGGACGGAAGTCTTGAATCGTCGCACTTCTACAATCTATCGCGGGAGACACATTAGGGGAAGTCGTGTTCGATATTGCCGGGCCGGACCAATTCTTAGAGACGGGGTCCGGCGCGGACGAAGGCACGGCACGTCCGTTCCGCGTCCGCCCCACTACCACTCACTCCGATCCGGCATCGCCATGGTGTATACTGGCCGCAAATCCACACGGGAGGAACACCAAAGATGAAGCATCAGGTAAAAGTTGCAGTGCTCGCGCTGACCGCTGTTGCCGGGGCCTTTGCCCAGGCGCCGCCGGCCGGCTGGAAGATGCGTGGCGACCGCAGCCAGTCCGCGTCGGACCCGGACGCCAACGGTGCGATCAAGTTCGTCACCATGGGCACGGGGTTCCATGCGACCAATCCGCAAGCGGCGGTGTACTGGAATCCGGGCAATAGCGCGACGAGCGCTTATACTCTGAAGGGCACGTTTACTCTGATGAAGCCGAGCGGCCACACCAACTATTACGGCCTGATCTTCGGCGGCAGCGGACTCGAAGGCGCGCAGCAGAAATATATGTACTTCGAAGTCGCGCAGGACGGGACGTGGCTGATCAAAACCCGCGACGGTTCGGGGACCTCCAACGTGTCGGGGCCGACGGCGAATGATGCGGTGAAGAAACCGGATGCCGGCGGGAAGTCCACCAATGCTCTGGAAGTGCGCGTCGGTGCCAGCAAGACCGACTTCGTGGTCAACGGCGTCGTGGTTCATTCGGAACCGAAGAGCGCCGCGACCGACGGCATCTACGGAATCCGGATCAATCACCTGCTGGAAGTCCACATAGACGGGTTCGCGGTGACGAAGTAGCGGCGGGCCGCAAACCCCGCAGGTTAGCGTACCGCTCCTTCACAGTCGCGGCCCAGAATCTTCAGGTTTGGCGCGCCAACGCCGGCCCAGAGCTGGGATGATCGCGCCGCCTAGATTGGCCAGATTCAGATCCGGGAACGGAGGGCGCTCGGCCTTCGGATTGAGCGCGCGAATTGTCGACCAAGTGAGCCGCCGCAGCGCCCCTAGCTGTTCTCGAAAAGTGTAGTGCGCCTTGCGCTGGTTAACCTCCACCAGCAGCACGGTCACGTCGTCGTCCGCGAGACTGTTCGGATAGCGCTGCTCAATCTCCGCAAGCAGGCTCTCGATCAACTGTTGCGGAGGCGCGTCACCCAACTGACGCAGGATTTGCAAGACGCCGTGCTCGCCCAGCATGTCACCCGATCCGTCATTCGATTCGAGTAACGCGTCGGTGTAGCTGAGCACGCGATCGCCCGGCTCCAATTGAATATCGACGTTATCGTACTGCGATATTTCGAGCATTCCCAGCGGCAGATTGCTGGGCCCCACCGCTTTCTTGGCGCCCGGCTGATCGATGGCATGATGGCCCAGGAAATCCCATTTCTGCTGCCCGGCCCGATACAGAAGCGGCCGCGGGTGACCCGCATTGCACACGGTCATCCGGCGGCTGGGCTCGAAGAACGTGGCGACCACTGCCGTGGCGTAGGCGCCGTCCTTCCCGAGCGCGGTGAATTGCTGATTGAGCAGGCGGACGAACTCGGTCTGATCCAGGCGATTGACGAAGCGGCGCATCAGCGTTCGCAAATCGGCCGCGGTGGAGGCGACGGATGTCCCGTGCCCAGCCACGTCCGCCAGCAACAGGCGGGCGATGCGGCCCGTGCCACAGCTCGACGCATAGTAAACGTCGCCGCCGCGCTCGGCATTGCCGAAGGGTTTGCTATACACCCACGCGTCTAGTCCGCCGAAGGCGACGCCGCGCGCGGTGAGCTGGCTGCCTCCCCAAACTTCCATGCACTGCATGTGCTGTTCCGGCGCTTCGGTCACGAAGAGATTATACCTGGAGGTTGGCCGCGGAGGATTGCATGGATGTTTTGAAGTGACTACAGCGGGGCAAGCTGGAAACAGCTCGCGGCTCGATCTCTGATGTACCGGGTGCCGAGCGTTCTTCGAATTCCATAGAGGATGCTCGCCAAATCTCGCCAACTGTGGTAGAGTCCTTTAGAAAATGGAAATGGAGGAACTCTGCCATGAGAGACTTTCATAAGCTAGCCGCCACCGCGCTGCTCGTTTTTTCTTGTGCGACCGGGGCCTTCGCCCAGCAATCGCAACCTACCTCGGCTGCCGCGGTTCCCGAGGCTGCGGCAGTTCGCAACGCCGGAGCTGTGCCCAATGTGATCCGGTTCTGCGGATCGTTTCATTCATCTAACGGCATGCCGGCGCAGCCCGTCGCCGCGCAGCCTGTTGACGCGCAGCCTGTCGAGAGTCTGACGCTTTCGATTTATCGCGATCAGACCGGCGGGGCGCCGCTGTGGCAGGAAACCCAAAACGTCGCCGTGGATGGCGAAGGAAAATATTCGGTCTTGATGGGATCGACGCAGAATGACGGAGTGCCGCTGGATCTGTTGAGTGCGGGTGAACCGCGCTGGCTCGGCGTGCAGTTCAACCGGCCGGGTGAAGCGGAGCAGCCCCGCGTGTTGATGGCGAGCGTGCCGTATGCGCTGAAATCCGTGGACGCCGAGACGCTGGGAGGGAAGCCCGCCTCGGCGTACTTGTTAGCCGGCGCGGCGTCGAGCACGGGGACGGGAAGTATTGGTGTGGCGAGCGGCATCGCATCGAGCGCGATTGCCACCACCACTGTGATGAGCGATACCACCGGCGTGAAGCCCAGGACGATCTCCGGCCAGGCAGGCTTCGTGCCGTATTTCACGGATGCATCGAACGACCTGGGAGATTCCGTGATTCAACAATCCGGCGGATTTATTGGGATCGGAACGGTTCCCGGCGCGGGGGCCAACACCACGCCGTCGCTCGATGTGCGCACGCTGCCGTTTTCTCAGATCGGAATGGCGCAGACGGTGGACTATTTGACGTTCTTTTCTTCTGACATTTACGGTCCGGCGATCTATTGGAACCCTGGGAAAGACCTGCGTTTCGGCAAAGGGGGAAACCAGCTGTATGGCGCCTTCGGATTCAGCGAGCAGATGCGGATTCAATCCGCCACGGGCAATTTAGGAATCGGGACCATGGCGCCGGTGGCCAAGCTGGAGGTTAACGGCAATGTTCAGGCGGACGGAAATATCACGATCGCGACAGCCGGCAGCGCGCTGATTTTCTCGGATGGCACCAGGCAGACGACGGCGGGGGGAGGGGGCGGAGGTGGCGGCATCTCCGGGGTCACGGCGGGGACGGATCTCACTGGAGGTGGAACCAGTGGCACCGTGACGTTGAACCTGGATACAACCAAGGTTCCAACGCTCGCCGGGGCGAACACCTTCACTGCGGCGAACAACAGCTTCACGGGCAACTTGGGGATCGGGACCTCGACTCCGGTAGCCAAGCTGGAGGTGAATGGTCCCGCTCAGGTGGACGGAAATGTGACCATCACGACCTCCGGCAACGGGGTGATTTTTCCGAATGGCTCGAAGCAGACCGTTGCCGGCATCACCGGGGTCACGGCGGGATCGGACCTGACAGGCGGAGGAACCACCGGCACTGTGACTCTGAACCTGGATACGACCAAAGTTCCAACGCTAGCGGGGGCGAACACCTTTACGGGGTCGGGCAACTTCTTCACCGCCGGGAACGTAGGAATCGGGACCGTGACTCCGGCGGCGACGCTCGATGTGAACGGTGGCATCAACGCGGCCGGCAGCATCAATTACGGCGGTTCCTTGTTCGCTGGAGGGCTCCCGATATTGAAGCTCCCCGGGTCCGAGGGTCTGGCTCTTGGAATCGCGGCGCAGCAAAACAACACCACTGCGATCCACAACACCGCAGTTGGATTTTCTGCGCTTTCGGCCAACTCTTCCGGGACCGACAATACCGCCGTTGGAACTAATGCGCTGACCGCCAACACTGCCGGCAACAATACTGCCGTTGGGTCTTTGGCGCTCCAGGCAAACCAAGGGGGAGGCAGTAACACCGCCGTCGGATACAGCGCGCTCAATGCTAACGCCGGAGGCTCGTCCAGCACCGCCGTTGGGTTCGGTGCGCTCCAGAACAACACTGTCGGCGCTAATACCGCGGTTGGGTTCCAGGCGCTCCAGGCCAGCATCGGCGGAAGCGGCAACACTGCCTTGGGGTACCTGGCACTCGCGAACGGGACCACGGGCAACGGGAACACCGCCGTTGGGAGTACTGCGCTCCAGAACAATCTGGGGAACGGGAACACGGCTGTTGGTTTTCAGGCGCTGGTGCAGAACGGGATTGGGGCTAGCGGGAGCCAAGGAAGCTTGAACACTGCGGTTGGTTGGAACGCGCTCGAGCTAAACACCACCGGGGCGGGCAACACCGTGCTCGGTCAACTCGCCATGCAAGCAAACGTAAGCGGGGGCAACAACGTCGCGGTGGGCAACAGCGCGCTCGCGAGAAATACCAGCGGAGGGAACAACATTGCCATCGGAATTTCCGCCGCCGGGCAGGTTTCTACTAGCGGCAGCAACAACATCGAAATCGGGACCGGAGGCGCCTCGGACGACAGCGGCGTCATCCGGATCGGGGGCAACACGGCGCTCGGAGATCCAGTTGCTCAGAGCTCCTTCTTCGTGGCTGGTGTGACCAGCTCCAACCTGGGCGGCGATCCAAACGCAGTCGTCGTCGTGATCGACACGATGACCGGGCAGTTGGGCATTCTTACTTCTTCCCGGCGCTACAAGGAAGATATCCAGGACATGGGCGACGCCAGCCGGGGCCTGATGAATTTGCGGCCCGTCACCTATCGCTACAAACAGCCCTCCGCAGACGGTTCCAAGCCGGTTCAGTACGGCCTGATCGCCGAAGAAGTGGATGAGGTGTATCCGGACCTGGTCGCGCATTCCGCGGACGGCCGGATCGAGACGGTGAAGTATCAGGTGCTCGACTCGATGCTGCTGAACGAAGTGCAGAAGCAGTACCAGCACGCGCAGCAGCAGGATGCCACCATTCAGCAGCAGAACGAGCAGATCCGGAAGTTGGAGGAGCGGCTGACGGCGATGGAGGCCTTGTTGTCTGGGAAAGCGTCCACTACCGCGACCGCTTTGCGGTAGATTCCGCGCGTAGCCCGCGCGTTTTTGACGGAGTCGGGCGGAGGCTGGAAAAGTTTGGCGATTCCTGTGAACGCGGTCATGCGTTTTTTGGGCTCCGGCGCTCTGGTTCAATTGGGGCCGCGTTCACGTCCATCCCGGCCGTGGAACAATGAGACCGAAAGGACTCTATCGTGAGTCCGCGGGCCTCCCGCGGTCATCTCATTAAGCGACACCTCCGCGAAGGCGATCGCGGATAGGCTAAAATCGGTCTGCATTCTTATGCCCCTCGCTACCGGAACCCGATTAGGCCCCTATGAGATCCTGGCACCCATCGGTGCGGGCGGCATGGGCGAGGTCTACAAAGCGACCGACACACGGCTCGGCCGCATCGTCGCGGTGAAACTGCTGGCCAGCGAGTTTTCCGAACGGTTCGAAACAGAAGCACGCGCGATTTCGGCGGTCAATCACCCCAACATTTGCGCGCTCTATGACATCGGCACGCATGAAGGCCACGGCTATCTGGTGCTCGAATACCTGGAAGGAAAACCGCTGCGCGGCCCTCTGCCCGCCGACGATGCCCTGCGCGTGGCGGTGCAGATCGCGGCGGCGCTCGAAGCGGCGCATCGCAAGGGCATCACCCATCGCGACCTCAAGCCGGCCAACATTATGGTTGCCGAGGACGGATCGGTGAAGCTGCTCGATTTCGGGCTGGCGAAATTGTCCGGCGACGGCAGCACGGACATCACCCGCACGCTGGCGGGATCGGTGATGGGGACGGCGGCTTACATGGCGCCGGAGCAGGCGCAGGGAAGGCCGCTCGATGCCCGCGCGGATATCTTCAGTTTCGGCTCCGTGGTCTACGAATTGTTCGCCGGCCGCCGGGCATTTCCAGGCGATTCGATGGCGTTGGTGTTGAGTTCGATCCTCAGGGACAACCCGGCTCCGCTGGGATCGATCGCTCCGCCGGGGCTCGAGCCGATTGTGATGCGGTGTCTCAGGAAGCAGGTGGCGGACCGGTTTCAGGAGATGCGTGAAGTCCGCATTGCGCTGGAGGCGTTGCGGGCCTCCACACAAACTGTTTCGGCCCAAACTGTTCAGGCATTGGCGGCGCGCGCCGAGGCGTCCATAGCCGTGCTGCCCTTCGCCAACCTCAGCGCCGATAAAGAGAATGAATATTTCAGCGACGGATTGGCGGAGGAGATCATCAACGCGCTGACGCACGTGCGCGGCTTGAAGGTGACTGCCCGCACCTCCGCATTTGCGTTTCGCGGAGAGAATCAGGACATTCGCAAGATCGCGGAGACGCTGAACGTCCGCACCATTCTCGAAGGCAGCGTGCGGCGCGCCGGCAGCCGGATCCGCGTTTCCGCCCAGTTGATCAACGCCGCCGACGGCTATCATCTCTGGTCGGAGCGTTACGATGCCGAACTGGCCGACGTGTTCGCGGTGCAGGACGAGATCGCGGGCTCTATCGCCGGCGCGCTCAAATTGAAGCTCTCCGCGGAACTGGCGAACGTACGCGCCCACGTTCCGCCGCTACCCGCGTTTGAGGCTTTACTGAAGGGCAGGCATTTTCTGTTCAGCGGCGATCCCCAGGGCTTGGCCCGTGGCAAGGAGTATTTCGAGACCGCGATCTCCCTCGACCCCGAGTATGCGCTGGCACACGCAGCCTTAGCCAATTATTACTGGTCGCTCGCGTCCAACGGAGTGCGGCCGGCTAGCGAAGTGATGGGACAGGCGCGTGCGGAAGCTCGCAAGGCTTTGGATCTGGATCCGGACCTGCCGGAAGCGTTGGCCGCGTTAGGGGTCGGCGCGGCAGCCTATGACTTTGACTGGAAGGAGTCTGAGCGTTGGTTCAAGCTCGCGATGAGCCCCGGTTCGGTCACCTCCGGTGTGCGTTATTGCTATGCGTTCTATCACCTGTTGCCTCACGGCCGCCTGGATGAGGCGGTGAAGGAGCTGGAACGCGCGCTCGATGAGGACCCGTTGAACGTGGGTATTCGAGTCGCATGGATCAACGGCCTCCACGCCGCGGGACGCGACGATCGCGCGATCGCGGAGGCCGATAAAATATTGGAGACCGACAAAAGCAAATTCAGCGTGTATCTGGCGCTGGCGCGCATTTACTCGTTCCGCGGACGGTTCGCCGAAGCCCTGGCCGCCGTCGAAAAGGCTTACCAGCTCGCGTCCTGGAACGTTCGCGCGACTGCGTTGTTCGCCGGGATTCTGATTCAATCCGGCGATCGCAGCCGAGCCGAAGAGTTAGTCGCGAAGCTGAAAGCGCAGTCGGGCGATGCCTACGGAACTCCCATGGCTCTGGCGGTGTTTCATGCCATGTGCGGGGAGACCGATGCGGCCGCGGATTGGTTCGAGAAAGCCATTGACCAGCGCGATCCGGCGGTGGTCGGGTATCTGCGGACTCCCCTGATGAAGGTACTGCGATCCAGTCCCAGATGGCCGGCGCTCGCGAAACAGATGAATTTGCCGGAAGCAGCTTAAGCCGGCAGGGAGTCGACTGAGCCAGGGCGTCGTCTGCGCCTGAGGTGGCGCGCTTCGTCCGCTTGCGCAATAATAAAATCCATATTCGGACCCCGGACAGAATGATCAGGAGGTGACTGTGTCCGCTTCCCGCTTCGCATTCAATCGCCCCTTACTGGCTTTGCTGCTCGCCGCAGGGTCGGCCGCGTCGTGGGCACAGCAGACGCCGCCACCGGCAAAACCGGCCGCATCCACTCCAGTGCCGGACGCAGCCGGTCAAGCGCCGGCGCCGCCGCCCGTGCCTCCGCCAGGACAGAAGCTGACGCCCAATCAGCTCGACGGATTGGTGGCGCCGATCGCTCTCTACCCTGATCCTCTGGTGACCCAGGTTCTGGTCGCCTCGACGTATCCGCGTGAGGTGACGGAAGCCGTCCGATGGCTCAACCAGCATCCCGACCTCAAGGGGAAGGAGGTCGTCACCGCCGCGCAGGACCAGAGCTGGGACCCCAGCATTAAGGCGCTCGTGATGTTCCCGGGCGTGCTCCGCCGTTTGAACCAGGACAAAGAATGGACCACCAATCTCGGCAACGCATTTCTGGCTCAACAGGCCGACGTGATGCAAGCCATCCAGCGTATGCGCCGCGTTGCCAAAGAGGCGGGAAAGCTCCGCACGTCGCAGCGGATGAAAGTGGTGGAGACCACCGACTCGGGGCAAACTGTGATCGAGATCGTTCCCGCCGCCCCCGACGTCATCTTCGTGCCGGCTTACAACCCGGCGTGGATCTGGGGACCCGCCGTATGGTATCCCTATCCGCGATGGGTCTGGGGACCGCCGCCGGTTGCCGCGGGCGTGTGGTTCGGCTACGGCCCGGCCGTCACAGTCGGAGCCTATTTCGGACCGGGGTGGGGCGGTTGGGGCGGCTGGGGCTGGCGTCCCGGATGGGTCAGCAATACCGTGGTGGTCAACAATACCTTCATCAGCCGGACCACGGCCATGAACACGAGCGCCAACGCGAGCAGCGCTGCCGACACGGCAGGGGGCGCCGGCAGATCAGGAACTCCCTCGGCCCCCGCCAGTCCAGCGACCGGCGCGGCCGGGGCCCAGAGCGCGAGCCAGACGTCGACCTGGAGCCATGATCCTTCGCATCGGCAAGGCGTGCCCTATCCCAACAAGGACGTCGCTCAGCGCTATAATTCCGCGGCGCCCGCAGCGGCCAAGACCGCGCCACCCGCCGCGAAATCCGGCGGCAGGCCGGCCAACGGCGCGGGCAGACCGGGCCGGCGCGCGCCGCCCCCGAAGGCGGGCGGCAGGAACAAGTAGTCCGAGCCGTCCGAGGACGCTGGAGCCCGTTACTCCTGCTTCAGCCGATTGGCGATGTGCTTGGCAAGATCGTTGGTGACCCCCAGGTTCTCGCCGAAAAAAAGAACCTTGCCCGTGACGCGGCGAGCCACCAGCACGTGCCCGGCCCGGTCCGTCACCGAAGCGTCAACACCCACCTTGGTGGCGCCCAGGACCGTGGTGATCTCGCGCTTCATTTGGCTGCCCTGCTTGAACTTTTCTACCGTGGTGTGCAGCGTAACCAGATCCTGAACGCCCGCAGCCTCACGATCGCCGCTGCGAAAGACATGCTGGAATTTTCCGGACTGGCGCACTCGCATCACCAGAAACTCGTACATCGCGGCGCGGAACTCGGCGGGAATCCAAACATCCCCGGCGCCCATCGGCTCGATTTGAATGGCCGAGGCCGAAAGCTTCGAGTCGATAGTTGCCGGCGCTTCCGGGGCTGCGGTCTTTTCGTCTTTCGATTCCTGCCCCGAGGGCGGAAGAACGTGCGCGCCCGCGGTGATCAGCTGAGCGCGTTGTGGTTCCCCTTGCCCTTTCGGCAATGCCAGAATCGCGTAATGCAGGCCGCCGCCGGAATCGCGGCTTGCCACCGTCAGTACGTCCACATTGGTTCGCAGCAAAATGCTCAACGCCGCGCCGCTGTCATAAGGCGCCGCCATGGCCGCGGTCTTGGCCACGGTGCCCGCCTTTCCTCCGGCTTGAGTGGTTTCCGTGCCGATGGCGATGTCCTCGATGGACGCCATGGGCAGTTTGATTGTGGTCTTGCCGCCTTGAAGCTGCAGTCCGCCATCCACAACGGTGATGCGCACGGCGCTGTTGCGCTTGACGTTCTCCAACCCGATCACGTGGCGTGCGCCAGCCTTGTCTTGTTCCTGCTGGGCGAATCCGCAGACAGCGGAACCAAACACAATGGCGGCGATAACCGGCAGTTTCAATTTATGCATAATCTCCCTTTGCCCGGCGCCTGGGCCCCAACAATGCTCAAATTGTCCACGGCCCGAAGCGCCAGTGAACCGCACCGTGAGTGTTAGTCTACCCTATCTGAACGCCTCGCCTGTAAGGCGCGCCGGGTTCCCTGGCGGATGATGTTGCACATCCGGACCGGCTTCGCCGCGAGTCAACCGTAGCCTACTGCACTCGGGTGAAGCGGAGGTCCCAGACACGCTCGTCGCCCGCGCTCAATCCGGTAACCTTGCCGGCGTGGTCGCGGCGGAAAACGATCGACGCTGCGCCGCCCCCGGTCTCCATCATGAACGCGTCGCGGAACGTTGGCCGCAGACGAACCGGTTTGTTCCACCCGATGGCCAGCGTCAACTCTCCGGCCTTCGCCGCGACGGTGAGCGTGCTCCCGGTCTCGCCGCTCTCCGGGGGTGTGCGTGTTGAACGCGGCAAATATGCGATCGACTTCCGTCTGTTTCGATTTCGCGGGCTGGCCTTGCACGCAGACCGCAACTGTGAGGGCCACCAGGACCATCGACTGTACGCCTGGAGTTTGCATCTGTCAATCATCTCTCAAAAAAGGAATTCGTTCTAATGGATGAACGCGCGCGTCCACGCCTGGCGCGCCCGTGCAGGACGCAGGCGAACTTACCCGGTACTTACAGAGGATGCGCCCTATAAACAGAATGAGCGGGAAAACGATCCTCTGAATCGCCCCGAACGTGCAAGATTTGCGCGCTTGATGCAAGCTCCCGGTACGCTACGTGCACTATTTCTCACGCCGGCCTGGGGTCGGTAGTCAACAACAAGGAGACTTACATCGTATGAATTGGGATCAACTTGAAGGTAAGTGGCGGCAGGTCAAGGGCTCCGCGAAACAACAGTGGGGTAAATTCACGGACGACGATATCGAGTACATCGCGGGACAGCGCGTAAGCCTCATCGGCAAGCTACAGGAGCGCTACGGACTGGCGAAGGAAGAGGCGCAACGAAAAGCCGAGGAGTGGGTGAAGTCCATATCGGCCAAGGAGCAGAAGCCGCACGCAGGTCCTCCGCCGCCCAATTCGCAGCGCGATTATCACGAGTATCACGAGTATCAAGAGACCGGCAAGCGCTGACCAGATTGTATTTGCAATCCCTGGGGCGGAGGGGAGCCTCCGCCTCGTCATCCACTACCTAACCTGGACAATTCTTCCACCTGAGTAATATTTTCCGCTGGTTCCTGCTGCCATTCGCCTCAATGTCTATGAGCGATAACATCGACCACGCTGGTGGCAATTCACTTGCAAGATTCATTGCATGGTACGACCAATCACAATTACGACACTTGCACTGGTGGCAGGAATTTCGCTATTGGCGCAAATTCAAAATCCCACGCAGAATCCCAGGCCGGCAGAGCCGGACCGGTCCCTGCCACAGCCGATCTTTCGCGTGGAGGTGGTCGCGCGCACAACCGACGCGGTGAACTATCTTCACCGCGGCGGGTCGACCAAGATCGACTTCCAGGGCACACCGCTCATGGCCTACGTCACGGGATCCGCGAAGGTGGAGAGCGTGCGTGGGGTGATTCACATTTCAGCCGAGCTCAAGAATCTGGCGCAACCGAGTGGTTTCGGTCCCGAGTACCTGACCTACGTGTTGTGGGCTGTTTCGCCGGACGGACGTCCAGTTAATCTTGGTGAACTGACGCTCGATCATTACGGTGCCGGCTCCACAACCAAAATCGAAACTACCAGCGACATTCAAACGTTCGGGATGATCGTCACCGCCGAGCCCTATTACGCGGTAACTCAACCGAGCGATGTCGTGGTGGCTGAAAACGTGATTCGCCCCGATACGCAGGGCGTGAAAGAAACCATCAACGCGCGCTATGAGCTTCTGCCGCGCGGAACCTACACCATGCAGGGAAGGGCTCGGGGATTCACGCCAATCGTGGTTGGCAAGAAGTATCCGTTCGAGTTGTACGAGGCCGAAAATGCGCTACAGCTCGCCCGCGTCGCCGGAGCGGACAAGTACGCGCAGGAGAGCTACACGAAGGCGGCCGAGGCGTTGCAGCAGGCGGAGCGATACCAGGATCAAAAGCCGGGTCAGAAGCCGGTGATCACGATGGCGCGTGAAGCCGCGGTTCGGGCCGAAGATGCACGTATCGTGGGGCTTCGCCGGGAGCTTCAGGAACAGCAGGACAATGAGCGTCGCGCTTCGCTCGAACGCGAAAATGCCGCACGGGAGCGCGCCGAGGCCGCCAAACTAAGAGCCGATGAAGAGGCACGCCAACGCGCGCTGGCGGAAGCCGATCGGATGGCCGCGGAACGGAGCAAAGCTGAGGCTTTAGCGGCCGCGCAGCAGGCGCGCCTGGAGAAGCAGGAAGCCGACGCTGCAAGACAACAAGCGGACTTCGCACGGCAGCAGGCGGAAGCCGCGCGCCAGCAAGCCGATCTCGCGCGTCAGGCTGCCTTGCATGAAAGGGACGATGCAGAGGCCGCTAAGCAAGCTTCGTTAGCCCAACAGCAGCAGCTCGCGTTGGAAACCGAGAAGGCTCGCGCCGCCGCGGCGGAATCCGATCGATTGCGCGCGCAGGCTGAGCAGGACCAAACCATGCTTCGCCGGCAACTGCTCGACCAGTTCAATGCGATCTTGCAGACCCGCGATACCGCGCGTGGACTGATCGTGAATATGTCCGACGTCCTATTCGATACGGCGCAATATAGCCTGCGTCCCGGCGCGCGGGAGAAGCTAGCCAAAGTGGCCGGTATCATCATGAGCCATCCTGGCCTGAGGATTGAAGTGGAGGGTCACACGGATAGCGTCGGCGGCGATGACTACAACATGCGGCTCTCCGAGAATCGGGCCGCGAGCGTCCGAGGCTATCTGGTGCAGCAAGGTATTGTTCCGGACAACGTTACGGCCAAAGGTTTCGGTAAGACCACGCCCGTGGCTGACAATGCTACCGCAGCCGGACGCCAGATGAACCGGCGGGTGGAACTCGTAATTTCCGGAACAATGATCGGGACCAGCGTTACTACCATACGAACGTCCAGGACACACCAACACTAACCCGATTGGCTGGATGGTTGGCGCAAGCCCGGCGATGCGTGACTCACTACGAGAGCAGGCGACTTTCGCGCGTGGTACTTCGAGTGAGTCTCGACCAACAGATATATATGGCAGAGACATGTGCTGGAGCGATGTGAATAAAGTTTCTTCGAAACACTTTTCGAGTCAGTTATCTCTAACAATTGCGAGGTGAATTCAATGAGCAAATTAACGTTTCATCTATTGGTAGCTGCGGTTGCTACAATCAGCTTCACGGCTACCGCCCCCAATGCACAGGCTCAGGTCGGCGTCGAAATCGGGGTCGCACCTGAGTGTCCCTATGGTTACTATGACGTTCCTCCGTATGCGTGTGCCCCTCCGGGCTACTACGGTCCAGAATGGTTTAGTAGCGGCATCTTCATTGGTGTCGGCCCATGGTTTCATGGCGCTCCCGAGTTCCATGGCTATGTAAATAACCGTTTCCATCCGGAGCACGGTTATAAAGGCCCAATGCCCGCTCGAGGTGAGAAAGCGGTACCGGAAAAGCGCGTCGATGCCGGGCGTTTCAAAGGGAACGAAATGCGCGATGGACGCGGCCACGTAGTTAAGGGCAAACACTAGGGAAGCTTGTTCAATCAGCGAGGGTGGCGGGATGGATAAGCCGCATGGCGGTTGTCAACCTCGCTGCCCTCTAGCGGACGGGGAAGGCCGGTTTAACCGACCGCCCCCCCGGGCGCCATCCTGCGCACAGACTTTCTGAACAATCGCAATCTGCTTGACGCACTCCTGCAACTACCCTGCTGCTACCGCTCCACTTGTCGCGGCCTTGTCGGCTTTCGCCTCCTCCTCGGCGAATTCGGCAAGCCGGTTGTGCAGAGTTCGGGTGCTGATTCCTAAAATCTCAGCGGCGCGCGTCTTGTTATTATTCGTGGTTCGCAAGGTCAACTGGATGTAGGCCTTCTCCACTTCGCTGAGCGGCTTACCTGGCTCTACGACGAGCAAGTCATTGCGATCCCCCTGGTCCAATGCCACCGAATGTTTCTGATCTCCCCGGAATCCGAAGGATTTGGGAAGATGCTCAGATAGGAGGGTGCCTTCCCGGGCCACGATGGCCATGCGCTCGAGAACATTCCGCAGTTCGCGGACGTTGCCCGGCCAGGAGTAACTCACCAACCGTTCCATAACCGCGGGATGAACCTCTCCAACACGGTAGTCATGCTTGCGATTGACTTGGCGCAGGATGGCTTCAGCCAATCCCGGAATATCCTCCTTGCGGTGCCGCAGCGGCGGGAGAGAGATCGCGAACACATTCAAGCGGTAGAAGAGATCTTCCCGCAAAAATTTTCCGTCGATGGACTCCTGGATGGGCCGGTTGGTGGCGGCCAGGACGCGCACATCCACCACGACTTCGCCGGAGCCCCCCAAACGCCGAACCTTCCCGTCTTCCAGAACTCGCAGGAGCTTCGCCTGCATCGCCAGCGGCATCTCCCCTATTTCATCCAGAAGTAATGTGCCGCGATGCGCCTGCTCGAAGCAGCCGGCGTGGCGTCCCAGAGCGCCGGTGTAGGAACCCTTCTCGTGCCCGAACAGTTCGCTTTCGATAAGATTCTCGGGGATGGCGGAACAGTTGATGGCGACGAATGGGGCGGCGGCCCGGGGGCTCAGCTTATGAATGCTGCCCGCGACCAACTCTTTCCCAGTCCCGCTCTCTCCGGTGATGAGCACGGAGGCGGAGCTGGGAGCAACCTGCTGGATCTGCGAGAAGACCTGGCGCATGGGCCCGGAGGTCCCATATAAGTCGCCCAGGAAGCCTTGATAGCTTAACTGCCGTTTCAGCCGCTCGGTTTCTTTCACCAGGCCCTTGTGCTGAACCGCCCGCTCGAGCAGACTCGCAAGCACCGAGGATTGCGCGGGCTTTTCGAGGAACCAGAACGCGCGCAGATCGTGAACGACCGAAATGGCCTGATCGATGCTTCCAAAGCTTGTCAAGACGATGGCAGGTGTAAGATCGCCGCGGCCGAGAAGCGCCTGCAACAGTTGAAAACCGTCCATCCGCGGCATCATCAAATCCGTGACGATGACGTCGACGGGCGTGGACCCCAGCTTTTCGAGGGCCTGTTCGCCGTCGCGTGCCGTCTCGGCCGTGTAGCCGAGCGCCGAAATCATTGCGGAGAGGCTGGAGCGCTCCTGCTCATCGTCATCCACGACAAGCACAACGGCCGCGTTCGGTTTGGCTGCCATGGCTGTAATTCTATCCGAGATTGATGAGCATTTCTACGGCCAAAGATGGGGAGCGGGAAAAAGCGGTAGCCGCGCGGACGGTTCTCAAGCACCACGCGGAGGAGGGTCATCCGAGGGGAAAGTAGCCCTGTCCGCGGTAGAACTGACTGCGCAGTTTTTGACCTGTCAGCATTTTTTTCCGGCCGTTTTGCTCCCAATGCCCCGGAAGTTTACCGGCGAGCTCTTTGGCTGGAAATAATTTATAAGGAGTCCAGCAATCCGACGGCGGCCAGAAACCCGCCGACGATCAGAAGAACAGCAAGGAAGATCTCGCGCTCACTTGGCGCAAGCGCAGCTTGATCGCGGCTCGGAACATTTAAACCGGTCCCGTCGGTCACGGCTCGGAACATTTAAACCGCTCCCTTCGGTCGCGGCTCGGAAAACAAAATCGGAAAATCTGAACTGAAGCCGGCTTCACCCCGTCCGAATCCCGAACGGCAGATCCGTGTTTTTCATCCGCCACGGCGGGGATCCTGTGAGTTCAAGACA
>Ga0182024_10006034_pt1 | contig 26806 bp, 29 predicted proteins | sample P32metaG_FD_120480 | JGI IMG/M metagenome (GOLD analysis project Ga0182024, IMG submission 120480) | Permafrost microbial communities from Stordalen Mire, Sweden - P3-2 metaG (Illumina Assembly) | ecosystem: Environmental > Terrestrial > Soil > Wetlands > Permafrost | place: Sweden: Stordalen...
AGATACGCAATGACGTTGCGAACGGCGATGGGCTGACACGGCGTGCTGACCCACTTGGGAGTGATCATGACGGGTAATCGTTCGACCAGATAGCGCAATATTTCGAAAGACGCGGAGCCAGAGCCGATAATCATGGCGGCGCGCAGAACCGTGACGGGCACGCCCGCGGATGCCAGAGCCCCTTCGACCTCGCGACGAGAAGCGAGGTGTTTGCTGAGATCCTGGCCTGTTTCTCCCAAACCACCGAGATAAATGGTGCGTTGAACGCCGGCGCGTCGCGCGGCTTCACCAAAGTTTTTTGCGATGGAGCGGTCACGCCCGGCGTAATCCGTTGTCCCGGAGGTCATGGAATGAACCAGGAAAAATGCCGCGGTGCAGCCGCTGAGACTTGATGTAAGGCTTTCCAGATTTTCCAAGTCACATTGCTGGATTTCGACTTCGGGGCGAGTGGCCCAGTCTCTATCCCTCAACTTCCTGGGGGAGCGAGCGAGGCAACGAATGGCATAACCAGAATCCAGCAGGCGCGGGGCCAGGCGGCCGCCGATATAGCCGGTGACGCCGGTGATCGCGATGCGGTCAGTCATGAGCTAATTCTTTGAAAGGGCATTCATTGCCTGTTCCGGTTAGGAGAATTCATTGTTTCACAGAACCCCGTAGAGCGAATTTCCCGACAGTCCACTATAAACAACCGAAATTGAATCGCCCGAATCACGGAAGGAGAGATCAAGCCGTGGCGGAGCGGCGTTTTTGAGCGGGTTCAGTATTGCGGAGCAACGCCGCGATGCCCTGATCGCTTTGCAGGTGACGTTCCGCAAGGAGAACATAGGCCCGATCCAGAAACTCCGGATGGTGTTCGAAGTGTTTCGAGGTGGCCTGTACGGTGTGTACGACGTGGTCGGCAGAAAAGGCTTCGCCATGGAAGCCAGCTACGCCAATCAGCAAGCCTTTTATCAAAGCAAATTGAGTAATCAGCCTGGCGTGTTCGTGAGCCATCGATGGCGCAGCGCCGGAGTGCATGACACCGCGACCGAAGGGGAACTCGTAGCGGAAGATGGCATTGATCAAATAATTTTCGAGGATGTAGGGATGGCGTTCGAAGAACGGCGCGTAACAGTGATCGTGCGCCACCGTGTAGTTGGCAGTCAAACTCTCTAGCGTAGCGTGCGGCCACTGCCGATGCCGCCGGTAAAGGATTGAACGCATTCAGAGAAACGCTGGTGAACAATGGAAGTTTGCAAGAGCAGGCCGGCCAGCCGCAACACGAAGTCCAGTTGCTGGGAACGGTTGGCCGGCAGCGTGTTCATGGTTTTGCGGGCAATGCCGGAGGCTACCGACGTCTCAAAGTCGCCCAGAAAATCCGAAGTGGAACAGTGGAGCTCTCCCTGAGCGATGCCATCCATTTGCCGGAAGAAATTGCCGAGTAAAAACAAGCGTTGCCAGAGTGGATAGGCACGATTGCGAATTAGGGCAATTACGGAACCTCGAATGGACCAAAACTCGCTCTGGGGTGACGGAGGATTCGCAGGTGGTAACTGGGTCGCTTCGATCCGCACGGCTCCGAAACGACTCCGTGAGCGCCCGACATGATCACTGTGGAGCAAGTTCGGAGTCAGAAGAACCAGTCGCGCCGCCTCGGGACAGGAGAGAGCAAGCGACTTCTCTTCGACGCCTGCAATGGAGTTCACGATGCGAGGATAGGTGGCGCAACTGTGAGGAAGAAACGTCTCACCGAGTTGCGCCTGGATGCGGCAGAGACGCTCTTCTGAAAGCATAGAACACTGGTTGGAAGTATTCGTATGCATGGTCGCAAAGGTTGCGGATTTGGAATTTTCTTCGTTGCGCGGTGTGATCAGGATGCTGCCGTCAATGAGCTTGTGCAGCGGGCCGTACGGCAGGGTTTGAAATTTTTCGATGGTGACCAATTCGACGGGGATGGCCCAACCCTGGCAGCAAGTGTCTTCACAAGCGGGCCCAACGACAAGAGCCCGGGAGTGGCCAAGGCACCGACGCGTGGGGTGCCGTCGTTCACGCTAACTAAAGACACGCCTGTACACCTGAAAGTGGTCAAAACGGTATCGTCGGCCACGGCGCGCGTGGGCGACCCCGTGGAGTTAGAGGTCAGCGACGATGTGCTGGTGGAAGGCGTCCCGGTTTTGATCAAAGGCGCGAAGGTTAGCGGCGTGATTGCGGATGCAGAGCCCAGGAAACGTTTTGGACATAACGGCAAATTGGCATTCTCCATCAGCTCCTTGACGCTTGCGGATGGCGAGCAGGCGCCGCTGCGAAGTTACGAGGAAGCGCCTGGATCGTGGAGTAGCTCTTCGGTGGCGATATCCAGTAAAGACGTAGCCATTCCACAAAATACAGAGTACACGGTGCTGATTGACGGCGATGTGCATTTGAAACGCGAAGCTTTCGAGGTACCGAAGAACAGATCTGCCGCCGCTCCAGAACCTCCATCTCCAGCAACTCCGCAACGATAAACGAGCCTCGATAGATCCGGGCTATGCAAGGTAAGGATAGGTTGCAGTCATTGCACGACGGCCGTTACAGCTGAACCCGTGAAGAATAAGAATGAAAAAAACTCGAGGGAGAGGAGCGATAACGAATCGCTAGTCACCTTCGTGTACAAAGCTGTTTAACACTTTGGTGATCGGGGACAACACTTTGGAGCCACTGCCCGAGCCATTGTTCGGGTCGTGGTCGGGGAGATTGGGTGTGAGCTTGCGAATGAGAAATTCCTGCAGAAGATTGGTCACAGCAGTGGCACCAATGCCGATGAGCGCGTTTTCGAACGTTAAGGCGACGCCGTTGCGATCGGACGCGGGGTAATAAAGATTGGAAATTCCGCCAGCGGCGAGCCCTCCCAGAACGCCAGAATAATTTGGTTGCCAGCGGCCGTTGTCACCTTTGCAGATGACGGAATTGGCGATGGCATAGAGAATTCGCGAACGCGTTGAACCGGTCCCCTTGTAAAAATAGCGCGGGTCCTGTTTCAGTAGCGCGGGAAGTATGGCACTGCCGATGAACGTGTCCGTAATGCCATCCGCGTATGCCGCTCCATAGCGCTTGGCGTAGCCTTGCGCGCCTTGTCCGTAGCCATTGAAGTCATCCTGCGATTGCTCGACTCCGGCGATGACTCCGGTCAGAGCGAAGTTGACAGGGTCAATCGACGTTTTCCAAGCCAGTTCGAACTTTTGTTTGGCCGTTAGCGGGGCGGCATCGTGGACGTAGCTGACGTAGAAATTGGGAATGATACCAAGTGCGCGCTGCCTTTCCTCTTCCTTCATTTCTTCCTGGGCTATTTCGATCTGTGGCGGAAGGACGCGCACCTCGGTAACAACAGAAGCGATGGCCAAGACAATTTGCGGGACCGTAAAGCTTTCTCTTGAACCCAGGGCGCCAGAGAATCTCTGGGGCGCGAAACCCGGGGAGGATATAGAGATGTGAAACGGGCCAGGCGAGACGTTGGTAAACGCGAACACACCATCGTCGTCCGTCTGGATCTGAAGGTTCAGGGATTTGTCATCGGTGATTTGCACGTTCGCGCCAGCGATGGGTACTCCGGAGGGATCAACAATTTTTCCGGTAATGCGCCCGGGCATTCGCTGATCCGGGCGCGGGGTGATGGGCAACTGATCGTCGAAGGGCGCCGAACCTGTCGAAGCAGAAGACGCACCGGTGTTGTTGGGCACGGTGGACGGCGGTTGAGACTGCGCTTGTGCCAGAGACGAAAATCCGCAAGGGAGGATAACCAGACCTAGCCAGCAAACCCAAGGGGTAACTCGACGCGTAGTCATCGTTCGTCTATCGACTCGATTATGATGCTAGGCCAAGCGGTTTGGGATACCCGATAAGAATAAAGTTTTTATTAGTTAGCAATTACTTGGTTACCGGAGGAAGGGCTTAATTGCCGGGCGCGGTCTTAATTTCGGGCTTTCTCTGTGGAATATGTTGCTTCTAGCCGCGCGCCCCAGTTGAACGAGAAAATTATTTCCTATCGCTGCGATTTGTCGGCGATATTATTACTGATGGCCACTGTTAAAAGCTCGCGATGGAGGTTAATCATGCGTTGTGATCGGCGGGTATTTGTGCGGGATTCGTTGATGGTGACTGCGGCGCTGGCTGCGGGGCGAAGTGCTTTTGGGGGTGATGCTCTGGCGCAATCGGAAAGCGGCGATCTGATTTCGCGGATGGTGTGGATGAACGAGCCGAAATCCCAAAGGCGCCAAGGTGACCGCCTGGTGGTGGCAAGCAAAACTAAAACAGATTTCTGGAGAAAGACTTTTTACGGCTACATTACCGACAATGGCCACTTTTTTTGGTTGGAAGCCAGCGGGGACTTCACGTTTCAAGCACGTGTGAATGGGCAATACGCCGCGTTGTACGACCAAGCAGGGCTGATGGTGCGGCTCGACGCGGCGAACTGGATGAAGTGCGGGACGGAATTTTTCGATGGGCGCCGGCATGCGAGCGTAGTGTTCACGCGTGATTTTTCGGACTGGTCGACGATGCCGGATTTGTCAGATACTGCGGCTATCTGTTGGCGCGCGATGCGAAAAAAAGACTCGATCGAAACCTTGTGCTCCGTCGACGGCGAGAAGTTTACTTCGGTGCGGCAAGGATATTTTGTCCCTGAGTCAAAAGTGCATGTCGGGATAATGTGCGCAGCTCCCGAAGGACCTGGATTTGAAGCTACATTCAGCGATCTGAAACTGGACTTGGGATAAACAGCACCGCTGCGTTGCCGGACGGCTGGTAGAAATTTTTGATGAGGAGATGCTCATGAGTGAAGGGACAGCAAAATCTTCGGCTGCAGCGGGAAAAACTCCGGCATTCACGCGCCCAGATCTCCATAATATTGTTCCGTACATTCTGGTTGCTGGAGCACCCAAGTTTATTGAGTTTCTGAAGATTACCTTTGGTGGGAACGAACTCCTGCGTGTGCCGAGACCGGACGCAACGGTCATGCATGCGGAGGTAAAGATTGGCGATTCGCTGATCGAGCTGGGCGACGCCAACGAGCAATACCCGGCCAGGCCCACTACAATTCATGTCTACGTGGACGATGCTCTCGCTACGTTCGACCGAGCGCTGAAAGCTGGTGGGACGTCAGTTTACGCCGTGACCGACGAGCATCCTTCAGGCGACCGGCAGGGTTGTGTGAAAGATCCGTTTGGGAATGTGTGGTATATCGCGACCATCCGAGGTTGGACGCCAGGTCCAGAGGGAGTCCGCAGCGTGCAGCCGTATCTGCATCTGCGCGATGCGGACAAGATGATTCCTTTTGCGGAAACAGCATTCGGCGCGGAGGCATTGGGCGTAGCGAAGTCGGATGACGGCAAAATTCTGCACGCAACCATCAAAGTCGGCGCCGGCACGTTTGAGATTGACGAGGAAAGTGACGAGTCGCCGGCGAAGCCCTGCTATCTGCATATATACGTGTCGGACGTGGATAGCTGTTATGAAGCGGCTTTGCAGGCTGGCGGAACAGCGGTAGATGCGCCCTCACTCAAACCGTATGGAGAGCGCGGCGCCACGGTGAAAGACCCGTTTGGGAATACGTGGTTTATCGCAACCTACCTAAACGCTTGACCTGAATCAGCTCCAAATCTTACAGAGCAGAGACCATGCGGGCGATGGCATCGTCGTAGGTAGATCGGCCGTCAAGGTACGGTTGCCAGAATTGAGTTAGAAGTTTGAGGTAGCCATCCCACCCTCGCTGATAAATTCCTTCGCGAATCGCATAAGGCGTGTAGCTTGCACTGGTGACGGCGGGGCTACCGTCGGGATTAGTGGCAGCGATGACGGGGCGGATCACTTCTCCGGTGGTATAGAAAATTAGGGCGTGCCAGAGATCGCGAGGGATGGCTTTCTCGCGCTGGTGACATTCACGGATGATGGCTTGTTGCACGTTGTCGGCAATGCCGTGAGAGGCTTCGTGGAACAGAACTTCGAGGGCCTCGACGTCTTGATTGCGCGGGTCGGTGCTCGATATGGTGACGCGCAAGGGATCAAGCGTGGTATAGGCGCCGGCGCGATTGGCGTAGGCGCACACATCGACGCGAATCTTATCCTTCGGCCATTTGGTCTGATAGATATCCGCGAGACGCTGCGATAAGCCCAGGCCCTGTTCGCGCACGAGCGGCGCGACGCGCATGACCCAGCGGCGATTGGCGAGATCATGTTCCGGCCATTCGTGTGCGCGATAGACGGGAGCCGCTTCTTCCAGGACGTGAGTCAGATTGCCGGGCAATCCGGCGTCGCAAGTCTTGTTTTTCCGGCCAGACAATTCATCGCAGCCGTCGAAATCGCCTAATTGATTCTTGATGAGAATCAGTTCCAAGGTGAACAGAAGATCCTTGTCGATGTAATTCGCGGCGTAATAGTTCAGGGCGTCATCCCAGGCACGCTGCTCGGCGGGAGTGAGGGGAGTTTTGGAACCAGCAGTCTTGAGCGTCGGACGCGCTGCGGCGTTGTCGTCGGGAGAGCTTTTGGGCGCTTGAGTAGCTTGTGAGATTTCCCCCTTGGAGCTTGGCGGCGTTCGATATTTGGCTTCTTCATAAAGTGTGTGGTGAAGATTCACCCAGAAGCCGCTGTGAAATTCGAAAACCGGGAGAGGACCATAGACGGAATTTTCGATGGTTTGCGCGAGCGTGTGCGCGGGAAATCCCGCAGCAAGAAGAGTCAGGAGTATGGAAACGATCAGGGGCCGGTGCATGCGAATCGCATGATAGTAGCGTTAACTCCGCGTGCGCACAATGCGGGCCTGTTTGGCTGTTGCCTTTCTATTGACGATCCGGCCGGTGGAGGAGTGGTCGCGGCGGCCTACAGGTTGTGCGATTGGCGGAAATCGCGAACTACCGCGGATACGTCGCGCTGTTCGCCGTCGACCAGGTAGTTGAGATGACGCATGTCCGGGCCGGTGATTTTACCGCCAAGGTCGGCAAGAGCGGCGCGAAGTTGTGGGTACTTGTCGAGCGTGGCCTGACACACGATGGGCACGGCGTCGTAGGGCGGAAAGTAGTGGCGATCATCTTCGAGGATCACGAGGTGGAGCGAATCGATGACGCCATCGGTCGAATTACCGGCAACAATGTCGACCTTGTGATCTTCAAGTGCGCGGTAAATCAACCCGAGGTCCATGACGCTAGGGGGCTGGGCGAAGTGAAGTCCATAGCGTTCACTCCAGCCTTTGAACCCATCAGAGCGTTCGAGAAATTCGAAGCCGACGCCGACACGCCACTTTGGAGCGACGGGAAGAATATCGGAGGTGCGCTTTAGGTGGAGTTGCTGGGCGTCATCACCACGGATGACCATGGCGAAAGTGTTTTCAAAACCGAGCGGTTCGGTGACGGCGAAGTTAAAGCGCTGGGCGTACTGCTGCTTGACGCGCTGGTAAACCGCAGCGGAATCCCCCGTGGGAGATTCGTTGAGGACGGCGTTGAGGGCTGTGCCGGTGTATTCGACGTACAGATCGACTTGGCCGGCTTGCATGGCTTTGTGTACGAGGAGGGTACCGCCCAGATTGGTTTTGCGCTCTACGTGGATGCCGGTGCGAGCTTCGATGTGTTGGGCCAGGAGCTCGGCGAGGACGACCTGTTCGGTGAAAAACTTCGAGCCGATGACAATGCGCGATTTCTGCTGGGAGTGGCAGGAGGTGAGAAGAGCGACGGAAAGAAGAACGGGAAGGAGAGAGCGCATTCGCGCATTCAATTTCTCATGCGTCGACGGAAAGAGGAAGGAGTAAGTGTTGTGTTTAGGGCCCAAGGCCCCATGCGCTCTGTGGACGCCGCACTGTTGTTTTTTGTTGCGCGCGAAATTCTATACGATGCGAAGACGCCGTTCGACGAGAGCCAGAAAGAGGTCAGCCAGGATCGCTAGCAGGGCCGCCGGTATGGCGCCAGCAAGAATTACGGCATCGCTGACCATGGCTACACCGCGGAAGATGAAGATCCCGAGGCCGCCAGCCCCAATCGCTGCGGCGATGGTAGCGATACCGATGGTGAGCACCGTTGCGGTTCGAATGCCCGCAAGGATGATTCCCAGTGCCAGTGGCAGGCGTACGCGCGTGAGGATTTGCGTGTTGGTCATGCCCATAGCTTCCGCAGCTTCGAGGACTGCGGGGTCGATGCTGGTCAACCCCACGTAGGTATTGCGAAGGATGGGAAGCAGTGCGTAAAGCACAAGCGCGACTATGGCTGTACGACGGCCTATCCCGCCAATGAACGGGATGGGAATCAGAAAGCCGAAGAGCGCGAGGCTGGGAATGGTTTGAAAAACACTAGCGGCGCCAAGAGAGAACGTACGCAGCGCGGGACGCTGCACGATGAACATGCCCAGAGGTACAGCGATAGCGATGGCAATGAACATGGAAATCATGACCAGGCCGAGGTGATCGAGCGTGGCGTCGAGAATCTCTGCGCGGTGAGTAACAAAGAAATGCCAGGGCGTCACGCGGAGACTCCTGGAACGGTGTGCAGCGAGGCGGTGAACGCCTGCACCTCGGGTTGATCGATCTGCAGAAATTCCTGCGGTGTGGAGCTGGCCACGACACGGCCGGCTTGCAGCAAAACGATACGAGTCGCGAGCATCAGAGCTTCGCGCAGATCATGTGTGACAAAAACGATGGTCTTGCCCAGCCGGCGAGCTAACTCCGAAAACTCGTGCTGCAGTTCGGCGCGAGTGACGGGGTCGAGGGCGCCAAAGGGCTCGTCCATTAGAAGGATCGACGGGTCGGCTCCGAGTGCGCGCGCCACCCCGACGCGCTGACGCTGGCCCCCTGAGAGCTGGGCAGGACGGCGCTGGGCGAATTCGCCCGGTTCCAGCCCGACCAGGCTGAGGAGTTCATCGGTGCGACTTCTAATACGAGCCGCATCCCAGTGTTCCAGCTTGGGGACCAGGCCGACATTTTCCGCCACGGTGAAGTGAGGGAATAGTCCGGCATCCTGGATGACATAACCTATATGGCGCCGCAACCGGATGAGATCCCAGTCCGAGGTGGCTTTGCCTTCGACCAGGACGAAGCCTTCCGACGGCAGCAGCATGCGGTTGATGAGCCGCAAAAGGGTGGTTTTACCGCTGCCGCTGCGACCCAATAAGACCAGTGTTTCCGAGGAGTTGACGGACATGGAAAGATTTGTGACAAGAGGCACTGACCTACCTTTAATACTGTATGTCACGTCGTGAAACCGAATGATAGGTTCAGGTGCTCGTGAGTTGTTCGTCTGCACGATAGCCGCGTTCCGCCGTCCCGCGCGCCCTATCATAGTGCATTTGTGAATTTGGAATGTGGGACATAGCAACCTCGCATTAATGTGCATCCAACACAAAACGAATACGCTGATTTAAACAGGAAGGCGATGTATGGGTGGGATAGCCAGCGCAGTCCGGCAGAGACATGATCTGAGCATACGGTTGGTGGACGCTCGCAAGCGCACCGACGAATTATTCGCGATCGTGCGTCCCGAGTCGATGTACGACCGGCCGATTCCTGAGCGGCATCGCATCATTTTTTATGTCGGGCACCTCGAGGCGTTTGATTGGAACCTGCTGGCGGAGAGAGCTTTTGGGCTAAATCCATTCCAGCGAACATTTGATCAGTTATTTTCCTTCGGAATCGATCCCGTTGGTGGAGGTTTGCCTACAGACACGCCCTCCGACTGGCCTAGCCGCGACGAAATTGCGAGTTACACGCAACGCGTGCGGGACAAGCTCGATCAGGCGGTCGAAGAAGCGCTAAACAAACCGGGTGAAGGGCATCCTCAATTAAAAACGATGCTGGAAGTGGCCATCGAGCACCGCCTGATGCACGCGGAGACTTTGGCGTATATGTTGCACCGCCTGCCGAGCGAGAAAAAATTCGGAGAGCCTATTGTCCGCAAAGCCGCGAAGCCGAAGGTTAAAGCGGGACTGATCGACATTCCGGAGGGCGAAGCAACTTTGGGACTCCAGCGAAAAGATGGCGACGAGTTTGGCTGGGATAACGAGATGGGAGCACATGAATTGCAAGTTCCTGCCTTTGCCATCGAGAAGAATAATGTAACGAATCGCGATTTCATGCGTTTCATTGAAGCGGGCGGATACAAGAACCGCGCGTTGTGGGACGACGCTTCGTGGAACTGGAAGGAAGCTGAACACGTCGAGCATCCGGCGTTCTGGAGGCGCGATGGAAATTTGTGGATTTATCGCGGCATGTTTGGCGAAGTGCGATTGCCGCTGGATTGGCCGGTTTATCTGAGCCATGCGGAAGCGACAGCGTATGCGAACTGGCTGGGCAGAAAATTGCCGACGGAAGCGCAGTTTCATCGCGCGGCTTATGGGAGCCCAAAGACGGCGGGCACGGAACGATTTTATCCCTGGGGTAACGAAGCCCCGGAAGCGCGCCACGGCAATTTTGATTTTCATGAGTGGGAGCCGTGTCCGGTGAGTTCGCATCCGGCCGGGGCGAGCGCTTTTGGAGTGCAGGAGCTAGTCGGCAACGGGTGGGAATGGACGCGTACCGAATTTGCTCCGTTTCCAGGTTTCAAGGCGATGTCATTTTATCCGGGATACTCAGCAGATTTTTTTGATGGGAAACACTATGTGATGAAGGGCGGGTCAGCGCGCACGGCGGCGTGCATGCTGCGGCCTTCGTTCAGGAACTGGTTTCAACCGCACTACCCGTACGTGTATGCCACGTTTCGCTGCGTAGAAGACTGAACGAAGATAGCTTGCCATGGCGACCCAAACGCAAAATTTGCCAGTTCGACATCTAACAGAATTCGCGGAAGAAGTGCGCGCCGGTTTGACGAAGTCCGGGCAGAGAGAGCTCCCGTCGAAGTATCTTTACGACGAATTGGGCTCAGCGCTGTTCGAAGCGATTTGCGTGCTGCCGGAATACGGATTGACGAGGGCGGATGCACGGCTACTGCAAAATCATGCGCGGGAAATCGTAAACCGCTTGCCGTCGCCATTGCAGGTTGCGGAACTGGGCAGCGGAACTGGGAAGAAGACGCGCTGGATTCTGGAAGCGCTGTCGCAGCGCCAGCGAACGTACTACTACCCGATTGAGATTTCGCCTTCCGCGCTCGCGGCGTGCGAGAAGGAAATGGGGCAGATCGACTTGGTCAGCGTGGTGGGATACGAGCAGCCATACCTTGAAGGATTGCGCGCGGTGGCAGACCGGCGAGAAGAGTCCGATCACCTATTGGTTTTGTTTCTGGGAAGCACGATCGGCAACTTCGACCGCGATATGGGCCGAAATTTTCTGCGAAGTGTGCGCGAGGTTCTGCTTCCGGGAGACGCGCTGCTACTGGGAACGGACCTGGAAAAAGACATCAAGACGCAGATTCTTGCTTATGACGACCCGGCGGGAGTAACGGCGGCATTTAATTTGAACATTCTTGGGCGCATCAACCGAGAGTTAGGCGCTAATTTCGATCTGGGTGCTTTCCGGCATGAAGCCCGGTGGAACGGGGTCGAGCGCCGGATTGAGATGCATCTGGTTTCGCTGCGGCGACAGACGGTGCAGATTCCGTCCGCGGGTTTGCGGCTGATGTTGAACGAAGGAGAAAGCATCTGGACCGAAAGCTCGCATAAATACAAAGCGCAAGAAGTGTCGGAGATGACGGCAGACACGGGCTTCCGCTGCGAGGGTCAGTGGATCGATAAGGAGTGGCCCTTCGCGCAGAATCTGCTGGTCGCGGTATAACGACTGCTGAAGTCGAAACAGAATCGAAGCTTGAAAAAAAGGCACGCGGTCAGCGTGCCTTTTTTTCTACTGCGCGGAAATCGGATTTTTACTTGGCGGTAAAGAAGTCGGCGTTGACGGGAGTGTAGCTTTGCCATTTCTCCGGCAGGTCCTCAAGGGCGAAAATGGCGGTAACCGGGCAGACTGGAACGCAAGCGCCGCAATCGATGCACTCCACTGGATTGATATAGAGTTGGGGCACGCCTTCGAAGCCGGGTTCGTCCTTGCGCGGGTGGATGCAATCGACAGGGCAAACGTCCACGCACGCGGTATCCTTAGTTCCGGTGCATGGTTCGGCGATAACATAAGCCATTGCAAAATCTCCTTTGAGCGGTACCACGGGCGAGCCACGCGAGCGTCAAATAAAACTGAATAGCGACCTAGGGACGCGCAGGCGAAGACGCACAGACATTGTACGTTAACGCGATTCAGATTCTCAACTTTTGGCGAAACTTCGCAATTATGGATGGATGGAAATTCATGATCAAAAGAATGGCGGCGGTGGCGTTGGTGGCATGCTTGGGTGCGGTGGCGCTGGCGGGGCAGCAGGCGAGTAAGCCTCAAGCGGCGCACGACCCCGAAATTATCGACGCTCAGGGATACCAGAAGCTGCTCGACAGTTATCATGGTAAACCGCTGCTGGTAACCTTCTGGGCCACGTGGTGCGAACCATGCCGGGATGAATATCCGATGCTGAACGAATTGGCTAAGGAGTATGCGCCCAAGGGTCTGCACGTGGTAGGCGTAAACCTGGACGATGACGGCGACCTGATATTGATGCGCCGCTTTATGGCGCGATATAAGCCGGTGTTTCCGAATTACCGCAAGAAAAAGGGCGAGGAGTCTGCATTTGTAGGCGTGGTGCTGCCGGGATGGAATGGCGCGATTCCGGCTTCGTTTTTCTACGCGAAAGATGGCCGACAGATCGGCCATTTGCTGGGTGAGAATAATCGCGATACGTATGAAGCGGCGATACGTATGGTTTTGAGTTCTGGTGGGGAGGCCGCAGCGGCGAAGTGAATTTTCGTTAGCTTCGAGAATGACGCTCGCCGCTTCGCTACCCAATCACCGCATGTGTATGCTGCATGCAAAACAGCGGGTTCGCGCTGGTTAAAGACGTTCTTCGAGTTTTTTAGTTAAGGATTAAGACCTTCCTGGAGAAATCTGATGCTAGATATGAAGGGCAATAAGATTACATTTTTTGGGCATAGCACTTTTTCGCTGACGACTCGTGCCGGAGAAGTGGCGCTACTGGATTCGTGGGTGACTACGAATCCGAAATGTCCGGATGAACTAAAGAAGCTGAAAAGGCTGGACGCCATATTTCTGACGCATGCGCACAGTGATCACTTCGGGGATTTGTTGTCGCTGGCAAAAGAGCACAAGCCGAAGATCGTGGCGATTTTTGAGACAGCCCAATGGATTGGCGAGCAGGGATTCGGCGATCAGGTAAAACCGATGGGCAAAGGCGGAACGCTACGGGTGGGAGAATTTGAAGTGACGCTGTCGCACGCATTTCATTCCAACTCCATCGAAGAAAAAGGCAAATTAATTTATGGAGGTGAGCCGGGATCCTTTATCGTGCGGATGCCAGGCGGGCTGACAATATTTCATGCGGGTGACACCACCGTGTTCGGGGATATGAAGCTGATTGGGGAATTGTATAAGCCGGATATCGCGTGCTTACCGATTGGAGATAACTTCACGATGGGACCGCGAGAAGCGGCGCATGCCATTCGGCTATTGGGCGTGAAGCACGTAATACCGATGCACTACGGGACGTTTCCGGTGTTGACCGGAACGCCGGAAGCTCTGCGCGCAGAGAGCAAAGATATTGCGGGGTTAGAGATCCACGCGTTGAAACCGGGAGAAAGCTTGTGAAACTGCCGAAGAATTTACGCAGCGGGTTCATACAAGAGGACGTGGAGGAGTATCTTTACGGACTATTGCCGCCGCGCGACAACGTGATCAGCGAGATGGAAGAGTATGCCTCGGAACACAGCGTGCCAATTATCGGGCCAGCAGTAGCGCGCATGTTGTCTTTGCTGGTGCAGATTTCGGGTGCGAAACGCATCTTTGAACTGGGCTCGGCGATTGGTTATTCGACGGTTTGGCTGGCGAGGGCGGCGGGAGCAGGGGCGGAGGTTACCTATACGGACAGCGATCCGGAAAATGCCAAACGCGCGACGGCTTATCTGGAACGGGCAGGGGTAGCCAATTCCGTACACGTGGAAACTGGCGATGCTTTGACGCTGCTGAAGAAGACTACCGGCGAGTTTGACCTGATTTTCAACGATATTTTTAAACGGCAGTATCCCGAGGCGGCGAGAGTGGCGTTGCCGAGATTGCGGCGGGGCGGGCTGTTCATTACGGACAATACCTTGTGGTCAGGGAAAGCGGCGCGAGAGGCTGCCGCGGACGATGCAGACACGCGCGGGGTGCAGGAACTGAACCGGATGGTGCATGAGTCGAAAGAATTGTTTTCGGTTTTGATTCCGCTGCGGGATGGAGTGACCGTTTGCCGGAAGTTGTAGTGATCGGGAAAACGGCGGGCCGCGAAGCCGATTAGTGGCGAAGCAAATTGCGGACGAAAAAGGCTACGTTAGCAGGACGCTCGGCCAGGCGTCGCATGAAGTAGGGGAACCAGTCGCGGCCGTAGGGAATGTAAATCCGAAGCCGATAGCCATCGTTCACCAGGCGGCGCTGCAGGTCGGTGCGCACACCGTAGAGCATTTGAAATTCGAAAGCATCCTTGGGAATTTTATTGGCCGCGGCGAAGCGAATGGTGGCCCCGATCATCGCGGGATCATGGGTAGCGATGCCGTGGTAGATGCCGCTGGGCAATAACATACGCATCAACTTGACGTAACTCGCGTCGACATCCCGCTTCTTGGGAAAAGCTACTTCGGGCGGCTCTTTGTAGGCGCCTTTGCAAAGACGCATGCGGCATCCATAGGCCAGAATATCGGCGACATCTCCGGCGCTTCGATATAGATAGGCTTGAATGACTGCGCCGACCGCGGGATTTCGCGCGCGCACCCGCTTTACCAGCTCGACGGTGCGTTGGGTGTAGACCGAACCTTCCATATCCACACGCAGGAAATTGTCATAACTGGCGGCGCGCTCCACGATGGAGTAAAGCAGGCCTTCGCAGAATTCGACGCTAAGGTCGAGACCAAGCTGCGTCAACTTGCAGGAAACGTTGGCCTGAAGATTCTCCTTTACGATGCGTTCGAAGATTTCCAGGTAGGCGTCGCGCGCGCGCTGCGCGTCGGCGGCGGAAGAAACGTTTTCGCCGAGGTGGTCGAGGCTCACCAGCATGCCCTGATGATTGCAGGCGCGAGCGGCGGCGATGGCTTCATCGAGCGATTCACCGGGAACAAATCGGTGGGCCATGCGGCGGGTGCGGTCGTTGGAAGTGACCCAATGCGCGAACGATTTGCTTTGAGAAAGCTTGAGGAGCGTCGCGCGGAGCATGCGGACTAATTATGGCAGCGCACTATGGTGGAAACTAGTGTTGTGCTTAGTCGTGGTGCTCTTCAAGAAACTTTTCAGCGTCGATGGCGGCCATACAGCCCGAGCCCGCAGCGGTAACGGCCTGACGGTAACGATGATCCTGCACATCGCCCGCCACGAAAACGCCGGGAATGTTGGTTTTGCTGCCGTTGGTGGCGAGAAGGTAGCCGTTAGCGTCGGTCTCGATTTTGCCCTTGAAGGCAGCGGTGTTGGGATCGTGGCCGATGGCCACGAAAACGCCGTGCACTTCGAGTTCGCGTTTTTCGTTGTTTTCCGGATTGCGGAGACGAACACGCTCCACACCGCCCTTGTCGGCGAGAATTTCTTCCACCACCGCGGGTGTGACGAACTCGATTTTTTCGTTGGCTCTCACACGGTCAATCATGATCTTGGAGGCACGAAATTCGTTGCGGCGGTGGACGAGGTAGACGCGCGTAGCGTAGCGCGTAAGAAAGTTGGCCTCTTCCATGGCGGTATCTCCCCCGCCTACCACGGCGATGGGTTTGCCGCGGAAGAAAAACCCGTCACAGGTGGCGCACGTAGAGACGCCATTGCCGAGCAGACCGCGCTCCTCGGGAAGTCCCAGCATGCGCGCGGAAGCGCCAGCGGCCACGATGAGCGTCTTGGCTTCATAGATATCGTTGCCGGCGGTGACTTTGAAGGGACGCTTACTGAGATCGACTTCGGTCACGACCCCAGCCTTAAATTCGGTCCCAAATTTTTGCGCTTGTTTGCGCATGTTTTCGATGAGCTCGTGGCCCAGGATGCCGTCGGGAAAGCCGGGGAAATTCTCAACCATGGTGGTGAGAGTCAGCTGTCCCCCAGGTTCGTGGCCGTCGATCACAAGAGGCTTTAAATTGGCGCGTGCGGCGTAGATGGCGGCGGTTAGGCCCGCGCAGCCGCTGCCGATGATGACCACGTTATACATTAAGAGTGCTCCTGGTATTTGATTCTCGCACGTGCCTGGCGGATACAATGGGGTAAAGGCGTTGGTTTATTGTACCGGAAGCTACTCTACTGCTGCAGATTGACTGAAAAGGAGGGCGACAAATGGATCCGCGGTACCCCATCGGAAAAATGGAAATGCCGAAAGAGGTTACGCCGGCAAAACGGCGGGAGGCGATTGAGTCGATAGCGCGCGCGCCGCGCCATTTGCGTGAGGCGGTGAAAGGGTTGAGCGAGGCGCAACTGGATACTCCTTACCGGGAAGGCGGGTGGACGGTGAGGCAGGTAGTGCATCACGTGCCGGACAGCCACATGAATGCATATGTCAGGTTGAAGCTGGCGTTAACCGAGGAAACGCCGACAATCAAGCCATACGATGAGGCGACGTGGGCGGAACTGCCGGATGCTAAATCGGGGCCGATAGAGGCGTCGCAGTTGCTGTTGGATTCACTACACGAGAGATGGGACCGATTGTGGCGGTCGCTGAAGCCGGATGATTTTGCGCGAAAATTAGTGCATCCGGATCATGGCGAGCGCACCGTGGATTGGTTGCTATATGTTTATGAATGGCACGGGAGACATCACACGGCACACATTACGGAATTGAGGAAGCAGAAAGGTTGGTAAGGGTCAGTTGCGCGATTCGCGCTCGCAAATTGGCGCTTCCCTCGGCCGGGTGGTGTGGGCGAGTGTGGGTCGTGTACGATAAATGAGTACTTGGGAGAAAAAACTGATGAGCAGAGAAGCAGGAACGTACGCGATTTTTGAGACTTCGCAGGGGAATATTGTGATTCGGCTACTGGAAAAAGAGGCGCCGAAAACGGCGGAAAATTTTGTGGGGCTGGCCGAGGGAACCAAGGAATTTACCAACGAAAAAACGGGCAAGAAAGAAAAGCGGAACTTCTATGACGGACTAAATTTTCATCGCGTAATTCCACAATTCATGATTCAGGGCGGATGCCCGGAAGGCACGGGACGTGGGGGACCCGGCTATAAATTCGCGGATGAGTTTCATCCTTCGCTCAAGCATTCGAAAGCCGGAAAGCTATCGATGGCCAACGCCGGACCGGGGACGAACGGGAGCCAGTTTTTCATTACCGTGGCGGCTACGCCTTGGCTGGATAACAAGCACACCATTTTTGGCGAAGTGGTGGAAGGGCAAGACGTGGCGGACAAGATTTCTAATGCGCCGCGTGACGCCAGTGACCGGCCGAGGACGCCCATTACGCTGAACAAGGTGCGCATCGAGCGGGTTTGAAAGAGAGGTTTGGGGAGAGACTGGCCCGCTAACTGGTTGATTCACACGAGCCCCAGAGGCGCCGACGGCGGCTGGGGCTCCATTAAATATTTGTTGGACTCCGTTTTGATTGTTCTTTATTTTGTCCTACCTTTGACGTGGTGAACCTCGATGCTCACTCCAGAGCGGCTCCTTCGCATGGTGATCGAAATTATCTTTGTGCTGTTGGGCCTTCTGGTGGTGTGGCTCGGGGTCACGGGACACATCTTTTTTGACCGCCACAAATTGTCGTGGTTGATCCTGAGCGTGGCGTTGATTTTGTGGGGCGTCCGAGGAATTTACAAAAAGCCCGGAAGCAGGCCTCCGCGGCCGGAGGATTACACGCGTGCCGTTTCTTTGACGCTTCTGGGAATCGTGCTGTTGGCTATTTCCCGAGTGCCATTCAGTTGGGTAGGGCCGCTGTTGGCGTGTGCGGGATTGTTATTAGCAGCACGCGGATTTGTGGATTTGGTGTTACTCTTACGCCCCGATACAGCGAAGCGAAAAGCGGCTCGCGAGGTGGAGCGAGGTCTGCACGAGACGAAGAGGAACGAAAATGTTTAAAGAGTTTAAGACGTTTGCAATGCGCGGGAATGTGCTGGACCTGGCGGTAGGCGTCATTATTGGCGCGGCGTTCGGAAAAGTAGTGGCATCGTTGGTGGACGACATCCTGATGCCCCCGATCGGACGGTTGGTGGGCAGAGTGGATTTTTCCAGCCTGTTCGTCAGTCTGAACGGAACGCATTACGACAGTCTGGCGTTGGCGAAGGCTGCGGGAGCGCCAACCGTCAATTACGGACTGTTTCTGAATACGATTATCAATTTCCTGATTGTGGCCCTGGCGGTGTTTTTGCTGGTGCAGCAGGTAAACCGCTGGACCAAGAAACCGGAGCCGGCTAAAGCGCCGACGACGAAAGAGTGCCCGCAGTGCGCGATGACGATCCCGCTGGCGGCTAAACGATGTCCGGAGTGCACGTCACAACTTGTGGCGTAACTTCAAGACTCCGCGGGCTGAGCCGTAGAAAGTTAGTGCCGACGCAGTACGCGAAAATCCCGAGACGCAAGTATGGATGTCTCGGTACCAGCCTTGTTTCAAACTCTGATCAACAATAATTTAAAGGGCCGGCGACCGAATCAGTTTTTTTCTGCAGGTTTGCGCTTGGTCAGGTTGGAGTCGAGGTGCGCGCGCAAGCGCCTGACGACTTCGTCTTCACGGCCGTCATCCAGCTCTTTCTGAACTTCTTCCAAAGCGAAGTGGACAACGTCGTGGTGGTGTAATTCCTGCGGCGCCAGGACTTCGCTGAAACGCAGCCATAGACGATGCAGGAGATTGACTTCATTCCCGGTGAGATTCGGGGCGTGCGGACCGAGGACTTTGTAAACCTTGTCGCCGTTAGCGAGGTGAATCTCCAGGTTAAACTGCGGTTTTTGATCGCCTAGCTGTTCCCAGCCGTCCCCGATCTGGCGAGCCTGCTCTTCCGTGGTTTCCTTTGCGGAATGCCCCAACACGATAGTGCTGGATTTGAGGGCGGTAGCGGCGCGCAGAATACCATCCCACAAATCGTTGGCGGCCACCACGGCCAGACGAATGGACTTGCCTCTTTTCTCGGCCATGGACAAGGCCTGAGAAAAAAGATGTTGTTCGATGCTGCCAAAAAGCTGATCGGCTTCCAGTTCATTTTCACCGGAAGCGGATCGGCGCAGCAAACGAATGTGAAGAACGACAATGTCGCGCCGTCCCGGCTTGATGCGGTCAAGTACGTTACCTAGATGGTAGAGCGCGTAATGATTGCTGACGGGAACCAGGATGTTTCCCGGACGGGCGCCGACACCTTCGGGCGTCAATTCTCCTGCCAGAGCGAGATTGAACTGGTCCATTTCCACGTGCGCAGCGCCACCATGATGGCCACGGCGTTCAGAAATGGTGAATACGATATAGAGCAAGACAGAAAAAGCACCGCCCGCAACAGTGGCTATAGGCTTAGTAAACAGGTTGACGACCGCGATCAAAAATAACGTAAGGGTGATGAGCCCGAGGCCCACGGGAATCTGTACCCCATTGATGTGGAAATTCAACGGGACTTGAAATGCGCGCTGGCCAGGCCGGGTATAACGAAGAACGAACACGGCCAGACCGTTCATCGCGAAACTCCAGATCACTCCGAAGGCGTACAGGTTGGCGAGGAAGGTGACATCGCCGCGGCTGATGATGATGGTGACGATCTGAAGAAAAACGACGATGTTGATGATGCGATAGCTGGTTCCGAAACGCGGATGGGGCTGACGAAACCAGTCGCTGAGAACGCCGTCCTCGGAAACGCGATTCAAGACCCCATTGGAGCCCACGATGGCGGTGTTCACCGCGCCGGCAAGGATCAGCGTGCCCACCACGACCACGAATCCGTGAAACACCAGGCGGATGAAGAACGGTCCTTCCAGGCTCATGGCCAAGCCGCCAATCAAATTCTCAAGAAAGCCCTGGCGCACATCATCGGGAATAATCATCACCGCGAAAAACGAAACCAGCGAGGTGAAGACCAGGCTGTAGACAAAAATTACCAGACCGGCTTTGCGAAGGTTCTGGAGCTTGGGGCTTTCGATTTCTCGGTAGACCTGGGCGAGAGATTCTTCTCCGCTCATGGCGAGCACTGAATGGCCGAGAGCGATGAAAATCGCGATGATGCCAAACATGTGAGGAAGACTGCTGTGAGCGAGCCAACCGAGAGCACTGGGACCAAGCCGCAGATTGCGCGGATGGGGCCAGGGTGGGAGCGCGGAATGACGAACGATCACCGTGTAGGTACACCAGGCGATCAGCAACACCACCATCACGGTAACCAGCTTCATGATGTGCAAAGCTTTTTCGCTGGATTCGGACACGCCCTTGGTGTTTTCCCACCAGAAGTAAACGGTGACGACCACGGCAAAGCCGGCGGAGATCAGGCTGGTGTACCCCGAGGACAAGGGCCCGCTCAAATGCATGTACTGAAGTAGTTCGCTGATCAGGCCTGCGAGATATTGACCGGCGGCGACACCGCTGATGGGACCGGTTAGAACGTAGTCGAACATCAAGGCGGAGACGCTGAATTTGGCGAGCGTGCCGCCTAACGCGCTTTTAACGGCACGATAGACACCGCCGCGGACGAACATGCTGCAGCTTTCAACGTACACCGCGCGCACGGCGTACGAGAAAATCATAATGGCGAGGATGAACCAGGGAGCGGTCTTACCAATGTAGCCTTCGGCTTCACCGCCCGCGTAGTAGGCGGAAGAGGCTAAGTCGTTCAGCACGATGGCAGCAGCGCGCCAAAAAGAGATGAACGTCAGTAGGGCGGTGGTGGCAACGATGACACGCGGAACACCGGATCCCCGGCTGCCAGGCGCAGCGGGGCGTTGAGAAATCGTACTCATGAATGGATATCGATTTATCCGAGACTAAAATCGTCGCACTTTTTGCTGGTGAAGTCTAGTTGACGCCTGAGGATTGAACAACGGGAAAATCGATTATGTAGCGGGATTACGAAATGCGGAGGCGCATTCGGGACAAGGACAAACGCTGCGGAGGTAGTCGTAGCTGAAGATACCGGTGTTGTGCCCGTCGTTGAAATTAATTTGTACGGCATAGTTGCCGACTTGAGTGGCCGATTGAGCGCGAAGTTTAGGTTTGAACATGGGCAGCGCCGGGGAGGAGAGCATGGGAGTCTTTAACCCGGAGTGTTTGTGTTGCTCTTCTTGGTCGCGCTTCTCATTGCAGGTGGCGCAGGGGCATTCTTCGCGGAGGTACGAGAAATCGTAGTGGCTGGTGTGGTTGTCGGCCCAGGTGATGTCGACACCAGCGCCGCTGGAGACGTGAATCTTGATGGCTATGGGCTTCTTACGTTGGTCGACGGGAATGGGCATGAGGAAAACTAGGAACTGCTGACTTTACCGTTGTTGCCGCAACAATCCCCCGGCGGGATGGGATTGCCGTGGGGGCATGTCTTGGGATGGCCCAGGAAAGTGCAGATGCGCTGGTCTAGCTCCGGGCTGATAATGTGTTCGAATTTGCAGGCTTGCGTGTGAGCTTCGGAGTCGTCGATGGCAAAAGTATCTTTAAAGAGTCGCTCGGCAAGGCGATGACGGCGGACCACATCACGAGCGCGGCGGCTGCCGGTTTCGGTCAGGTGCACGTTCGTTTCGTGCACCTCCACGAGTTTGAGATCGGCCATGCGGCCAAGCGTGCGAGTGGAATCGCGGTCTTGGGCTTCGGTAGCCTGGATGCTGTCCAACTGCGGACTAGTTCCCTCTTCCCCGCAAATCCAGATACGCTCGAGCAGATGATCGAAGCGAATCTCATCGTCGAGAGAAACACCGGAGGCCAGTTGAATCGTGTCGAGGCTAAGCCGGCCATGAGCCAACTCGATGCGGCGGTCAGCTTGGCGCGCGATGTCGGGATCGTGGGTGACCATCAGTATGGTGTGACTGGCATTGTGCAGCGCGCGAAAAAGGTCGATGACGATGGCTTCGTTGGCTTCGTCGAGGTTCCCAGTCGGCTCATCGGCAAGAATTATTTTGGGCTGATTAATCAGGGCGCGGGCGATGGCCACGCGTTGTTGTTCGCCGCCCGACAATTGCGCAGGGAGGTGGGTGAGACGATCGCCGAGGCCGACACGCTTTAACGCTAGTTCGGCTTCGCTCTCGTCGGTAACGCTGTGAAAGTATTGTGCAAGCATCACGTTTTCCAGAGCGGAAAGATACGGAACCAGGTGAAACTGCTGGAAGACGAAGCCCACTTTTTCCGAGCGGTAGCGGACCAACTGGCTCTCGCTGCGCTTAGCCAGGTCGATATTGTCGACGATGACGCGGCCGGAAGTAAGCGTGTCGAGACCGCCGAGAATATTGATCAAAGTGGTTTTGCCGGAACCGGACGGGCCCATCAGCGCCACCCACTCGCCAGCCTGTACGCTGAAACTCACCTCATCAAGGGCGCGCAAAGTTCCGTATTGCTTGACCAGCGCATCGACAATGACTTGTGGCGAAGCTGAATCGAGAGCGCTCATGCCTCCCCCCTGAATACCGAAGCGGGAGAAATGTTGCCGAGACGGCGAAGCGGATAGGAACTGACGATAGCGACAATGATCGTGAGAGCCACGGAAACAGGATACACAATCAGTCGCGGGCGCGCTGCCACGCCGAACACGGTTTTGCCAAGCCAGATGGAGAAGAAAAGCCCGGCAGCAGCACCAATGACGCCGCCGGCAAGGCCCAGCAACGCGGCTTCGGCGAGAAACAAACGCAACACGCGTCGAGTGGCGCCACCGATGGCCTTCATCAAACCCACGTCGTTTTTGCGCTCCATGGCGACGTTAGTCATGGCAGCCATGACGCAAAGGGACGTGAGGACCAAAACGAGAATCGTAGTGGCGGTGAGCAACCCGCTGATACGGCCATAAATTCTGGCTTCGGCTTGGGTGAATTGCCGCAATCCGTGAACGTCGGCATTGGGAATTTTCTGCGCAAGTAAAGTGATGTAATTTTGAATCTCGCGCGGCGCGCCGGCCACAGTTAACCGAATAAGAGCGATCCTGCCGGGCAGATCGGCGAGGCGTTGCGCAGCGTCGAGACCGATCTGAATCTGGTTGTCCGTTTCATCACCGCGTGCCGGCATAGGAGCAGCGCGACACGCTTCTTCCCTATCGGAATATTTCAGCAGCATTTGATCGCCAGGTTGCAGATGCAGTTGCTGCGCAGCCTTGGAACCCACAAAGCAGGGTCGGAGAAGTTCACCGTTCGAAGCCATGAGGATGGCAAATGGTTTTGTTGGGCCTTGAATTTCGACGTGCCAGCCCGCGATTACCGCTTTGACTGGCTGAGGAGATGCCGCAGAAGAAACGTCCGCGATCAGGTACAGATCGGAGACAGCGGAGGAGTTAGGAGGCGGCGGAAAATCGCGCACTTGCCGGGCGACATCTTGGTCCAGAGTGGCGGTCTCGCGTGGAGCAACTACTACGTTAGTGCCGAAGGCGCGGAACTCTTTGGAGAGGCGGCTTTTGGCATCGACTTGAAGATTCAAGAGCGCAGCGGTGAGAGCGGCGCCTGCCGCTAATGCCAGGAGAATTACAAGCAAGCGGCCGCGCTGGGCTGCGAAGAGACGACGCACGATGCGCCAGAACATTTTTCGATCGGGCATTTCATTCGCCTCGCAGAATGGGGGCCGGCTCGTAGCGCGAGGCGCGATGCAAGGGTATGGCGCTGCCCAGCAGTGTAACGAGCGCGGCAAATCCCAAAATGATGACGAAAACGAGGATGGAAGGTTCGGGAGCAACGCCGAAAATTCTCTCACCAAGGATGCGCGCGAGAATGATGCCAAACGCATAGCCAACGCCACCGCCCACAAACGCGAGCAAGAGCTGTTCCGCGGCAAGAAGTGAACCGATAGTTCCGGAACCGGCGCCGATGGCTTTCATCAGGGCTATCTCAGAGCGGCATTCGATCACAGCGGCTGCGGAAGATGCGCCAACGGCGAGCGCGGCAGCCAGCAGCGCGGCGAAAGAGGCCAGCCAGAGTAAGGTGCGAACGCGGGTCAGGATGCTCCCCTCTCCTTCGGCCACACGTCGAATTACATGTGCGTCGACACCAGGCAACACCTGCTTGATTTGATACGCGATAGAGGAGGCGTAGGGACTGCAAGACCAGCGCTCGAGATCTGCGGCGTTCATGGTGGATGGATTGCGGCGCGCGAAATCATCCTCAGGTTTGGTGAGGGCGCTAACGTACAGGCGGCGGTATTGGCCGGACTTATCCGCTAGTTGCTGGGCGATTTGCAAAGGCGCAACGATGGCGTCATCTTCCGGCCCGCCGCTCGAAAGAATTCCGGTGACCGTCAGAGTCATGCTGCGCCCCCCCGACTGGATGCGCAGGGCGTCGCCGGGCTGGATGTTCGAGCGGGCAGCCAGTGATTTGCCGAGGAGACATTCTTGCGCGCCATCGGCGAACCAGCGGCCATCGACGTGCCACCATGAGTTCGTTTGCTCCATGCCGGTAACGTAGGTTCGGCCATCGGGAAGTTCCAGGGAATGACGCGCCCAGGTACCGATCAGCGTGAAATTCGCAGGCGAAGTTGAAACTTTGACGGGAACTTCCATGACCGGCGCGAAGCCCACGATATTATTTCGCCAGAAAATAGTTTTGAGTTTGCCGAGGTCGCCTTCGGGTAGATACGAGCCAGCATCAACAGGACGGTAGTCCACGCCGCCAATTTCGAGAGGAAGAGAATCAGCTTGCGGGGTGATGAGCAGGTTGGCTCCGAGTGCGCGAAATTCGTGAGCCAAGCGGTCGCCGATGTCGAGCGAAACGCTGAAAGCGGCGGTGACCACGGCCATGCCGAGAGCCAGTGCCGCGCCAGTAAGCAGCTTGCGGCGCGGGCGGCGTCCAACAGAATCGGCGACGAGGCGGAGAAACATAGGAGGAAGTTGTGGCGCCCGCTACCGCGGAACCTCTTGAGCGGCTTTACCAAGGCTGGCGAGGTCGATGACAATGTCGCCGCCATCAATTCGCGACGCGACATCAACGGGGTTGCAGCCGCCCTGTTCGCCAATAGAGGGCACGTAGATGGCAGAGCCACAGTGACGGCAGATGACGTTCTGTCCATCCTGGCGATAACCTTCGGCGCCACAGATGCGGCAGGCATCCAGGGCGGTGCCGTAACCGTTGGGCTTCTTGATAATCATGAAGCGCAGCGACTGCTCTTCGAGGTTAACGGTGAAGAGATGAAGCTTGTCGTCCTGAACCTGCGACAGCGGGATATGCACCTCGCGGCCGACCGCAGTGACCGGCGTCGCCGATGGAGGAGCAGAATTGGCGCGCGCGTAGATGAAATCGGCGGTCAGGACGAGGATCACTACGAGACAAGCAGTGGCGGCGGCGATCATCCACCGGCGTTGACGGCGATTCTGGGATTCGAGGAGGCGCTTTTCAGCTTCACCCCCCGCCTGCTTGGAACTCCTGTCGTGCGAGGCGCTTTGCCATTCGCGCAAAACCAGCATCGCGGCGGCGCCAAAAATCAAAACGAAAAAGAACAATTCGTTGCGGACAACCGGACCGATAATGGCCATTTCGGTCTTGCTGGACGGAAGCCACTGGGACTCACTCAATTCATGGAGGCCGGTCAGGGCCAACTGAAAAGCCACCAGCATCAGGATTCCGCTGGTCACCGCAAAGAAACGATGCAGGGGAACGCGCAGGGTACCTTTGAAGAAAAATAGACCAACCGCGACGGCAGCGGCAATGCCGACAACGGTGCCGATCCACGTTTGTAATCCGGCGCTGGATAACTCCACAGCACGAAGAATCAACGCCAATTCCGCACCCTCTCGCACTACCATCAGGAAAACGAAGAGAAATATGCCCCATCCGGCCGCTTGGCCAGCACGTGCAGCATACGCCTCGACTTTTTGCTCGATGTCCTTTTTCAAATGGCGCGCAACGCGGTTCATCCAAACGATCATCGTAATGACGAAGAAGGCGGCGACCAGCATGAGCAGGCCCTCGAAGCCGTCTTCGTTGATGTGCCAGTTCTGGAGAGCGATTGCGACAGCGAGGCTTAGCGCAGCAGCAGCGGCGACACCAAACCACACGAAACGAGCGAGATGAGCACGGCCGGTGCGGGATAAGTAGACGAGAATGATGCCGACGACCAGGGAGGCTTCGACACCTTCACGAAGAGCGATGAGGAAAGCCGAAAGCAACGGGTCTCCAGTTGTTAATGACTTGCAACTACAAATAAGTGTACGCTCGCGCCAATAAAGCGTCAAGCCGAGCAAGCTCCGACAGTTGCGTCACGATAGAATGAGTGAGTACGCCTTTACTATGATCTGGATCACAAAGCGCTTCATTACCTGCACATTTCTGTGTGGGCTGATCTTCGCGCGGCAGAGCCCTGCGATGGGCCTCGGCGCAGACCCTGCCTCCGGCTCGGCATCGGTTGCAGCACAAGAAGAGGCCACTGCGGCTAAGGGTGAAAAATCCTTTCCCGTACAAGTCGATCTGAAGCGCGCGCAGAAAGCCGCCGAACACGGCGACCGCGCGGCAGAAGCGGGCCGCTTAGAGGAAGCGCTGCTTTATTACCAGGAAGCCGTGCATTTTGCGCCAAAAGACGAAGGATACGTAAAAAAAGAAACTGCGGTGCGCTCGCAAATCGTGCGCATGCACGTGGCAGCGGCGGAAAAAGCGGCCGTCGAAGGGCGCATGGAGTTTGCGACGGACGAACTGGCCAAGGCGTTGCGGATCGATCCCGGTGATGCGATGGTGGCGGAGCGGTTGACGCAGATGAACTCCATGAAAGACGAGCCGCCGACCAA
>Ga0182024_10006035_pt1 | contig 26805 bp, 27 predicted proteins | sample P32metaG_FD_120480 | JGI IMG/M metagenome (GOLD analysis project Ga0182024, IMG submission 120480) | Permafrost microbial communities from Stordalen Mire, Sweden - P3-2 metaG (Illumina Assembly) | ecosystem: Environmental > Terrestrial > Soil > Wetlands > Permafrost | place: Sweden: Stordalen...
GCGAACGGCGAACGACCAACGACCAACCCCAACGCTGACGACCATCGATTGACAGCGAATGACCCGCCGAGCGGACGTACCGATTAGTAGTACACTTCGGCCCATGTCACGCGATCCCATCGAACTGGAAATCTTCAAAAACTTGTTTCACTCCATTGCCGAGGAGATGGGGGCGGCGCTGCGGCGTACAGCGTTTTCTCCGAACATCAAGGAGCGGCGGGATTATTCCTGCGCAGTTTTCGACGGCGCGGGAAATGTGATTGCCATGGGCGACCACATGCCGGTGCATCTGGGGTCGATGCCGATGTCGGTGCAGGCGGCGATTGAGGGCGGCAGAATGGAGCCTGGCGATGTAGTGATGCTCAACGATCCGTTTCGCGGCGGCACTCATTTACCTGACATCACGCTGGTGGCGCCGGTATATGTGAAACATGATCCCAGCAATCTTCGCGGGAGCAAGGTCCGCGGGCGGGGGCGCCCGCGCCACACTAAACCCGATTTCTACATGGCTGCGCGCGCCCACCATGCGGACGTCGGCGGGGCTTATGCCGGGTCCATGGGACTCTGCCGCGAAATCTATCAGGAGGGTTTGCGCATTCCTCCGGTTAAATTGATGCGCCGGGGAGCGATGAATGCAGATGTACTTTCGATGCTCCTCAACAACGTGCGCACGCCGGACGAGCGCAAAGGCGATATCGGAGCGCAGATCGCGGCGTGCCATACGGGTGCCGACCGGCTTCGCCAGGTGTGCTCGCGCTACGGCATCCAGCGGGCCCAGCGCGCCGCGGGCGAGTTGCTGGAGTATTCGGAGGAATTGATGCGGGCATTTTTGCTGCGCGTTCCTCCGGGCGAATATCGCGCAGAAGATTTTCTGGACGGGGATGGGATCAGCGACCGGGCGGTGAAAATTGCAGTGGTAATTAAAGTTCGTTCCCCCGCCGCCAGGCAGCGCCGACGAGTCGCCCGCGCCCGCATGGTTACGGTCGATTTTACCGGGAGCGATCCGCAGGTTGAGGGTAGTGTGAATGCAGTTGCGGCGATCACCTACTCGGCCTGCTTCTATGTATTTCGCTGTCTGCTGGCAGAGGACGTTCCCGCCGCCGCGGGTTTGATGCGGCCAATCGAAGTTATCGCTCCCCTGGGAACGATCGTCAACGCGCGCCCGCCCGCGGCTGTGGCCGGAGGGAACGTAGAAACATCGCAGCGCATCGTCGACGTAATTTTGCGAGCGCTTGCTCAGGCCATTCCGGATTCCATTCCTGCAGCAGCCGCTGGAACGATGAATAACCTCACCATCGGCGGCATGCGTCCCGGGTCCAACGATCCTGGGGCCAACGATCCTGGGGCGAACGATCAGCGCAGAGGCGAGCCCTTTGCTTACTACGAGACGATTGCCGGCGGCATGGGGGCGCGGCCCGGAAAACCGGGCGTTTCCGGCGTGCACACGCACATGACCAATTCGCTGAACACTCCGGCCGAGGCGCTTGAGTATGCGTTTCCGCTGCGCGTGCGCCGCTATGCGCTGCGAGAAGGCAGCGGCGGCGAGGGAAAGTTTCGCGGCGGGGACGGAATTATCCGCGAGATCGAGGTACTTACCGATTGCGAGGTGACTCTGCTGGCCGATCGCCGCAGTCGCGGACCCTGGGGACTGGCAGGAGGAGCGGACGGCGCGCCGGGAAAGACTTCCATCACGCGTCGCGACGGGTCGGTCGAGCCGATGCCGGGGAAGTTCAGCACACATCTGCGCGCGAGCGAAAGGATTACGATTGAGACCCCGGGCGGCGGAGGTTGGGGAAAAGCCTAGTTGGGATCGAACCGGGCCGGAAAGGAGAAATATTGATGTATATGCTCAAGTCGGTCGGAATTATGTCGGTGGCGAAAATCATGGGACTGACCTATGGATGTATGGGATTGCTTTTCGCGCCGTTCTTTCTGCTGGTTGGTTTCCTGGGATCGTTCGCTGGGCAGGAAAAGAATCCATTTGCCGGGGTGGTTGGAGTTGTGTTCGCTGTTGCGATGCCGGTGCTGTACGGAGTCATGGGGTTTGTGATTGGCGCGCTGGGAGCGCTTGTCTATAACTTGCTGGCGAAATGGATGGGAGGATTTGAATTGGAACTGGAAGCGCAGACGACACAGCTGGTGGCGCCGTATCCGATCATTCCTCCGCCGACGCCGGCGATTTGATTTTTTAGAGATTGATGGTCGAAGAGGAGAAAGACCGAATGGAAATCGACCTGGCGAGCCATTATCTGGAGGAAGCGCGGCGACAGTTGCGCGGCCACAAGCGCATGGGCGAAGCCGCGATGACACAACTTAGGGACGACGATTTTTTTCTGACGCTCGATCCGGAATCGAACTCAGTTGCGATTCTGGTGAAGCATTTAGCGGGAAACATGCGCTCGCGTTTTACCGACTTCTTGAGCAGCGACGGCGAAAAACCAGATCGCTTTCGGGATCGCGAGTTCGAAGTAACCGGCGAGACCGGGCGGAGCGACGTGATGCGCTGGTGGGACGAAGGGTGGGCTTGCATTTTGGGCGCAATCGATTCGCTCAAGCCGGAAGACGTGATGCGAACGGTTACGATTCGAGGAGAGCCGCACACCGTATTGCAGGCCATTAATCGACAGATTGCACACTACGCGCAGCACATTGGTCAAATCGTATTTCTGGCCAAGCATTTGCGGTCGAGCGAGTGGAAGACTCTAACCATTCCGCGTGGAAAGTCGGAAGAGTTCAAAACGATCGCGCCGAAGACGATTACGCAAACGACCTCCAAAATCTAAGTTGACGCATGATGGCTCGGCCTATCGCTTCTCAAAACGCAGAGCCGCCGCGGATCTCCTCACCAACGATTCTACGTCGCCGATTATTGTTTGCTTGTGCTGCCGTTCTTCGATTCTGGCGGGGATTCTGGCGCGGATTCTGGAGTGGCGGATTTGGGCCATACGGGCGCCACTAGTTCGATCCGCCAGATCGGTCCACCCAAGTACGCTATGCTCTCGGACTTGACGAAGGTCGGAGCATCGCCACCGAGAATCCAAATGTGCCCATCCGGCGGCTGCTTGCCCACTAACGGCGCTACAAGTCCGGCAAGCCCTCCGATCTCGACTTTGATGACGTAATGCAAGGCTTCGCGGGGTCCGCCGGCGAGAGAGAACGGGTCTTTGCCGGCACTGCTGACCGCGAGCTTCACCAACCGCGGCTTCGGCGTGGCCACTACCATCTGCAGTTCAGTGGATGAAACATTTTCGGGCAGATTCTTTAACAAGATGAATACCAGGCCGTTGGCCAAGTCGGGCGGCAATTTCATGCGTTCACTCGCCGTCTTTTCTTTGCCATCGTTATCTGTGTACTGCACCGTTACTTGCCCTGAGGCGCAATCAATGGAAGTTTCTGTTGCGTGCTGGAATGCGGGTCCCTTTTGCACCAGGTGATAGTGAAGCAGGCGAAAGTAACTGCGTTGCGAGAAAGTGGCGGTCTCTTCCTGGAGAGAACCATCTTTGAAGCGAAGAACCAGGTGACTCGTAATCCGATTGCCTTGAGGAATCTGAGTGAGGTCGCCCTCCGCTAGGGGATTGCCGTCCACTGTGCTGAGTACGACAAAACCGTGAAGGATACCCTCCCGGTAACGCACCGCGATCGGAGAGGCAGACAGCGAAGCGCAGCCGAGGACAAAACTAAAAATGAAAAACAGGAGAGCGGCGATACGACAAGTGCGCAAGGCTTCGAACCTCCGGCGGAAGATGGCCGGTCGTTCGATGCGGTTGCGGTGTCAGCGGTTTGCGCAGTTCCCTACTAAATAGATGCGGCCTCCGAAGTGATTCGGCTCGCGGTGCTAGAATCATATGTTTTGTGCTTTAGTCAGTTTTGCGTTCGATATCGTACTTGATAGGCGGCCAGAATGGCGACAACAATGCTGGCGGTGGTGAAGCCAGAGGCGGCACCGGGCGCGGAGATTCGAGAGGTAAAAATTCCGGCCTTCGGACGCAGAGACGTGCTGGTGAAGGTAAAGGTCGCGTCCATTTGCGGCACCGATCTCCACATTTATAACTGGGACCGTTGGGCCCAGAATCGGATTCATCCGCCGCTGATTCCCGGGCACGAGTTCTGCGGGGAAGTGGCGGCGTTCGGCGATGAGGTAACCAGCGTCAAGGAAGGCGACTTCGTTTCCGCCGAAATGCACGTGGCCTGCGGCAAGTGCCTGCTGTGCCGCACGGGCGAAGCGCATATTTGCCAGAACGTGAAGATTATTGGCCTGGACGCCGATGGGGCATTCGCCGAGTACGTGGTAATTCCGGAGTCGAATATCTGGAAGCTCGACCCTGCCATTCCGGAGGAATACGCCTCGATTCTCGACCCGCTGGGCAACGCGGTCCACACGGTGCTGGCTGGGGAGATCGCCGCCAAAAGCGTGGCCATCACCGGATGCGGGCCAATTGGATTGTTCTCCATCGCCGTGGCCAAAGCGGTCGGCGCGACGTCGGTGTTTGCCATTGAAGTCAACGAACATCGAGCGCGCATCGCGCGTGAAATGAAGGCTGACTATGTGCTCAATCCCGCGGAAGAAGATGTTCGCGCGTTTGTGATGGAAAAGACGGGCGGGTTGGGCGTGGACGTAGTGCTGGAAATGGCCGGACATCCCGATTCGATTCGAATGGCATTTGATATCGTGCGGCGGGGCGGACGGATTTCGCTGCTGGGGCTGACTTCGAAACCGATCTCGCTGAATTTTTCCGAAGACATCATCTTCAAGGGAATCACCGTGCAGGGCATTAACGGACGCCGCATGTACCAGACCTGGTACCAAATGACGGCATTACTCAAGAGCGGCAAACTCAATTTGCATCCGGTAATTACGGATCGCATTCCGATGAAGGATTTCAGCCTGGCGATGGAGCGGCTGAAAACTGGAGAGGCGAGCAAAATTCTGGTATACCCGAACGGCGGCCGCTAGGTACGATCGGCATCCGGCCTTCGGCTTCCGGCTCCCGAAATTTGCCAATCGAAGATTTCCCGGAAGCCGGATGCCGGAAGCCCCGATAATTCCGCGGCGGAACGTAGATAAGGGCGGGCTCAACGCAAGATAGGAAGGCCATGAGTCTCGACGCATTTGTTCGCTGCACTTGCATACGCGATGGACGGGCCAAGCCGCATCCGTTCCCTGACAGGTTCATGTGGGACGAGGCTGGGTCGCCGTCTTTGTCGGGCGACCCTACCGAGGAAGAGTGGGAGGCTCATGATCTGTGGGTGCAAGAGTCGTGCGAGCACGAGGGATATCTGGTTTCGGAGAGCCTGGGGAACATCACCAGGGCACAGCACGTGCGCGAGTTTCTGCGTGGGTTGCAGGGAAACCCTGGACCGAAATTTCCTATTTTATTGAAGAAGGTTGTTTACGATGGCACGCATACGGGCGACTGGATTCCTGTTAAAGATTCTCCGGGACTTTTGCGGGAAGTGGAACTGGTTCTCGGCTCCAGCGATATTTTGACCGAGGGCGAAAAAGAGTTCTTCGAAAGCATGAAGCGATTGTGCGAAGCCAGCATTTCGACCGGCAATCCGATTATGTTTTGAAATCAACTTCTTTGCCACGGATTTGCATGGATCCGCACGGAGGACTTCGATTCAGCGCCTCCTTCTGGACTGGTTAGGTTTCTTGGACTCGCGCGGGTTTAAACTTAAACTTTGCCTTAATCCGTGTGAATCCGCGTTGATCCGTGGCAAGGATTTTTATGACTATTTCCACCCGAACGAATCCGCTCTCTTATCTCACTGAGCAGCTCAACGAACTCAAGGCCAAAGGCACGCACTTCAAGCTGCGCGTGCTCGATGACGAGCAGGCGGCGGTGTGCACATTCGACGGCAAGAAGGTCATCAATCTGGCGTCGAATAATTATCTGGGACTGACTACGCATCCCAAGTTGCGGGAGGCCGCGCTGGAAGCGACTCGTAAATTCGGCGTAGGATCGGGCGCGGTGCGCACGATTGCCGGCACCATGAAGATCCACATGGAACTCGAAGAAAAGATCGCGCGCTTCAAGAACGTGGAGGCGTGCGTGGTCTTCCAATCGGGCTTTGCGGCCAATGCCGGGACGGTCTCCGCTGTGCTGGGCAAAGATGATTTCATCGTCTCCGATGCCCTGAACCACGCGTCAATCATTGATGGCGCGCGGCTTTCGAAGGCCAAGATTCTGGTGTTTCGCCACAAAGACATGGCACATGCGGAAGAGCAACTCGCCAGTATTAAGAATGAGCCGGGAAAGAAGCTGCTGATCACCGATGGCGTGTTTTCGATGGACGGAGATATTGGCCCGCTGCCCGCGCTCTGCGATCTGGCCGAAAAATACGGCGCCATCATGATGGTCGACGACGCGCATGCTTCCGGCGTTCTGGGGCGCAATGGCCGTGGAACCATCGATCACTTCAACGTGCATGGGCGCGTGGATATTCAGGTCGGCACGTTATCCAAAGCGATTGGAGCGCTTGGCGGCTATGTTTGCGGAACGCGCGATCTCATCGATTTTCTTTATCACCGGGCGCGGCCGTTTTTGTTCTCCACATCGCACCCGCCGTCGGTGGCGGCTACGTGCATCGCCGCCTTGGACGTTTTGGAAAACGAGCCGGAGCGCATGGAAAAACTTTGGGAGAACACGCGCTTCTGGAAGAAAGAACTCGGCCTGCTGGGCTTCGATATTGGCGGGCGAGCCACGCCACCAAGTGAAACTCCGATCACGCCGATCATTATTGGCGACGGCAAACTGACCATGGACTTCTCGCGCGAACTGTTCAAGGAAGGCGTGCTCGGCACGGGCATCGCATTCCCCACAGTGCCCGAAGGCAAAGCGCGCATCCGCACCATCATGACGGCGACGCATACGCAAGAAGAGTTAGAGCAGGCGCTGGAGGTGCTAAAGAGCGTCGGGAAGCGCATGGGCATTTTGCCCGCATAGCTTTTTACCGCTTTCCCGGCTTTCTGCTTTAAGGAGCGCTGAACACTGGCCTCGCCACTTCTTCAGAGGACGCGGATTCCGGATTTTCGGCTTTCCAGCGCATGGCGGCAGTGATGCGGGTGCGGCCGCTGGGATGATCGAAGAAGATAAACTCCTCGATTGGGCCGGGATCGAGCTTGCGATATTCTCCTAACATCAAATCTACATTTGCCTCTCCGTCGGGCTGGCGGGCTGCATTCAGGCCGTACATATCCGCTTCGAATTCCATAGTGCGCGTGATTGTGTTGGTCACTGGCGTCATGAGAAAGAAGTAAAGCGACAAGATAATCATCGCAAGCGGCAAAACTGCAACATCGGTGATGCCGCGAACTTCCCAGGATGCGCCCCAGCGCGACAGGGCAAATTCCATGCCCCAGTTCAGAAAAGCGAAACCGATCACGATCAGCACCCCGATCATGACCAGGCCCTTGTATTCATGATTGAGAACGTAGTGCCCCATCTCATGTCCCATGGTGGTTTCGATCTCGGGTAGAGTGCAGCGCTTGAGCAGATTGTCGTTCAGCGAAATTCGCTGCGTACCGCCGAAGCCGCTGACGTTGGCGCTGACCCGATTGGATTGTCGGGAAGCGTCGAACTCATACACGTCGGTGGCGGGAATTCCGTTGGCGCGTGCCATGCTAAGGATTGGATCTTTGATTTTTGGATCTTCGAGCTTTTTATATTGGTTGAAGAGCGGAGAAATATAAACCGGAGCGATGAGACTCACAAAGGCGACGAATATGATCATCACAACCGCGCCCCACACCCACCACTTCCGGCCGAGTCGTCGCACCAATCCGAAAAGCGGCACGATCAGGATCGCACCCAGAATCAGGCCGATAGCGAGACCCACGAGCTGGTCGCGCATCCAGGCGTTGAAGTTTTGATTCAGCAGCCCGTATTTATGTTCGCGGAAATATCCTTCGTACACAGTAAGAGGAAAAGTGAGCACCGACGTTACGATAATGAACTGAATCCAGTAGAGAGCGGTCTGCAGAATGCGGAGGCGAGTGATGCGCTCGGCGAGGTTCCGCATGCGCGCCGACCACTGGAAATGAAGCAGCAGCCACATCACGAAAACAGTCGAAAGAAAGTCCCACAGAATCAGCCAATAGCCACCTTCAAAATAAGCGTCGGAACGCGCGCGCTGTGCGGGCGGCATCTTCGCGAGATATGCGTTTACCGCGGCGTTAATGTCGAAGGATTGTGCTTGGGATGAATTCGCGGCCACCGGTCCGGCTTGAGCAAGGCTGACTGCTGAACGTGAGATGAAGAAAATCACTACCAGAGCCAGTGGGAGAACGAAGCGCGCCGCGCGAAGCATTTGAGCCTCCCCGAGTTGGCGAGAGTATACGCTATGCTTAGGCCGCAAGTTCTCGTTTATTCGATCCGGTACACGATTTTGCCGCCGACGATCGTCGCCACAACTCTTCCCGTGAACTGCCAGCCGTCGAAGGGAGTGTTGTGCGAGAGCGAATGCGACTTCGCCGCTTCGAATGTCCAACGCTTCTTTGGATCGAAGATGGTTACGTCGGCGTGGCTGCCCCGCACGAGCGATCCGCGACCGGGAAGATCGAAGACTCGCGCCGGGCCGGCAGTGAAAAGTTCAACGATGCGCGTCAGCGGAATTTTTTGCTCGCGATGAAGCCTTGTGATCGCCAGCGCCAGCGCGGTTTCCAGGCCGGTGATGCCAAAGGATGCTCGCTCGAATTCCACTTGTTTTTCATGAGCCGCGTGCGGAGCGTGGTCGGTAGCGATGGCGTCGACAGTGCCATCGGCGAGCGCCACTAGAATCGCTTCGCGGTCCGCGGCAGAACGCAAAGGCGGATTCATCTTGAAATTCGTATCGTATTCGCCGACATTCTCGTCAATCAAAGTGAAGTGGTGCGGCGCGACTTCGCAGGTCACGCGGGCCTTGGCGCGCTTGCCGCGCCGCACCGACTTGAGCGCGTCGGCGGTGGAAAGATGCGCCACGTGCAGGCGCGATTCGCGAATCTGCTGCGCCAGCGTCACATCGCGGTCCACGATGGCAGCTTCAGCAGCGGCTGGCATGGCGCGCAGGCCGAGTCGAAAACTCGTGGGACCGGCATGCATCGAACAGTTTTCGGTGAGGCGCGTATCTTCCGCGTGTTGCACCACGGGGAAATTGACTTCAGCTCCCAGGCGCAAAGCCATGCGCATCACGTCGTCGTCGAGGATGGGCTTGCCATCGTCGGTGACGGCGACAGCTCCCGCGCGCTGCAGGGCGGCGAAGTCGGTAAGAGTTCCTCCACGGCTGCCTCGCGTAGCAGCGGCAATAGGAAAAACATTGACGACGGCGCCGCGCTCGGGATTTCGCAACCACGCGACCCACTCCGCAGTATCGACCACCGGCTGGGTATTGGGCATGGTGCAAACGGAAGTAAACCCGCTAGCGGACGCAGCGGCCGTACCGCTGGCAATGGTCTCCTTGTAACTCTGACCGGGCTCGCGCAGGTGAACGTGCAGGTCGATGAATCCAGGCGCCACGATGAGGCCGCGCGCGTCGAACTTCTGGTCGGCGCCACCGCGAATTTTATTGGGCAGAGCCACTTCGGTCACGCGCCCATCGCGCAGCAGAATATCCATGGCAGCATTGATCTTCGCCGCGGGATCGATCACGTGGCCGCCCTTGATGAGCAGGCTAGCGCTGTCGCGTTTTTGGCTTTTAGCAGTCAGCATTCAGCACTCGGCATTCGGTTCACGCACTTGATACACGAATCCCTGTCGAGCCGTGCAAATCCGTGGCTCATTTCGCCTTTCCCAAAGCTCGCGCCAGAATCGCCATCCGCGTGGGCACGCCGTTGTGAACTTCGTCGACAATCACCGATTGTGGGCCGTCGGCAACCTCCGCCGTCAGCTCAAGTCCGCGGATAATCGGCCCGGGATGCATGACGATGGCGTCGCGTTTGGCTAGCTTCAGCCGTGCGGTCGTCATTTGATAACGCGCAATGTAGTCTTGCAGGCGAATTTTCTGGCCGGCGAGGCGCTCTTTTTGTACGCGCAGCAACATGATTACGTCGGTGCCGCGCAGTGCGTCTTCAATGTGTCGTGTGATGCGCAGCCCTGGAACCAGCGTGGCCGCAACTTCCGGGACGAATTCCGGCGGGCCACAGAGAGTGAGCTTCACGCCAAACTTGGTCAGCAAGTGGCAAGCGCTGCGGGCGACGCGGCTGTGAAAGATGTCGCCAATAATAGTGGCCTGCAGACCTTTCAGGGTTTTCTTGTGCTTCAGAATGGTGAAGGCATCGAGCAGAGCTTGCGAGGGATGCTCATGCATGCCGTCGCCGGCATTGATGATCGGAATATCGAGATGCTGCGCCATCAGGTGCGGAGCGCCCGCGGAAGGATGGCGAATGACGATGCAATCCGCCCCCACCGCGCGTAGCGTGTAGCCGGTATCGAGCAGAGATTCGCCTTTTTCGATGCTCGATCCGGACGATTGAACGAGAGTGGTCATGGCGCCCAGAGACTTGGCGGCGAATTCAAACGAAGAACGCGTGCGCGTGGAGGCTTCGTAAAACAACAGCACGATGCGCTTGCCGCGGAGCAGCGGACGCGCCTTCTGCGGATTCATGCGGCGAGCCAGCTTCAGCAGGCCCAGGATTTCCTTCGCTTCGAGTCGTTCGATCCCAAGCAGCGAACCGCGAGCGGGAATATTCATCGGAAAAAGTGCAAACGGTGCATCATAAACGGCGGGGACATTCGCGGCAAGGGTCTGCTGCCTAGTTCGAGAACCACTTCACCTGAAGAAATACGACTCCCTTGCCTACTGCTGGTTTCGTCGACCGAAAACTGTTCCTCCTAACGCTCCCCCAACACTCGCTAACAGGATGGATATCACGAAGAGAAATATGCTCCCCACAATGAGCGCCATGATCAGGCCCTCCGGGGTTTTCAGTTGATCAAGCGCGGCTTGAATCTGCGGATCAGCCGGGCGAGAGGAAGCCCACTTTTGCGCATTGTCGATGAATTGTTCCCGAATCTTCGCCCGGAAGTCAGAACCAGTGGATGCCAACGCAATCAATATCGATGTGAAACCGAAACAGAAAATTCCGCTCAGCGCGCCAAGCCTTGCCCCTGCGGCGGCTTTTAGTCTCCACTCTGGGTGCCGCTGACGATAAAAAACAACCGCAAGAAACCCTACACAGAGCATGGCTACGAAAGGGTTCAGTCCCAGCGCCATGAGTAAAGTCGCTACCAGCGCGGCCAGAGCGCAGGGCCCCAGCCCCTGGGACCACTGCATAGGCACGGCCAGAACGGGAACTGTTTCCGAAGCGGACAGCCCCGATGATGCTGAAGACGCTACTGAAGATGAGCCTGAGGATGAGTGGGGAAACGAGACTGAAGATTCGATCGCCGCTGCCGCATAAGCGGGGGAAGGCGAAGCTGGTTCAGCGACGATTACGCGGATCTGTGGGGCCGAGCAATGCGGACAGAAGGCAACGCCCTCTTCCACTACTTGGCGGCACTTGTAGCAGGGTTGTTCCATCTGGGATGACGCAATGACGTTAAAGTATCGCACGTACAGCGCGTGGGAAGGGAGCACATGGCTATGGCGCGACTCTTTTTGAAAGTGCCGTTCCGAGTGTCCAGCGAAGCTCCGCGGGAGGGTTGTCGCGGAATGTGCTGCGATTCTAACGCGAGCGCCATTCCTGCGCTAGGGAGCGATTCCCGTCAGGACACGGAGACGGAACTGCTCCAGAGAGAAGAAAAATCAGCCTACTTTAAATGTCTCCGCGTTTGCCGCGAGTGTACAGATAAACGAGGGCGAAGTTTGAACCTTTGCTGCCATCGCCAGGTTCGACAGCGACCAGATGTTGATTATCCTCAGTGCCTACTTTTAATTCGGTGACAGGTCCGGAGTTCTCGTCGCATTTCAATTCTTTGCTGTCTTTGGAATCCTTGTTGTCTTTGGAGTTTTTGTCGTCTTCCTCCACCGAAATATCGCCGCCATGCTTTTGCGAATGGCACTCCAGAACCTTGCCGTACTTCTTCAGTTTGTCGCGGTAGAAGTCGATGACCTTGGCGGGGTTGTCGTTGGAGGCGTATTGAGCAATCACCAGCTTGATTCCGAAGCTCTCGGTCAGCAGGCTGAGATTGGCCGGACTCTTGTCTTTATCGTCCGTTCTGATGCGAGCGCCGGGGTAGAGAGGCAGTCCTGTCTTACGAGCGTCGGCGTCACTGCCGACATGCAGGTCGCCAACCGAACTGCGGACGTCGAAGTTCTTATTGTCCGAATCCTGTGCCACGAGGGGCAAGGCGAGACCGAGCGTTAGAACTAGCGCAAATGTCAGATTTCGAAACATGTTTGTACTCCTCACAATAAAGCGCAGACTTTAAATATCCGTTTGCTTGCCGCGTGTCCGCACGTAAACCAGCGAAAAGCTTGATCCGCTGCCCTCGGGCTGCACCGCGACGATGTGCTGGTTTTCGTCGGTGCCCACTTTTAATTCAATGTCGCGTCCGCTAGTTCCCTCGCAGGTCACTTCGCGCGGAGAGTGATCGTGCCTGTCCATGTTGGTATTCACATCGAAGTGACTGGTGTGACATTCGACCACATGTCCATATTTATGAAGTTGATCTTTATAAAAAGCGATCAGCTTCGAAGGCGGGTCGTCGGACTCATATTCCAGGGCGACGACTTTCAGCCCGAAACCGAAGCTGGATATATTCACGTTGGCGCTCTTGTCTTCGCCGTCAGTACCTTTTTGTTTCAGTCGCGCTCCTGGGTAGACAGCCAGGCCAACATCGCTAACGTTGGCGCCCTTGCTCACGTGAATGCCGCCCATGGGCGTGTCGATATCGACTTGCTTGTCTTCTCCGTTCTGTTCCTTCTTCACATTCACGCTGCAAGCGGCAGAGATCAGAATGGAGATCAGTATGATGATCGCCACAGGTGCTAGAGCGAGCATGCTGAAAATTGGCCTGTTAGTTTTGCACATGAGGAGACCCTCCATTTTCGGCGTGCACCGGGCTTTCCAGCCCGCTGCTGCGCTGGGCGACATTGGGAATGGTGACGGGCAAATGGCCGCGAATTGGAATCTCCCCGAAGAGCGCCTTGATTGCGGCCACTTCCGAGACGCTCGCGTTGGAAAAAGTACACATGTAATTCTCAATCTTCGGAAAATCGGCGGCCAGATAAGGGTTGCCCATGGCGACGACCATGGTTTTCTCCGCGACATGATCGAGTAGTTGCTGCAGTAGCGTGCCGGTAGCGTCGGCCATCGAGTTGCCGATCTTGCCCGCCGTCGGAATCACATAAACTGCAGTGACCACAGTCTGTGCCTCGTCGACTGCTTTCAAAACTTCATCGCTCATGCCGGCAGCAATGCGAGGGTCCACATAAATCACACGCGCGTCCGGAATGCGGGCGCGAAACTCACGTCCAAAAGCGCGGCCGGAGTCAGTGCGAACGTCGTCCGAAAAAAGGACGGCCACGACCTGGTTGTGGGTCTCCTCTTTCGTCATATACGGAAGACTGGCCTTCGCGGTTCCATTGGATTTCAGCGGAAGCACTTTTCCATTGTCGCGCACCAGAGTGATGGCGGATTCCGCGACTTGTTGGCCGAAAGCTATGTTGCCGGGTTTTCCCACCAGCGTGGCAATGGCGCTCAGGTCGACCGTGCGCGACTTGTCCAACCCCAACTCTCCTTTTGTTTTCAGGATTTTGAGCACGGAACGGTCGAGACGCTGTCGCGAAATTTCGCCCGACCGTACGGCCTTGAGCATGGAATTGTAGGAGGCGCCCAGATCGGGCGGAATGACGAGCAGATCGTTACCAGCCTTGAAAGCCTCTACTGCGGCGCGCCCAATATCGTCGACGAAAAGATGCGTGAGCCCGGCCATGTCAAGCGCGTCGGTCACGATGAGGCCTTTGAATCCCATCTGCGTTTCGAGCAGATCGGAAACGACTGGCGCCGAGATTGAAGCCACATGGTTGGGATCGGAATCGAGCGCCGGCACTGTGACGTGAGCCACCATCACCGAATCCACGCCGGCGGCAATGGCCTGGCGGAAAGGCGGAAGTTCGATCGAATCGAGGTGAGCCCGGTCGCCGTTCACGCTGGCCACGCCCAGGTGCGAGTCGGTCGCGGTGTCGCCGTGCCCGGGGAAGTGTTTTACTGTGGTCAGCATCCGCGCCTCGTGAGCGCCTTTGATGTAGGCCGTAACCAGATCTCCAACCTGTTTGGGATCTTCTCCGAAGGAGCGTGTGTTGATGATGGGATTCGCGGGATTGGAATTCACGTCGGCGTCAGGAAAGAAATTCCAGTGCACGCCAATGGCGCGCGCTTCCTGGCCCGTGATCAGGCCGAAAGTCTCCGCGTCTTCCACGTTGCCGTCGGCCCCAAACGCCATGGCATGAGGAAAATTGGTGGCTCCCAGCATGCGCATGGAAAGACCGCGCTCGAAGTCCGCCGCAAACAGCAAGGGCAGCTTGGATTTTGTTTGCAGACGGTTGAGCAATTCAGCCACTTCATAAGGCTCGGTTCGCAGCAGAAACGGCCCGTCGACATGCACCGACATGGTGAACGAACCCACATGGTATTTCTGCATGGCCTCGAGCCATTGCAGATATTCGGGGCTCTCCACATTGAGAAAGCTGGCGCGGCACCAGATCATGAAGACCTGCCCGATCTTTTCTTCCACGGAGAGATGGCGCAGCGTTTTTTCCGCCCACTTATCGCCGCGCGCGGCATTGAAAGCAGCAGGATGTGGATGCTTGTCTTTAGAAAATACGGGCAGCGTAAGGCTCAGGAGCAAGAATAGCGCAGGGAAGATTCGCGGCATGCAGGAACGATAGCAGAATCAGAGTCTGCGGTCGCGGGCTCCGGCCGCCGGCCTTAACGCTCGCCCTAAAATAATCCGCTGCACATTGCCTTGGAGTTAAAGCGGACGAAGACTCCTACGCCGCACTCGACCCAAAGTGCTTACCATACCTGGCAACGGTTCTGATTCACCATGGGCGAGCCGGCCTTGCAGTGAAAAGCCTCCTGGAATTGCGGCATGTTCGAGACTACGCCGTTCGTGCGATATTTTTCCGGAGAATGCGGGTCCACAGTGGCGCGCATCCGTTTGGTTTCGTCGCGAGTTTCACCGCACCAGCTTTGCCCGTATCCCACGAAGAAGCGCTGATCTGGCGTGAGCCCGTCAATCGGTTCCAGCGTTTGGCCTTTGGTGTCATCCTTCCATGCTTTGTACGCCAGCAGCAGCCCGCCCAGGTCGGCCACATCTTCACCCAGCGTGAGCTTCCCGTTGATTTTGATGTCATCGATGACCACGTAAGTGGAGTACTGATCGGAAATGCAACTGGCGCGCTTTACAAATTCCTTTCCATCCTCCGGCGTCCACCAGTCGCGCAGATTACCCTTAGCATCGAACTGGCGGCCTTCATCGTCGAAGCCGTGCGTCAGTTCGTGGCCAATGGTGCCTCCGGTGTCGCCGTAGTTCGGCGCAGCGTCCGAGGTCGGATCGAAGGCCGGGGGTTGCAGCACGCCCGCGGGAAAGTTAATGTCGTTCATCTGCGGATCGTAATAGGCGTTCACGGTTGGCGGCGTCATATCCCATTCGCCGCGATCTACTGGCTTGCCGATCTTGGCTAACTGCCGGTCAAATTCGAATGTACGCGCGCGCTCCACATTGCCCAGCTCGTCTCCGCGCACGATCTCAAGTTTGCTGTAGTCGCGCCACTTATCGGGATAGCCGATTTTATTGGCCATGCCTTGCAGCTTGGCCAGCGCCTGTGGCTTGGTCGCAGGCGACATCCAGGCCAAACTTTTTATGTCCTGGTCCATCGCCGTCTGGATTTCTTTCACCATCTTCAGCGCTTCCTGCTTGGCCTCGGGACTAAAATATTTCTCCACATAGGCCTGGCCAAGCGCTTCGCCCAAATCGCGATCGACCGATTCCGTGCAGCGTTTCCAGCGCGCCTGCAGTTCCTGCTGTCCACGCAAGATCTTTCCGTAGAATGCGAAATTTTCATTCAGAAACGGAGCAGCCAGGAAGTTGGCGTCGGCATGCACCAGATGCCACCGCAGATAAGTTTTCCAGTCAGCCAGATTCTCCTTTTCCAGTACCTCGCTCAGCGTTTTGAAGAAGGCTGGCGCGGTGACGTTTAGTGATGCGAGCGAAGGCACGCCCACCTTCGCGAAATAAACCTGCCAGCGGAACTCGGGGGACATCTTTTCCAGCTCTGCGCTAGTCATCTTGTGATCCAGTGCCTTCGGGTCGCGGCGTTCCACCCGTGTCATCGAACCTTTGGCGAGTGCCGTCTCGATCCGCATGACGGTTTGCGCCTCAGCTGCGGCGTCTTCCGGCTTGTCTCCGAGTAACTCAACCATCTTCTGCACGTGCGCGACGTATTGCTTGCGCAGTTCGACGGACTTGGCATCGTCTTTGGTGTAGTAGTCTCGATCGGGCAGGCCAAGCCCTCCCTGATCGACGTCGGCGATGACCTGATTGGAATCGCGAAAATCTTGAATGGAATCAAAACGGAAGAGGACATTGTCGTCAATCATGGCCGCGGCCACGTCGGCGATTTCAGCCTTGCTACTGATCTTGGCAATTCTTTCCAGCGAAGGCTTCAGCGGCTCCGCTCCCCTGGCATCAATCGCTTTCTCGTCCATGCAGGAGGCATAGTAGTCGCCAATTTTTTGGTTAACCGCATTGCGTGTGGAGTCTGGCCCCGAAGCCACTTCCAGAATCCCGCGCAAGCGCGCCAGATTCTCGTCCTGCATTTTGGAATATGTGTCCCACGAGGATTGGTCGGGAGGAATCGGATTTTTCTTGATCCATCCACCGCAGGAATAGGTGAAAAAATCCACGCACGGATCCACGCTGCGGTCCATGGAAGTGACATCCAGCGCGGGCTCAGGTTTCGCCACGCCCGGCTGTTGCGCGGTAGCCATCATGGAGAGGAACGAAACCAGAATAATCGCAAACAGGCCGCTGAATTTGACTGGCATGAAAATATCCTTCTTTCAACAGGAGGTAACGAATGCAGAGTCCAACGCTACGCCACTTCTGGGACAATACGAAAAGAACTTCTACGTCCAGATCGGTAAATGGAGAAATCTCGCCGGTCCAATGTAAATATCGTTTCAATTTTCTCGCGGCCCGCAAGATAAACCAAGGCTACATCAGTGTGCTGAGGGTGAATATCCTCATACCGCTTCATGAGCGCCGCGATTGCTTCGGCCTCCGCCCCTGCCAAAGGCAGTAGCTCAAGAAAACGCCCGTCGATGCTCCGCAACAGCTGCTGAACTGCACGCTGAGACCTTCTTAGAAGCCAAGCCGCCTCGGTGATCACCGGCCAGCACGAAAGCAGCGGAGCCGGCATTTCTCGAAGCGCATCCACGCAGGCAGTATGATACTCGTCTTGGCGCGAGAGAATGGCGACGAGCGGTCCCGTATCCACCAAAATCCGCTTCATTTGCTCTTTCCGAAGCCTTCGAGGTGGCGGCGGTTTGTGCTGAGATCTTTCGGTGCGCGTTTCACACTACCGATTAATCCGGCCTCCTCTGCCAGTTCATAAGCGGAGGAAGTACCGCTCCCGCCACCAAGGTAGGTCTCCAGTGCAACACGCACTACGTCGGAAGAAGTTTGTCCCCGAGCGCGGGTACGGCTTCGCAGAAGAGATCCCAGAGCCTTCGGGACGCGGATTGTGATGCGCTCGGACGCCATAGTGTCAGACAGTATACCATAAAATGTCAGACATAAGCTCTCCCGAGGCCGGAAGCCCGAAGCCGAAAACCCGAGGCCAGATCTAGCTCTTCCGCAGATGAATCGAACCGTCGCCCGTGCGAATGGTCAGCGAACTGCCGCCGCCATTCAATTTGCCGTGGATTTCGTTTTTTCGAATCTGGCCTTCGGTCACGATCGGCATGTCCAGGTCGATGTGCCCGTCGCTGGTATGCAGATCCACATCGGCCGCCAGGTTGCTCGGTACTTCTAGAGAAACACTGCCATCGCCGGTCTCCAGCCGCCAGCCCGCAGCCAGCGAGGATCCACCGGCAGCGCGCACGTCCATGTGCCCGTCTCCGGTCTTCAGTTCGAGCTCATCAAAGCGTCCTTGCGCGGTGATGTGCCCGTCTCCGGTTGAGGCGTGCAGCTTTCCATCCACCGATTCCACGTTCTCCGATCCATCGCCCGTGTGCAGATCCATCTCCCCTTTCAATCCGGCAACGTCGATCTTCCCATCTCCCGTCCGCAAATTGATGCGGCCTTCGCGTGGCATCTGGACAATGATATCCACTCGATGATTGCCCCATTCGACATTGAAGCCATGGTGCGGAAAGTGAACGTCGATTTCGACCGAGTTCCCGCTCTGGTGCTCTTCCACGCGAATACCGGCCTCCCCGATCTTGTAGTGGGTGGTGATGACTTTAGCTTCAATCGTATTTTGATCCCAAGTCGTCAAGCGGATATTCGCGTCGGACGTGTCGATGCGCAGCTCGGGCTTGCCACTGAGAGTGTAGGTCTTCGTCCATTCGTCGCCAAGAGCGGGTGCTGATGAAAGCACGGCAACGGCACTGGCTGCTAACAGTAAAAGCGCTCGGCTCTTCAGCCGTGAAAGTTTCATAGTTCCTCGTTTCTCTGCGGGCACACCTCGCCCGGCTTGTTAGACGTGCTTACGGGCGAACGGTGAGGATAGTTCCATCAAAATATCGACCTGCCTCTACTACGATTGTGTCTTGGTTGCTTCTGCAGTTTAAAGATACGCCATGCGAATCAGGGTTCGCTCCGAAAACGGAACGTACAGAAGCGCCGCGCATACCGCGAAAGCCGCCCCCAACCCAATCTCTTGGATCAGCAGAAACGGAGCTGCCGCCCACAATTGGTCCAGCGCCAAAACGAAAGGAAAGATTTGCCGGAATGTCTCGCCCAGGCGGCGATAGTCGAATCCCACCGCCGACATTAGATAAAAGCGCAATGGAATGCCGACGCCGGCAGTCACCAGCACAGTTCCCGCGAGAAAAGTAGCGGCGCGCACGCTGAGAAACGAATCCGCCACCGCCTGCACCTCATGCAGGCGAAACAGAGCCGTCAGATAGAAAATCAGATACATCAGTTGGATCAATGCGAAGAGCCCGCGAGTGAATGCTCGCCGAGGAATGGGAACTTGCAGGTCGGGGTGAACCTGCAACACACTGGCGTCGGCAGAATGGTTTGAACTCGTGGTCGAGGCTTCTCCTTGTACGGGCATCGCGCTGCCGTTCGTTTGCGCAGATTCCACCACGTCAGTCTGGACCGGGCTCTGTAATGGAGCGATGAAGCGATATCCTCGCCGGGCCACCGTTTCCACATACCGCGGACTGGAAGCCGAATCTCCCAGTGCCTCGCGCACTTTATTGATGGCGGTGTTCAGGCTGTGGTCGAAGTCGACAAATGTGTCGGCCGTCCAAAGCTTCTGCTGCAACTCCTCTCGCGTCACCACCTCGCCCGCGCGCTCCAGCAAAAGCGCCAGCACTTGAAACGGTTGTTCCTGCAGACGCAACTTGACGCCGCTCTTGCGCAGTTCGCCCGCGCTGAGATCAAGCTCAAACACTCCAAAGCGTGCGATTCTCGCATTGTTTCGCGGCAAAGGCATGGACGACGCCGTAGTGTAGCACCATACGCAGGGTCAAGCAGGCGCGGCGCAGCGACCAGGCCCGTACAAGCTGTTCTTCACTCAGAGCGCTACAATATCCGCGTGCCCTCGCCCGAGTCACAGACCGAATCTGAGTTGAAGCATCGTCGGCATGCGGTTTACGCGTCGGAGGCGACTGGCCTGCTGCTAATCGCACTTGTGTTGCTGATCCTCATCCTGGTTCGCTACGGGCACGACATCCACTGGAGCCTGCGCTGAACTTGGATCCAGAGCGCCGCGAGCTATCCCCGAACGAACCTCTGCTGTTGGTGATTCTAGGGCCGACCGCCAGCGGGAAAACCGCGCTATCGCTGGCGCTCGCGCAGAAATTCGGCGGTGAGATCGTCAATTGCGACTCGCTCGCCATGGTGCGTGAGTTCGATGTCGGTACGGCAAAGCCGAGTGCTGCCGAGCGCGGGCTTGTTCCGCACCACCTGTTGAATGTCGTCGAACCAACCCAGTACGTGACTGCCGGCGAATATGCCCGCCTGGCGCGCGAAGTGCTCAAAGAAATCAACCTTCGCGGGCGTCTGCCTATTATTGTCGGCGGCACCGGATTGTACTTGCGGGCTCTGCTGGAGGGTTTGTTTTCCGGCCCGCAGCGCTCCGAAGATTTCCGCCAACGCTTGCGTGAGAGTGCCGCGAAACGCGGTGCAGATCATCTGCACCAAATGCTGCGGCGTCTCGACTCGGCGGCCGCGGAAAAAGTTCATGGCAACGATACCCCGAAACTGATTCGCGCGATCGAAGTGCGCCTGGCCTCGCGACAAAAAATATCTGAACTCTGGCAGATGGGGCGCGATCCCTTGCGCGGCTTCCGCATTCTTCGCCTCGGCCTCGATCCCGATCGCGCTGCACTCTACGAAAGAATCAACCAGCGCGCCCAGCGAATCTTCGAAATCGGATTAGTAGAAGAGACTCATCAACTGCTTCAGAAATACGGAGCCGAAGCTCGGCCACTCGCGTCGCTCGGATACAAACAGGCAGTTCAATTTCTGCATGGGGAAATAACGAGGGAGCAAGCCATTCAAGCCGCTCAGCAGGCCCATCGCAACTATGCCAAGCGCCAGATGACCTGGTTCCGTCGCGAACCCGCGGTGCAATGGCTAAGAGGTTTCGGCGACGATCCGCAAATTCACGAGGAAGCTCTGAGATTGGTCGCGGCCGCTAATCGTTAGGATGTCAGACGAGATTGTGTCCAGCCCTGGCGGTCAAACTGTGGATAAAGTGATGGACGAACTCTGGCGAACTCTATTGAAGCTCACCTTTGTCTGGGTTGTAATAAAAGCGGAAGCGAAGCGCGAGAAAAGGTCCCGTGAATTCGCTGGGCAGCGGCGGGAAAGGATTGGAAGCCGTGATGCTGCCCCACGCCGGTCGATCCAGGGCAACGTCACCCGAGCTTGCGATCAAGCGCATGTCTGCAACTTTACCGTCTCTGGTAATGGCAAACTCAATCGCGAGCTTCCCTTTTTTCATCTCCGCAGATTCCGGAATCAGGTGGTACCAGTTTTCCCGAACGTCCTGCAGAATGCGTTGCAGGTACGGACCAAAATCCACCCCCTGCGTGTCGCTGAGAATATCGAGTGCGCCCAGCTGGCGGCCGTGCGCTCCAGTCCCCAGGCCGAAATCGCCTTCCTGCCCAGCCCCGCCCGCACGGTTCGCCGCCGCTCCTTGCGCGGCCTGCTGAATCGCCTGCCCCGGCGTCATTCCCTCAGCGTACTTGCTGAATGAATTTGTCGGGCGAGCGGGCATCTGCAACTGCGCCTGCTGATCGCTTTGAAACTGCGGACGCGGCTGCGGCTGGCCCTGTTGCGGCTGCGCAGACGGCGGCTGCGGCTGGGACGCGGATGGCGCTGGTTGCGACGCGCGCGGAGCCGTCATTCCAGGTGCTCCCGGCGGAGGCGACGGCAAAGTTTTCCGTAGTTCCTTGGGATCCAGTTCGGGATGGCGCGACATCGCGATGCGATCTTTATCCGAAGCGATGTTCGTGTTCGGTCGACGCGTGGGTTTCTGCAGATCCGGGGGCAGAGCCAGGAACGTGACGTTCTTGTCTTTGCTCGCATCCATGGGTACAACCACCACGGTGTGCCATCCCAGCGTCTTCTCAATCAGGTTAAAATTCCACAGCACAATGGCCAACACCAGGTGCACGATGATCGAGATCCAGATCGCTTCGCGCCAGCGGGAGCGCTCCAGGTCGTCCTGCAACTGAATAAGCAGGTGGGGTACATGGGCGTCGAGATCGCGATATGCGGTTTCCCAGTCCTGCTGATCGTAAAGGCCAAGCTGTTCCGGTTGCGGCTTTTCGGGTGGGGCGACCGGGTCCTGGAATGGAATTTGCGTGATCGGCATGCGCTGGGCTTTAGCTGAGCTTAACTGTAAAAGCTAAGCGGTGAACGCTTAGCTGTATCCGCCAGTCGTTAGACACCGAATACACTCGCGGCGTTGCATCCTGGCCTTCTAGGAAGTCGTACATGCGCGCGCGATGCTCTACAAGTAAGTTCCCTCTATTTTCGCATCTTTCGTGGGATTATGCTCTCCCACCAAATGGGCCACGACTTCGGTGTGTAAACATATGTAAAACAAGAGTGTTGGATCAGATTCGGAGTATCAGATCAGATCAGCGCTTTTAAGTTTACAAACGAATGCGTCACGCCGAAGCCGCGCTTTTTCCAGCGGGGCGAGGGATCTCCCGTGGAAAGCGCTTCGGGTGCAAGCAAGATCCGCCTGAACCAGATTCGGTTTCGAGACGACGGGCGATCAGCGTCGGTGGGCTATCCCCGCAAGCCCCACTCTCTTGCCATGGTCGCGAATCGCTGCAACAATTTCCAGCGCCAGCGCCAGAGCGCGACGGCCATCTTCGAGAGGAACCTCGGGCGCCGATCGCTCTCGAACCGAGCGAAGAAACGATTTTAGCTCCGCGTGCAACGGTTCTTCCGAAGCCACTGGAGGCTTCGTAACCCCAATCTGAGGATTCACCGAAGGCATTCCCGCCATGTCTGCCGAAGATGTTCCGTCCTGCCCGACGGTGAAAACCAGAACCTCCTGGCGTCCGTAGTCGAGCGAAACATATTGCCTCGGCTGAAAGAAGCGCAGCTTGCGTACTCGCTCGGTCGAAACCCGGCTGGCCGTGAAGTTCGCCACACAACCCGATTCCAGCTCCAGGCGCACGTTCGCAATGTCCACTTTCCCGGACAAAATCGGCAGACCCACTGCGCGTACTTCTTTCACCGGTGATCCGGCGAAAGCCAGCACAATGTCGAGATCGTGAATCATTAGATCGAGAACGACGTCCACATCCAGCGAACGCGGAGTAAAGACGCTGAGCCTGTGCACCTCGAAAAACATGGGATGAGTCAGTAAAGGAAGGGTGGCACGCACCGCAGGATTGAAGCGCTCGAGATGACCAACCTGCGCGACTCGCTCGTGTGCCGTCGCCAGCGCAACTAACTCTTCCGCTTCGGCCAGCGTTGCCGCCAGCGGTTTTTCGATCAACACGTCCACGCCAGCCTGCATCAGCTCGCTCGCCACGGCTAGGTGATGCAGCGTAGGAACGGCAACGGACGCGGCTTTCAGCCCGGGATGCTTGGCCAGCATTTGGCCGACCGACGCGAAAGCCTCGCAGGCAAATTCGCGCGCCACTGTTTCGGCTCGGTTGCTGTCGGCGTCGACCACCGCGAGCAGTCGCACCGGTTCCCCTTGCTGCTCGAGTTCTTTGTAAACTCGTGCATGATTGCGCCCAAAGACGCCCACGCCAACGACAGCGACAGAAATCGAATTTTGCGAGGGCAGGAAAGATTCTCGATGGCCAGTTGCCGAAAGAAATTGTAAACGTAAACCGGCGAAAGAGCATCTGGATTAGCGCCGCTGGCGAGGGCTTCCCGCATAATGGAAAAACCAATCGCAGAAAGGATTGAATCGCCCTATGAGGACGATCGCGCTGCTGACCATCTCCAACATCTTCATGACCTTCGCCTGGTATGGACATCTGAAGTATCGCTCCGTGCCGCTCTACAAAGTAATCCTGGTGAGCTGGCTGATTGCCTTCTTCGAATACTGCTTCCAGGTTCCGGCAAACCGCATCGGCTCCTACGAATTCACTGCCGCTCAACTTAAGACCATCCAGGAAGTGATCACTCTGACCGTCTTCGCCGCGTTTTCTGTGCTCTATCTGAAGCAGCCGCTGCGTTGGAATTACCTTGCAGGCTTCGCATTAATTGTTGCAGCCGTGGCCGTGATCTTCAAAAAATGGTGACGCCCGAAATTTTATGTGGCGCAGATTTATGCAGCGCGGGCGCCCCGCACGCGATCGCTGCTGGCAGCGCACGGCCTAAAGAAAACCTGCGCAGATCTTGGTTCCGCATCAATTACGGCTTTCGCGAAGTCTGGCTTTGGATCAGGCCGCTTTCTATCGGGCGCTCCGTATCACGCGTTTTGTATCAGGCCGCTGTGTATCGGGCGCTTTGTATCAGGGCACGGCTTCAGCCGTGCCGTCAGCGGCAATTAAATGCGGGCTTTAGCCCCTGAGGGTCGCCTTCTTCAGAATCGCAATCTGCCCAGCGTGATAAAGCTCGTGCTGCGCAACCCCATGCAACAGATGATAGAAGTCGTACCGTTTTCCTGGAACCCGCTCACTGAGGCGAGAGTCGGGAAGTGAAGCGACAATTTTCACCAGGGTCTCGTGTATACGTTTTGTCTGAGCAATTGTCTTCCGCCACGCCGCCTCGCTCGCCTTGGACACTAACGGAAAATTCGCCAGCCCGGTCGGCTGACATTTTTCCCCGCCCAGCCTGCGCGTCGCCGCCGCGTCCCACACGGCAATGTGCAGAACAAGCTCCCAAATGCTATGAGCTTCAGGAAGTGGCTTGGCAGCGGCCATAGCGGCGTCGACATCCGCCAGCAATTCGAGCAGCGCGGGCCCATGCCAGGCGCTGCCATCGAAGGCCCGCCGAAGCTGATCGGCAATGCGAGCGGCTTCGGATCCGGTTTGCGCAGTTCGCGATTTCATTCGACAAACTTAAACTTCTTCTGCGGCAATCGCAATTCCTGCTGCGTCCGCTGCATCAATCACTTTTTGCCCGTCGAGCAGCAGACATTTGCCTGCGTCCAAAGCGAGACAACTCGCTCCCGCCGCCTGCATCACTTCAATCGTTTTCACTCCAACCACCGGCACATCAAAGCGCATATCCTGATTCGGCTTGGCAATTTTCACCACGGTCAGCGCTCGGCTGAGGGTGGAAGCGTCCCTGCCCTCATTATTAACGCCCGAACTGTTGACGCCCGATGCATTACCGCCCAACGAGCGCATGATCTCTCCCGCACGCGCGATGGTCGCGTCGGTGCCTTCCATCGCTTCAACCGCCACGCATGCAGATTCCGCGATCACGACAGTTTGGCCAATATCGTGTTCCGCGAGTCGGGAGGCTACAGCGCGGCCGTACTGAATATTCTTGCGCTCCTCTTCGCTCGGCTCGCGCGTCGTCAACACTCCAGCTTTTGCCAGCAACGGATCGAGCAGCCACGTTGAATTCTCCAGCGTAATGCCTTCATCGGCCAACACTTTCGCAATCGCACCCAGCAGCGAATCAGTATTGCGCGTGCTCAGCGAGAGCAAAAGCTTGGCCAGACGCCAGTCCGGTCGTATGCTGGAAAAAATCTGCCTGTGCCGCACCTGTCCGGCCATGATCGCGCGCCGCACACCTTCGCGCTGAAAGGTCTCAATCAGCTTCGACAATTCCCCCAACGAGAGCCAGTGAACTGCAACCGCCCCGTGCGCTTCAATCTCCGGAAAAGTTTCTTCGCGAATCGCCGCCACCACGACCTCGTATCCCTGCGCCCGCGCTGCGTCGAGTACGAGAAAGGGAAACTTGCCATTGCCGGCGATCAGGCCAAGCTTTTCGGTTTGCGAATGCATGAAGTCGACGCCACACGCCAAAGACCGGCGCGGAGTCAGTCTAGCATTTGCGTTGTAGAAGGAATGTTGCTATCGGCACTCCGGAGTACAGGAGCGGTCCATGAGCGCTATCGGCCTGGTTACAATAATTACCTTGCCATATCATAGTCCGTGATAATGGAGCACGTTTATGGATGATGAGAAGTTCTTGAGCAATGTCGATGAGGCGCTAAGAAACACGCTAGATAAGGGACTACAGGCGCCGCCGCCGATGTTCGCCGGGAAGCCTGGAGAGCCTGTGCCAGCAGTTGACCCAGAGGACGTGAAGACTGTTTGGCAAATTGGAATTGACGCTCAAGCCAATCATCCGGGCAAGAATCTCGCCGTCGGTGTCGAGTCAATGAAGCACGCATGCAAACCGGGAGCCGACATTGAGGCGATCTGGTATCGCGCAAGCCTGGCATGGCTAATAACCCAGATTGCGCCAGAACAATTAGCGCGATTTATGCGAGATGGCCAGCCGAATGACGCGGTCTTACGCGCTGCAGCCAATGTTCCGACTGACTGGATGGGAGTGGGAGTGGTACGTCAGCACCCACCATTCGATGTGAACGAGTTTGTGCGACTCTGCGGCGAAGGAAAAGAAACGGTCTAGGCGAAACCTTGCACCGTCCTATCCCTTAGCTGTTGTAACATCGCGATTGCACTGATTGACCCCGTCCCTTGCTGGGAGGGAACGGATGCCCGATAATCGTTCCGTGCATCGTGCGGTAGCGATCGCGGTTATATGCGCATTCTTCGTCTCGTCTGCGAAGGCAGTTCGAGAACTTGTCACCATTGAGGAACTCCAGCCTGCTCAGCAAGTCGAGGGTGTTGTCCTTGATCCCTCGGGCGCTCCTATCCCCAGCATGACAGTGACGGATCGCAGCGAGGAATGGGCTGCGGTACTACGCTCCACGACAACGGACAGCAATGGGCGTTTTCGCTTTTCCTCGCAACGCGGCAAAAGTGTGTACTACCTCCGATTCGATAACGCGCTATTCAACCCGTTGCAACTCAGGCTCAAGCTGGACAAGAAAGCCCCTCAACGTGCCATTACCGCGAGGCCGGAAATCGGGGGCTAACTGTCGGCCCTGCATGGTCGTCGCAATTATCGTCATAGCACGCAATATAAAAGGCGCCCACTTTGCGGTAGGTTGTGATTGTTGGAACCACCACTTACCGAAAAGGAGCGCCGTTATGAACCAAGAAAAGTATATTGGCATGGACGTTCACCAAGC
>Ga0182024_10006036_pt1 | contig 26798 bp, 34 predicted proteins | sample P32metaG_FD_120480 | JGI IMG/M metagenome (GOLD analysis project Ga0182024, IMG submission 120480) | Permafrost microbial communities from Stordalen Mire, Sweden - P3-2 metaG (Illumina Assembly) | ecosystem: Environmental > Terrestrial > Soil > Wetlands > Permafrost | place: Sweden: Stordalen...
AGAATAGCGCCTCGACCAGCATGTGGATGGCCGCCAGAAGATTGTCATGGCGGCGCCAATGGCAGAGTTCGTGCGCCAGCACGGCCTTGAGTTCCGCCCGCGACAGTTGCTGTTCGATGCCCCGGGGCAGCAGGATGACGGGGCTGAGAATGCCCACCAGGCCGGGCTCCAGCCGCGACGCCGAGAATTTCACGGCGACGGGCGCATCGACATGCGCCTCCACGGCATCACGCAGCACCGCGCGCACCCGCGACCAGCGGACCATCCAGCGAAGGACGAGGATCAAGAAACCGGCAGCCCAAAGCGCCAGCAGGGCCGAGCCCAGGTCGAGATGGAACGCGGGGGACGCGGGCAGCGCAGCGTGTACTGGCGGCGCGGGGAGCAGAGGCGGCGCGGGGCGTGCAGAGGGTTCGGCGCTCAATCCTGTTGCGGCCAGGAATATCGCCGGTGTGGAAAAGGGCTGGGCCAGCGGTTCGATGAACCTGACGGTCGGGGCCGCCAGGGGCGGGACCATCGGTGTCAGGGCATAGGCGCCCAGCGCCGTCAGGGCGGCGAATGGCACCAGGAATTTGACGGACGCCGCGAACCACAGCCAGAAGCGGACATTGGCGCCGTTCCGGCGCAGCGCCAGCGCAATCACGCCGGCTCCGCCCACGCATAGCGTGGATTGCCACAAATGATTCAGCAGCAGCGCAATCATGGTTTCCTGCCCTTCTTTGAAAATTCGCGTAAATGTTTTTCCGCGTCCCGCACGTCTTCCAGGGTGAATTTTCCCGCTTCGATCAGATGGGTCATGATCGGCTGGGTTTCCCCGCCGAAGACCGCAAGGAAATCGTCGATCAGGCGGCGGCGGGCGGCATCGCGGGGAATGGCGGCCTGGTAGATAAAGGCCGTGCCGATCTTCTTGACTTGCCTGAGCGCCTTCTTTGCCTCCAGCCGATGCACCATTGTCAGCACCGTGGAATAGGCGGGCCGCTTCTTTGCGGGGAAAGTTTCCTGGATTTCGCGGATCGAAAGCTCGCCGCCGGTCCACAGCGCCTCCATGATCCGCATTTCCAGATTGCTCAGCCGGGGGAGTGTCATGACCGCTCTTCAGTTACGTTGTAATGGATACTACTACAATGTAATACATCGGCGCAAGAGGCCATATTGAGGTTGCCGGATCGGCCCTGGCAGCCTCAAGGGTCCGGGGTCGATAAAGGCCGCGCGCCGGTATCCAGCACAAAGATCGCCAGCATCTTGGCCCGTTCGGTCTGGCTGGCGTTCTCGCTGATCATGTGATGCGCGCCGGGCTTTTCGGTGAAATATTCGCCCGCGTGATAGACCTTGACCGGCCCGTCATCGACCTGGCTCCTGACCGCGCCTTCCAGCACATAGGCGGTGATGAAGGCGGACGGCGCGTGATGATGCGACTTGTTTTTGCCGCCCGGCGGATAGTTCACCACCACGCCCAACAGGCTTTTGCCTGGAATATTGGGAATGGGATTGTCGAAGGCGTAAGGCGCGGGCTTTTCCTGCGCGGCCGGCTGGGCCAAAGCGGGAATGCAGGCCAGCGCCGCGACGGCAAAAGCGAGACAAGGGATCAAGCGCGTCATGACAATCTCCCTAATGTTGGAGGATGAGTATAGAGTGCGTCCGTGGCTTTCCGGTCGCGCGCTCCATTGCTGCGAATATTATTCGCCATTCTCGCAATCCTGTCGATGGACGTGTCCCTCGCGGCGGCGTCTCCCTGCGCGGGATTGACGGGTTTTTACGCCGGCCGGGCGAAAAACGTCCAGGACGCCGATTTGGCGGTGACCCTCAACCTGCTCTGCGACGGCGGCCGATACAAAGCGCAGTTCTTCACCTCCGACGGCGATTACGAGGGTGACGCTGTAGCGTCCGGCCCGGCGCGCGTCACGGTGAAATTCGACACGGGGGTTGCGCTCGGCACAGCCGATCTTGTCCAGAAGAACAATGTGCTCACCGGCACGTTCAACCTTGGCAACGACCCGGGAACGCTGGAAGCGACACGCATCGGCGACGCCAAACCCGCCGATGCGATGCGGCCGCGCCTTGACCTGACGCCGGCCGAATGGCGCCAGGATGTGCGCGCGCTGGCCGTGGGATTGCCGAAAATGCACGCGAACGCGTTCTTCTCGCTGAAGAAAAGCGAATTCGACGGCGAAATCGCCGGGCTCGAGGGGCGCGCCGAAAAGGCCAATGGCGACGAGATGTTTGTGGGCGTGAAGCAGATCACCAAATCCATCGGCGACGGTCACACCGGCATGGGCGATCCGCCCGACCGGCGCGTCATGCCGATCGGGATTGCCCGCTTCGGCGGTGACTTTCGGGTGACAGAAGCCGGTCCCGGTCTCGACCAGGCGCTGGGCGCCCGGGTTCTGAAGATCGGCGGCATGCCGATGGCGCAAGTGTGGGACCGGGTCCTGACCTTGACGTCGCGCGCGGAGTCTCAGGGCTTTCGTGAGGCCGACGCGCCCGTCTTTCTCTCTCGGGGCTATGCCCTGCATGGACTGGATGTGATCCCCGACCGCAATCACGCGATCTATACCCTGCAAGACAATGCGGGTCCTGTGTTCGATCTGGATGTTCGCGGCCTTAAGCCCGGCCAGGACGCCAAGATGAAATCCATCCACCCTGCCGGCGCGCTGCGTTATCAAAGGCCGGATGACGGCTTCTGGTGCAAGCCGCTGCCGGAGGCGCGGGCGGTTTACTGCAACTGGCGTTCCTATGAGGATTTGAAGGCCAAGGCGGCGGCGATGTTCGCGTTGATCGGCCGATCCAACCCCAGCAAACTGATCCTCGACATGCGCGACAATGGCGGAGGCGACAATACCGTCGGCTTCGCCGAAATCGTGGCGCCGGTGAAGGCGCTGGCCGCCATCAATGCGCCGGGACATCTCTATGTGCTGATCGGGCCCTTGACCTTCTCAGCCGCCATGAACAATGCGGCGCAGTTCCAGGACCAGACCAAGGCCGTCCTGGTGGGCCAGGCCATCGGCGAGCGGCCCAACTCCTACCAGGAGCCGCGGCAATTTCATTTGCCGAATTCGCATCTTGTGGTGCGCGTTTCCACGCGCTGGTACGCGTTTCGCAAGCAAGGCCCGAACCGGGTGGCGCCCGACAAGGAGATCATTCCCCGTTGGAGCGACGTGGCGCGCGGGCGCGATCCCGTGCTGGACTGGATCCTAAGCCAACCGGCCAATGAGGGCGTTGGCCGTCGCTGACATGACGATCATGTCCAGTTAAGCCTTTGATCTGAATTAATAATCTAAGAGACATCGCCTTTTCAGAAAAATAAACCGGGAAACGCCGGAACGTTGGCTCCCGGGGACTGTTGTTGCGTATTGCGTCATTGTGTCGAGAACACGTGCTCGACCAGCCAGGACGCCGGACCTCACCCGCGATTTATTTGTCACGGCAGAAAGAGCTCGCATGGCTGTGATACTGGTTGTCGAGGATGACGTGTTTATCCGCGAAATCGCGGAGGTGATGATCCAGGATTGGGGTCACGAAATCCTTTCGGCCAGCGACGTCAACGAGGCGCTGTTGCATTTGCGCTCCTCCCGCCCGATCGACGCGCTTTTTACCGATATCTACCTCAAGGCGGATATCCACGGTGGATGCGATCTCGCCAACCAGGCGATCGCGCTGCGGCCGGATTTGCGCGTCCTCTACACGACAGCCAATTGTGTCACCGACAAATTGCGGGGGCTGTTCGCCGATGGCACGCATTTCCTTCGCAAACCCTACACGGAAGATCAACTCCAGGGCTCGATAGAACACCTGCTTGCCGCTTGATTTTGATGTCACGGAATCGATGAGGAATAGATGCCCGTATCCGATATTGCCGCGAGCGATATTGTCGAGACCGTCCCCAGCGCGCTCATCATTCTCGACAGAAATCTGAACATCACATCCGCCAATCGCGCGTTTTACCAGACGTTCCGCACCAGTGCCGCTGAGACCGAGGGGTGTCATATTTACGCCCTGGGAAATCGACAGTGGGATATACCCGCACTGCGCACTTTGCTTGAGAGTGTGATTCCCCATCGCGCGTCGGTCGAAGGGTTCGAGGTTGAGCATGATTTCCCAACCATTGGGCAGCGAACGATGCTCGTCAATGCCCGGAAAATATTTCGTCCGGGCGATCATGATGGTTTCATCCTGCTCGCGATCGAGGATGTCAGCGAGGAACGCGCCGCTCGCAAGGAAAGCAACCGCAACTGGCTGCTGACGAAAAGTATTGTGGACACGATCCGCGATCCGTTCGTCGTGCTGGAAAATGACATGACGATTGTGACCGCGAACAAGGCGTTCTTGACGATATTCGGAAGCACGGAGGCGGAGACGCGTGGGCGGCGCGTTTCCGAATTGGGCCAGCATCAATGGGATGTCCCGGCGCTTCGCCATTTGATGGAAAAAGTCCTTCCGGAAAACAAGCCGATCGAAAATTTCGAGATCGAGGATGATTTCCCGAGTCTTGGGCGCCGTGTTTTCAACTTGAACGCCCGGAAAATCTCGCAACCCGGGAATCATGCCCATCGCATGCTTCTCGTCTTTGAGGACATCACCGGCCGCAAGCAGCGGGAGCGGGATGCTCAAACCCTGACGAACGAGATTTCACATCGCATCAAGAACAATCTGCAGATTGTTGTCGGGTTAATCGCCTACGAGATCAAATGGACGCATCCGGTGTGCATTCCGGGCCTGAAGGCCATGCAGGCGCGCATCGGAGCAATTGCCCAGCTTTACGACGTGATCTCGCAATCGAGTCGCGGCCGGACCGTTGCCGTGGATGCCTATCTGCGGGAAATCGCCAAGACCATGTCGGAAAGTCTGCTTGGAAAGCAGTCCGGCATCGGCATAGCGGTCAAGGCCGAGCCGTTGGAAATCGATCCCGATCGCGCGGTTCCTTTTGGCCTTTTGGTCAACGAGTTGGCGACGAACGCGATCAAGCACGCTTTCCCCGATGGGACAGGACATATCGTCCTGAGCGTGGAACAGATCGGCGACCAGATTGAATTGGTCGTTGCCGATGACGGCATCGGCATGAAGGATAAACTCGTGGCAAAGATTCCCGAAAAGCGCGGTTCTGACTATGTGGCGATTTTCGTTCGCCAGCTGGGTGGCACCATCACCACCGCCAGCGCCGAAGGATCCGGAACAATCATCAAAATTCGGCTGCCGTTGCTTCTGGTCTCGTCGGGAGGCGCCGAGCCGCTGGCGGCATGACGCTTTGGCCCGGCCCGATATAAGAAATGCGCGCCTCAGCGCGTGAGCAAGCCCGTCCTCACGCATGGCGCCCGCGCGTTCGCGGAAATTGTGCCTGCGCCGCCGCCATCGTAAGACCGGCATCCCGTTCTTCGATGGAGAAAACCGTGCCGGTGAGTGCGTTCGGACAGGTGATCGGCGAGCCCCTGCCGGGATGGACGGCCAGACCCCGGCCGCCAAGGACCGCGATGGAGGGGCGCTTCTGCCGCGTCGAGCCTCTGGACGCCGCGCGCCATGCGCCCGAACTGCATGCGGCTTTCGCACAGGCGCCGCCCGCAAGCTGGACCTATCTGCCGGACTATATGGGGCCGCACACCTCGCTGGCCGCGTGGCGGACATGGCTTGAAAGGGCCCAGGCGGGTAGCGATCCCTTGTGGCACGCGATCGTGGATGGGGGCAGCGGCCGCGCGGTGGGCATCGGCTGCTACTTGCGCATCGACGCCCAGTCCGGCTCCATCGAAGTGGGCGGCCTGCTTTACAGCCCGCATCTGCAACAGACGGCCGCCGCCACCGAAGCCATGTACCTGATGATGCGCCGGGCGTTCGATGTGCTGGGTTATCGCCGCTACGAATGGAAATGCGATCACTTGAATGCGCCGTCGCGCGCCGCGGCGCTCAGGCTGGGTTTTGCCTACGAAGGGACCTTCCGCCAGCATATGGTCTATCGGGGCAGGAGCCGGGATTCCGACTGGTTCTCGATCCTGGACGGCGAATGGCCCAGGCTGAAAGCCATGTTCGAGCAGTGGCTCAAGGCGGAGAATTTCGACAAAGCGGGAAGGCAGCGCGCCGGGTTGGCGAAATTCCGGTCCGTTTAAGCCGCGGCGACCCCAAGCGATCGGCCGGGCGCGTTTCGCCCCCTTTATGGTGATGCTCATGCCGAAAGTAGGATAAAGTCGAGCCGCGACCAGGCATCAAGGCATGAATCGGAATCTTCTGGAGACTATCAAAAGCTCTTCGCTTAAAGCCGTAGCCGGGCACTGGTTTAGCGCGCGGGGAGGAAAGCTCATGCCGTCGTGGGATGACCTGAGACCGAAAGCGATTGCGCGGCAACTCCCGCTGGTTTGGTCTCTCAAATACGATCCCGGCACAAAGGGTTTCACGGGCCGCCTGGCGGGCGATCGAATTGCGCGCCTCATCGGCAAGAACTTTCGCGGCCTTCCGTTAGAGCAGGCCCAGACCCCCGCTGCCTTTGGAGCCATGCAGCCACTCTTGAACAGGGTTGTCACGGAACCCGCAATATATTTGGGCAGCGGCAACATATTCCAATATGAAAATGCCTTCCTGGCCGGGGAACGCCTTTTGCTTCCTCTGGCGACAAACGGGACGGACTCGGACGGTTTGTTGGGGGCGACTGAGTACCAGCGAGACGAAAATATCGCGACGGGCATACAACCCGCCGTCGACGTAAGTTTTTGGTTTGACTTGGATGGAGGCTCTAAAGCAGGTGAGTCACCCTGACCCGGCCGGCAATATGCGGACATTTACGCTATGCGTTGAGATACCCTGAGCGGGTCATCAATCCCGCGATCTGATCGGCGTTGAGTCTATGCAGGCTGTCAACCTTGACGCTCAGTTTGATATGCGCGTCCGGTTGTTCGGCTGCGCTCAATAAACGCCACTTGCGAACGCATTGAATGAGCGTTCCAGCGCGGCGCAAGCGCGTGTCGGTGAACAATGTCGCGTCAGAATACCAGGGGACGTCTTCCATGGAAGGCTTGTACCACACCTGGCCCAACGGCGATAGCCAAGATCGCGAGCGCCAAAGAACCGGCCGAGACTGCGGCCATATCAATCATGTTCCGCCACGAAGTGCCCCGGCGCGACTTCGAGCAGTTTTGGCCGGTATTGCACAGCATTCGCGTCGTTGATCCGCCTTGATTTGAGGAACGTCAGTTGCGCGCGGCTGTCCAGCGGCGAGGGCAGGTCGCCGGTCAGCAGCACGCGCTTGCGCGCGCGCTCCGCTTCGGGATCGGGCGTGGGCACGGCTGACAGCAGCGCCCGCGTATAGGGATGGCGCGGATCGGCATAAAGCACGGCTGCATCCGCCGCCTCCACCACCCGGCCCAGATAGAGCACCATCACCCGGTGCGAAAGCTGGCGCACCACCGCCAAATCGTGGCTGATGAAGATCAGCGCCAGGCCGGTTTCGGCCTGCAGCGATTTGATCAATTCCACGATCTGCGCCTGGATCGACACATCGAGCGCGCTCACCGCCTCGTCGCAGATCACCATCTTGGGCCGCACGATCATGGCGCGGGCGATCCCCACGCGCTGGTTCTGCCCGCCGGACAACTCGTGTGGATAACGGTTGATCCAGCCGGGATCGAGGCCCACATGCGCCATCATCGCGGCCACCCGCGCGCGCACACCGTCGCGTGACAGGCCGGGCTCCAAAGCCTTGAGTGGCTCGGCGATGGTAACGCCGACCGGCATGCGGGGGTCGAGGCTGGCCAGCGGATCCTGGAACACGATCTGGAAATCATGCCGCGCCTGGCGGATTGCTTCCCGGCGGGCCTGGGCCAGATCGCGCCCCAGCCACACTACCTGGCCCGCGTTGGGCGGGATCAATTGCAGCACCGCTCGCGCCAAAGTGGATTTGCCGCAGCCCGATTCCCCCACCACGCCCAAGGTCTCGCCCGCGCGCAAGGTGAACGACACGCCGTCCACCGCGCGCAAAGCCTTCGTCTTGGCGAAGACCCCGTCACCCTTGACGGGGAAAGTGACAGCCACGTCCTTGACCTCCAGCAATGTCTCGCCGGGCTTTGTCGCCAAGGGGGGCGCATCACTGAGGCGCGGCATCGCCGACAGCAGCATCCGGGTGTAGTCTTGGCGCGGGGCATAGAAGATGTCGTCCACCGGACCACGCTCCACCACTTCGCCGTAGCGCATCACCTGGACGAAATCGGCGCTGCCGGCGATCACGCCCATGTCATGGCTGATCAGGGCAAGGGCGGTTTTCTTGTCGGTCTTCAGCGCGCGGAGAATCTCCAATATCTGCGCCTGCACCGTCACGTCCAGCGCGGTGGTGGGCTCGTCGGCGATCACCAGATCGGGTCCGGTGATGGTGGCCATGGCGATCATCACCCGCTGGCGCATGCCGCCGGACAATTCGTGGGGAAACTGCTTCATGCGCCGCGCGCCTTCGGGAATGCGCACATAATCCAGCACCTCGCGCGCCCTTAGCTCCGCCTCGTCGCGCGACATCTTCTGATGCGCCCTGAGCGCTTCCACGATCTGCGCCCCCACACGCATGTGCGGCGTGAGCGAGGTGAGCGGGTCCTGGAAGATCATGGTGATCTTGGAGCCGCGATAAAGATTAAGCTGCTGCGGTGTCAGGCCCAATAATTCCCGCCCGCAATAGCGCACGCTGCCGCTCACCTTGCCATTGGCGGCCAGAAGTCCCATCGCCGCCAGGAACAACTGGCTCTTGCCCGATCCCGATTCCCCTACCACGCCCAGGCAGGTGCTTTCTTCGATGTCCAGGCTGACTTTCTTGACGGCGTGGACTTCGCCGTCCTGCGTGGCGAAGCGCACATCCAGATCGCGGATTTCCAGCAGCGCGCTCATCAATAGTCCCCCATCAGTAATCCTTGGGATCGAGGGCGTCGCGCAGCCCGTCGCCGATGAAATTGAAGCAGAACAAGGTCACCGCCATGACCAGAGCGGGGAACACCAGCAGCCAGGGCGCCGATTCCATGGTGTTGGCTCCGTCGGAGATCAGCACACCCCAGCTGGTGAGCGGCTCCTGAATGCCCAGGCCCAGGAACGACAGGAAACTTTCGGTCAGGATCACATCGGGCACCGTCAAGGTGACATAGACCACCACCGGCCCCACCACATTGGGGATGATGTGGCGGGTGATGATGCCGAGCGGCGAGACGCCCGCGGCGCGCGCCGCCTCGATATATTCCTTCTCTTTGGCCGACAATGTCTGGCCTCGCACGATGCGCGCCATGGTGAGCCACACCACCGCGCCGATCGCCACGAACAGAAGAATGAAATTGCGGTCGAACATCACCATCAGGATGATCACGAAGAAGATGAAGGGCAGGGAATAAAGAATATCCACCGCCCGCATCATCAGGGCGTCCACCCGCCCGCCCAGATATCCGGCGGTAGCGCCGTAGAGCACGCCGATCACCAGCGAGACCAAGGTGGCGACCACGCCCACCGCCAGCGACACGCGCGCGCCATACAGCACCCGCACGAACAGGTCGCGCCCGACAGCGTCGGTACCGAACCAATGCGTGCCGCCCGCGCTGCATGGGGCGTCCATCGGCCACCAGCTTGGCGCGCACGTGACCAGGTCATAGTCGATCGCGTCATAGGCGTAATGGGAGAAGAGAGGCGCGAAGATGGCGAGAAGCGTGATCACCGCCAGCACGATCATGCTGGCGACGGCGGCGCGGTTGCGCAGCAGCCGGGCGCGGGCATCCGCCCACAGGCTGCGCCCGGCAAACGCCCGCTCCAGCGTCTCGGCCTTCTCGCGGGGCCAGCTCAATGGAGCCTCACGCGGGGGTCGAGAATCCCGTAGAGAATATCCGCCACGAAATTGAGCGCGATGATCAGCGCCGCGTAACAGATCACCACCCCCATCACCAAGGTGTAATCGCGGTTGAGCGCGGCCTGGATGAAATAGCGCCCGATGCCCGGCACGCCGAAAATCTGTTCTACAATCAGCGAGCCGGTGAGCACGCCCGCCACCGCGGGGCCCAGATAGCTCACCAGCGGCAACAGCGCGGCGCGCAGCGCATGACGCCATACCACCATTGTGGCCGAAAGGCCCTTGGCGCGGGCGGTGCGGATATAATTGGAGCGCATCACTTCGATCATGCTGCCGCGGGTCAGCCGCGCGATGATGGCGATCTGGGGAAGCGCCAAGACCGTCACCGGCAGGATCATGTTGCGCAACGCCCCGCCATTCCAGCCGCCCACCGGCAGATAGAAGTCTTCCCCGAAAACATGGATGCCATAGATGCCGAAGATCAGCGCCAACAACGGCGCGGTGACAAACGTGGGAATGGTGATGCCAGCCATCGCCAGCGCCATCACGGAATAATCCTGCCAGTGATTTTGCCGAAGCGCCGCCCACACCCCCAGCGCGACGCCTGAAAAGATCGCCAGGATTATGGCCGAGAGGCCCAATTTCACGCTCACCGGCAAGCCGATGCCGATCAACTGGGCGACGGTGAAATCCTTATTCTTGTACGAGGGGCCCAGATCGCCTTGCGCCAGCCGCCCCAGATAGATGCCGTACTGGACGATCAGCGGCTTATCGAGGTTATAGGCCACTTCGATATTGTGCTCGATCTCGGGCGGCAGCTTGCGCGCGGAATCGAACGGGCCGCCGGGCGCGGCGCGCATCATGAAAAAGGCCACGGTGACGATGATGAAAAGCGTGGGCAGCGCGCCAAAGAAACGTTTAAGGGCGTAGCTGAACATCAGGGCGCAACTCGAACAGACGCTATTGTCATGCCCGCGAAAGCGGGCATCCAGAAAATTCTTGAGACTCTGGATTCCCGCTTGCGCGGGAATGACAACCACGAAGGGTCATTCCGTCTCAATGGTATCTGCATCAGCCGGACGCGCGCATCCACGCCCGGAAGCGCGCGTCCAAAGCCGGGCCATGGGTGAGCCACCAGCCATCGTCTACCGCAAAGGCGCTGGAGAAATGGCTGGTGGGAAGGAATTGCGCCATGGCGATGCCAAGTTCGGGGTTCGTGGCGACCAGCGGCCAGGACGAACGCCGCGCCGGGCCCAACGCCACCCAGTCCGCCACCCCGGCCAGGGGCTTGGGTCCCGTGGCCCAGCGGATGAATTCCATCGCCATGTCTTTGTTGGGATCGCCTTTGGGCACGGCGAACACATCGAACTCGTAAAGCTGGCGGTCCCAGATCACGCCGGGCGATGCGGCGCGCGCATCGAACACGTCGCCGCTGAGCGCGGTGGCGAACACCGCCTGGCGGCTTTGGATCATCCGGGCCGGCTCGCCCGCATTGTGCCACCAGACCAAGACCGGCTTGATGGTGCCGAGTTTCTTGAACGCGCGTGCCACCCCGGCGCCGGTGGAAAGCGTGTTATAGACATCCTTGGGCGCGACGCCGTCGGCCAGAAGCGCCATCTCCAGATTCAATTTGGCGCCCGGCTTCATCGCGCGCGGACCGGGATATTTCGCCGTGTCGAAGAAATCGGCCAGGGTGGCGGGATCGGGCCCGCGGAAAGAGTTCCGGGCGTAAAAGATAACTTGCGAATAGGCGACGCTGGCGACCCAACAATCGCCCAGGGCGCCGGGGACGAAGTCATCCGCCGCCTTCGCACCATCCCCGCCTGGGGGCAGGGTCCCGGCGTCGAATTTCTCCAACAGGCCCTGACGACACGCGTCAATCGCCTTGGGTAGCTCGAAATCGATCACGTCGCCTTTGTAGGTATGGGTGGCCACGGCGCGGGCGATCTCCGCCAGGTCGCCGTCCCACTCCCCGGGCTGGGTGTCCACATGGGCCACATCGCGATAGGGCTCGATCATGGCCGAGCGCTGGGCGCGGCCATATTCGCCCGCCCAGGTGACAATGCGCAGGACCGGCAAGGGCCGCGTGTACCAATAGAACGCCACCAGTCCGGCGGCGGCTATAATAAGTATCAGGATGAGCAGACGGCGCATGGGGGTCCCGGGCGGACCATACATTTTTATGGCGCCGCGCCAAATGGCGGGAAACTTGAGCCTTTTGGGGGGCCTTGCAGGTCCCGATCCCCGGCTTTCGGGAGGCGGCGATTATCCCCGAAAAAGGCCTTTCCGGCTTGCTTTCCCTTAGGAGCGCCCATAATTTCCGGCCCCCGATGACGGGCAGTTGTAGCTCAGTTGGTTAGAGCGCCGGATTGTGGATCCGGAGGTCGGTGGTTCGAGCCCACCCAACTGTACCATCGCACCAGTCATTGCCTGACTGATCAGAGCGATATCGGACGGCTGGTTTTCTCCAGTAAGCAGACGCGGAGCTTAAGCCTTGCGCCAAACGCTGGCCAACCATTGTTGCTGGTCGCGTGGCAAGCCTTCCGGCCGGTAATAATGCGTCACTTCGGTGAATCGCGCAGCCGTCACATGATTGCGCCAAGCGTCAAAATCATGGAATGCCCCGTAACGATCGCCGCTCCAGCCCTCGTCGTTGCTGCCTCTGGGGTTGGAGCTGAATAGGATTCCTTGTGGTTTCAACGTCGCGTGCAATTCACTCAGGACACGGGGAAGCTCGCTGGTAGGCACATGGAACAGCGAAGCGTTCGCAAAGATGCCGTCGAACCGCTGGTCGGGCAAATCGAGCTCCAAGAAATCCTGTTGCCATACCTCAAATCCTTGGGCCCGGGCCATCGCAGCGAACTTGGCGGACCCGTCAAGTCCGATGGCAACGTGGCCAAGTCTCGTGAAGGCCCTCAAATCCCGTCCAGGCCCGCAGCCGAAATCCAAGATCGTGAAAGGCTTTGGCCCCCCGATGTGCCGAAGCAGCGCCTCAATGTTCTGGCTGACATCGTGGTCCTTGGTCGCTTCCCAAAATTGCTCGGCGCTTTTGTCATAATGATGCAACGTCTTGCGGGAGACGAGCTTTGGCTCTTCGTTATTTTTCTTCATCGCCAATGCAGCGGGATTATTTCCAGCTGGAATGTGCCACACCCTTATTCCGATGCACACACAGCAGCACACGATTGTCGGCGACGCGCGAATCAAGGTGGCTCTTGCCTTTGGAACGGCGGCCCCCGAAGCTTGTTCGGGGTAATCTTCGGGATCGTCTTGGGACGGAATATCTTCGCAGCCTTGATCGCCGCCGCCATCGGCGCATCGCCGGTTGCGGCGCAGCCTTTGCCCAACGACCATGTGATCGTCCCCGGCGTCCGGATAGGCTCGGCCGAATTGGCGCCGGCGGACCAGGGATCGCTGTTTCGCCAACTGGGCGAGCCGAATCAGACGGACCGCAGCACCGGCCACGAAATTTACCGCTATGGTCCCCCGCAAAGGGATGGCGCAGGTCCGGACGAGTTGGTGGTGGATTTCGATATCGCCAAGGACCAGCCGTTCGAAATCTCCACTGCATCCCCGCTTTATCGCACCCGGGAAGGGTTGGGTGTTGGCAGCACCGGCGCGGCAATCCGTGCCGGCCTGGGACCGCCGCTCTGCGAGGGCGGCGACGGCAGGGGCGATGACGCGGTCGTCTATGGCGCGATCTGGTTTCTCACCCTGCACGGACAGGTCACGAAGGTCTCCATCCGCGAGCATCTGAGCCGCGACGACTTTCGAGCCGGGCCGCTCACGTGCAAATGAGCGGCGCGGGGGCACGTAGTTTTCCCGGACTGCTCCGCAACCTCCTCTGTGGTCTACACCACCGACGGCGCCCGGGGTCTCGTGCAACGGTGGCGCCGGGTGTTTCGAAGGGCGTGCGGCGGTGTCGGACCGATTGCGAAAGCATGCAGGCTTGCGTGTACGGGCCGCTTGCGTGGCGGCTGCATCCCTATTGGCGCTGGCATTGACGGTGTCGCCGGCAGCGGCGGCGCTGATTGGCGATCCCGCGTCGCAGGCACAAGGACTCATTCCTGTCGAGGCTCACGACGGCGCCTATGTCGTTCCCGTTCTCATAAACGGCGTTCTCACGGGGGATTTCATCATCGATAGCGGGTCCGCCGATGTCAGCATCCCGGCTGAAGTCGCGTCCACCTTGATGAGGCTGGGGACAATGTCCGGCAGTGATTTGATCGGCAGCAAAATGTATGTGCTTGCCGATGGGTCACATGTTCCTTCGGAAACCTATCGGCTCGCGTCTCTTAAGTTGGGCAACCTGGTCATGCACGATGTCACGGTTCGCATCGCCGCCGAGAAAAGCCACTTCCTGCTGGGGCAGAGCTTCCTGAGCCGGTTGAAGTCATGGTCCATGGACAACGCCAGGCAGATGCTGATCATCAATTCGGCACAAGCGCCGGCGGCCGAAACCGCTGATTTGAGTCATATTCGGCGATAACCTCCAGTCCTGCATTTTATTCTGGAACTTTTGGACCCTTAAGCCCTTTACGTCCAAGTCAGCGCAGGAAATTTCATGCGCTTCGTTTTGCGTTGGGCAATCGGTATACCGGTCCCGATCATCATTATTCCATGGCTGGCCCATTTCTGATCCCCGCGGGTACCCCACGCCAGGGATATGAGGGAGAGAAAAATGCTTCGTATTCCGCATATTCCGCGTTTGGTGAAATCGGCCATTCTGATCCTGTGTCCCATTGCCGTTCTTCTTCCCGCCGGAATCGCCCTGGCCGCCACGCCCGCGGCCGGAGACCTGGCGCGGTGCGGCAGCAATGTTGCCGATACCGCCATCGCCGGATGCACCGCCCTCATTGAATCGGGCCAGGAGACGCCCGCCCTCTATCAGCGCCGCGCCATCGCCTATTACAACAAGGGTCTCACCGATCAGGCGATCGCCGATCAAACCAAGGTCATCGCGCTCAAGCCTGATTTTCCCGCCGCCTATTACGATCGCGCCGAGGCCTATCTGGGCACGGGCCTCACTGATCAGGCCATCGCCGATTACACCAAGGCGATCGCGCTCAAGCCGCGTTATGCCGAGGCCTATTCCGATCGCGGCGTCGCCCTTGAGAAGAAGGGTCTCACCGATCAGGCCATCGCCGATGAGACACAGGCGATCGCGATCCAGCCTGGTCTTGCCGAGGCCTACAAAAATCGCGGCGTTTTTTATACGAGTAAGGGTCTCAATGACCAGGCCATCGCCGATTGCACCAAGGCGATCGCGATAGAGCCCGATTACGCCCAGCCCTATTACGATCGCGGCCTGGCGAAACATGCCAAAGGCGACGTCGCGGGTGGCGACGCCGATATCGCCAAGGCCAAGCAGCTCAATCCCAATAGCGGAAAGTAATTGTTCCAGGGTCAGGCGCGCGCGGGCTACGAGGCCTTTCTGCGCCCCATGATATGGCCGTGGACCGCGTTGACCGGCGCTGCCAGGAATGCGTCGAAGCGGTTGCGCACGGTGGCGTAACATTCACAGGCCGCCTTTTGAAGGCCGGGGCGATCGAGAATGCGAATCTTGCCCCGCCGGTAGCGGATCAGGCCGGCCGCCTGGAGCGCTTGCGCCGCCAGCGTCACCGATTTTCGATTGGCCCCCAGCATGTCGGCCAAGACCTCGTGGGTGCAGGGCAAGGCTTCGTCCTGCGCATGGTCATGCATCATCAGGAGCCAACGACATAGTCTCTGCTTGGTTGAATGCATGGTATTGCATGCGACCGTCTGCTGAACCTGGGACAGTTGCGTCTCGGAATAGCCGACAAAGAGATCGCGCACATATTCGCTGCGATTGAATTCCGATCGCAACAACCCGATGGGGCAGCGAACCAAGCCCCCTTCCATCTGCACCAGGCACCGGTTGAAGGAAACGCGGCCAACCATGGCGGCGAAAAGACCGAAGGCTCCTTCGCGGCCTATGGTTGCCGTCTCGATCGCCGACCCATTCTCCAGAACGGTAAACAGCGAGAGGACGGAACCTTGGGGAAAATAGGCATGATCGAGCAGGCCGCCGGCCTCGCAAACGACGGCGCCAAGCTTGAATGTCACCGGCACAAGATGGGGGTCGATTCTCGCCCGGCTGGCGGGTTCCAGGGCGCCCAGCAATTGATTGGCCTGGGCGTTGCTTCTGTACATTTTTTCCATCGCAGACCCTTTGGACGAACGCCGCCATCCCGGCGTCTTCACCTACGCTTCAAACCGCTGCCGGAGCGATGGGTTCCATGATCCGGCGAGCGGGAACGGGTCGATTGGAACTGCGTTCACTTTGCGATCTGGCGATCAGAAAGGCGCGAACCGCATCTCTTGGGGATCATCCCAAGATATAGCCGTCGCAAGTGGTGCTTTATGCTTAGCCGTTACACGAAGAGCGCATTGATTTGCGCGATCATTCCAATCAGTTTTCTCGCGAGCGGGTGTGCGGTGATGGAGGGCGAAGGCCATCCCGGATACGACGAATTCGCGCGCGGGAACTATCAGGCGGCGAAAGTCGATTTCATGCACGACATCGATGAACGCCCCAATTCCCCCATTGCCCAATTCAACATCGGCGACTCCTTTCGCCAGGAAGGCGACAATGGGAAAGCCGACGGCATGTTTCACGAAGTGGCGGCGGATGGAAAAACCTTCGCGCCCGACAACATCCTGGAACTGGGTGGAGAGAATCGCGACAACGTGACCGCCAATGCCATGGCATGCCGCCACCTCCATGAAGATCATCAGCTCGACGCAAATTGCGGTGACCAGATGATCGCGGCGGTGACGCCACCGCCCGCGGCAGTCGAAGAAGCGCCCCCGGCCGTCGAGGCAGAGGCGACCGCGCCCCCGCCGCCCGTTTATAAGCGCAAGCAGGACCGCAACTAAGACGCGGCCGTTCCACAGCGAAATGGAATGGAAAAAGTTGGAGGCCGTCCGGTTCCCGTGATCGGACGGCCTTTTTCTTGCAATCGATGGGCCGCGTGACGGCGATCAGGGCCGTCCACGCCTTTCAGGCGCGACCCGCGGGCTGTCTTGATCCATTTGCGTTGGAAGACCGAAGTGGCCCGAACCGTCGATGAGTTCCTTAAGTCCGCAAAACGGAACATGTGGGGCACAGACGCGTTCACTGTGCGGTCCAATGACCGGAAAGAGGCGAATCGCATCTCTTGGGATTTTCCTGAGCTTGCGCTCGCAAGAGGTGCCACATGCTTAGTCGTTACATGAAGGGCGCATTGATTTGCGCAATCCTGCCAATCGCGGCCGGTTGTTCGGTGTTTTATGGGGAAGGCAATCCCGGATACGGCGAATTCAAGCACGGGGAATATGCCCAGGCGAAAGCTGATTTCACAGATGACATCAACAATCGCCCCAATTCCCCGATTGCCCAATTCAATATGGGCGACTCCTATCGCCAGGAAGGCGACAATGGGAAAGCCGACGGCATGTTCCACCAGGTGGCGGCCGACGGAAAAACCTTCGCGCCCGACAGGATTCTGGAAGTGGGCGGAACCAATCACGACAACATAACCGCCAACGCCGTGGCGTGCCGCCACCTCCACGAAGATCGTCAGCTCGACGCAAATTGCGGCGACCAGATGGTCGCGGTCGTGGAGCCGGTCGCAGAGGCGCCGCCCGCGGTCGAGGCAGAGGCCACTGCGCCGCCGCCGGCCGTTTATCAGCGTAAGCAGGACCGCAACTAAGACGGTTCTCGCCACCGCTGCCAGAAATGAATGCCGCCTTGACGCGCGGGAACAGCGGGAGCGGAACGAAAAAGTTGGAGGCCGTCCGGTTCCCATAATCGGACGGCTTCTTTTTGCAATCGATGGGCCGCATGACTGGGATCAAGGCCGGGGTTAGTCCATGTCTTTCGGGCGCGTTACGCGGGCTGCGGTTCTTCCGCCGGGCCCGCATCCCGACGGCTGTCATGACCCAGGGCATTTGCCTTGGCTTGGCACTCGCCAGTCTTTCATCCTCGGCGGCATCGGCTCAGGAGCGCGCATCGCCCACGGTGGACGCGAACGCGGCGCTTCCAGTAGCCCAGGCCTCAGTGACACCTCTGCCCAAACGGGCAAACTTCGATGGCGCGCGCGCGCCGGCAGATGTGCGGCAAATGGCGGACTGGGTGGTCGATTCGGGCGACAATCGCGGCTTGCCCTTCGTGATCGTGGAAAAGCCCGAAGCCGAAGTCTTTGTCTTCGACGCCGGGGGCCGGATCCTTGGCATGGCGCCCTGTCTTGTTGGCCTGCAGCCGGGCGACGACTCCGTCCCCGGTATCGGGGACCGGCCATTGGCGGCGATAAGCCCCGACCAACGCACCACGCCGGCCGGCCGCTTTGTGGCCTCCCTGGGCCATGATCTGGGCAAACTGGACGTGTTGTGGGTGGACTATGCCGATGCGATCTCGCTCCATCGGGTGATCAATACCGTTCCCGCGGAGCGAAGATTGGAGCGGTTGGCGTCGCCGACCCCGCTCGATAACCGCATTTCCTATGGCTGCATCAATGTGCCCAGGAAATTCTTCGATTCCATCGTGCAGCCGGCTTTTACCGGGACGAGCGGCATCGTTTACATATTGCCGGAAATCAAATCGATGCGCGCCGCCTTCCCCGCCTATTATGACGTGGACGAGCATTCCCGGCTGCAGAATGTGAACCTGCCGGCGCCCGCGCCCTGAGGCACCCGCGATGACACCGCCAATGTTTCGACCCTACAGCCCCAACGAAGTGCGGGTGGATGCCGCCATTCATATCGTGGGCATCCTGTTTGCCATCAATGCCAGCCTGTGGCTGCTGGCCCATATCACCGGCCTGTCGGTGGTGGTGAGCGTGTCGATCTATTGCGCGGGGTTATTGACCATGATCCTGGCCTCGGCGGCCTATCAACTGTGGCGCCAGGGTCCGGGCAAGGAACTCCTTCGCCGCATCGACCATGCCGCGATCTTCCTGATGATCGCCGCAACCTACACGCCCTTCGCGGCAAACCGGCTCGATCATGGCACCGGGACCGCGCTTCTCGCGGTGATTTGGCTTTGCGCCATGACGGGCGTGATCCTCAAATTGACATTTCCCCGCCGCTTCGCGCGGCTGAGCGTGGTCTTCTATCTCGCGATGGGCTGGATGATCGTGGCGGTGGCCAAACCGCTTTCGTCGGGCCTGGCCTCCGCTGATTTTTGGCTGCTGGTGGCGGGTGGGCTGGTCTATTCCGCAGGGGTCGGCTTTTTCCTGGCCGAGCGGCTTCCGTTCCACAAGCCGGTCTGGCATGGCTTTGTGCTGGTCGCCGTGGCGATGCATTTTGCGGCGATAGCGGGCGAGTTCGCCACATAAAGGCGGATGTCCGACAGCCCGGCTAGGTCGCGGAACCGTTTATCAAGCGCAGAAAGTGCTCGGCATATTGCCAATGATGCTCGCAGGTGACCGCATCGTCGCTATGGGCCGCCTGCGCGAGATTGCGATAATGCTCATATTTCCGCTGCCATAGGCTTTGGGACTGAGGCTCAGTCTGTTGGGCCGGCCGCGTATCGCGCGAGGCATTCGGCCGCGAACGATTGCGACGGTTGTTTTTGCTCTGGTGCATCATTTTGAGTCGAGGCGTACGACTTAGATCCGCCCCAGCACGAACAGGACCAGGAGTACAACGAGAACCGTTCCTATCAAACCACCGCCGATATACATGGCATTTTCCTTTTTAGCCGTTATTTCCAGTTCGGAAACGCTTTGAGCCGCGAGGGGATGCCCATGCCAGCCGCCGTTTCTCTGTTTTCTACTTGATATCGCCGGTGGCTGTACCGACGGCTTTATCGAAGCCAGGCGTGAATATTCCGGCTCCGAAAACCAGGCTCGGCACGCAAGCGGGAGGAGCGTTTGCGCACCGAGCCGTTTTGACAGCGTCTGTGATGTCAGCGATCTGATCCGTTAGCTCTCCGGTCATCGTGCCGGTAGCTGTGATATTGGTCTTTATGTACCGTGCGGTATTGTTGCGCGTCGCTGCGGTGAGCCCACTTATGATACTGGTGATCATTGTCCATATAGCCATCGGAGTATCCGACAGCCACATTCCCGATATCGAAGGACACACCAACGGCCGCGTTGGCCACACCTGCTGACCCAGCGACGCCCGCCAGACCAAGGGCGATAATTGAACCACTGATAACTTTGTACATGTTTATTTCCTTCTCATTGCTGTCGGCAACACAACAATTGCCGAACATAAAGGCCATTGAGCGAGCGCGCCTTTGATGGAAGCGGCGGGGGCCGCTGGCATTTCAACGACGGAAAGGCGCTCCAAGCCTCATTTCAGGGGCATGACTCGCTTCGGAGATCAGCGATAGTAACGATGGTACCGATGACGATAGTAGTGATGGTAGTGACCATGGGTGCCGATGCCGACACCGATGCCACCGACATGGACGCCTATGATGGAGGCGTCGGCTGCGCTTGTACCCAGCAGGGCCAAGGCAAAAATCGAAACAATCAGGGTTTTCATGACGATTCTCTTTCGCGGGATGCGAGTTTCGCCTCTTCGCCAACACCGGCGCGGATGGCATTCCCTCCCATGGTAAGCCGCGAGATCGCTATTCGTTCAAAATCGTACAGGGTGATACACTTTTGGAACTAAGCGTTGCCATGCAAATCGGCGCCGCCGCCCCGCGGGCGTTCAAAGCAGGCCCAGCAGAGTCATGCAGACAAATCCCATTACGGTCCAAAGCATCAGGAACGGGACAATGCCCGCCGCCCGTTTCGGCGGCGTGAAATAATCGGCGATCATGTGCGTCAGGCCCCCACCTTAAGCCCGATGAGGATAAGCCGGACCCATCTAATGGCCGGTAAAATCATCATGCCGCGCGCAGCGAGCCCCGTTATCCTTGTTTGTCCCGCGCCCTTCCGGTTATGGGACATGCCGTCCCGCGCGCGCCCCCAAAAATGGGGATTTTGGCCGTCCCGCGCCCTGGCATGGTTCATGCGACGAGCAGGGCGGATACTAAGCCGAGAGCTGTGCCGTGCTGGATCAACGACCCTTAAGCCTGTTTTCGCGCTGGCGGAACAAGCCCGAGCCCGGGCCCGAACTGTCGGACCTTGAGCGGAGCACCGCGCCTGATGCGCCCATGACCCTTTTCATGCGCATCCAGACCGAAGACGGGCCGCGCACGGTGATTGCGCCGCATGTGAGTTTGGCGATGGCGTCACAGATCAGTGAATCGCTGGCGGCGGCCGGTCATTATGCGGAGTTCGTGGATCAATGCGCCTCCAAGGAGAACATCCCCGAACGCCTGCTGCGCAAGAGATTGGAGCGCCGCTTCAAGGGCCAAGAGCTCGATAAAATCGCGCTCCGCCTCGCCAGCGCCTGAGGCCCCCCACGTGGCGTGACGGCGGCGTGACGGCGGCGCGCGGAAAGTTCCGCAGGTGCGAGCTTCCATTCAGCAAGGGTTAAAGATTAAAGCGCATTCTGGCGGCTGGAACCGCCATGACCGCAAAACCCATCATTCTGGTCGTCGAGGACGACGCCTATGTGCGCGACATTTTCCAGCGCAGCCTGGAACGCGCCGGTTTCGACGTGCTGACGGCCGCGCATGGCAAGGAGGCGCTGGTCTCGTTCCGCAAGGGCGGCATCGGTCTTGTGGTCACCGACATCCTGATGCCGGAACTGGACGGATTCCGGCTTACCCGCACCTTGCGGCGGGAAGCGCCGTCGCTCCCCGTGATCGCGATCTCGGTCATCAACGATGTGGCCGACAGCCGCGCCATGGTCCTCGAGGCGGGCGCCACGCTTGCCGTGTGCAAGCCGGTCAACCCGCACGAATTGGTCAGGTTGGTGCAGAAATTCTTCGCCCCCCAACCTCTCCAATGAGGCTTTCGCCCGAACCCGTCATGAACCAGTTGCGCGAAGACTATCTCGCCAAGGCGAAGCAAGCCGAGGCCAACGCGGCGGCCGCCGAAGAAGCGGCCACACGGGAAAATTGGCAAAAGCTGGCCGAGACGTTCCGCCAATTGGCGGCGCGGCTGAAATAAGCGCGCCGCTCACGACCCGCTATATTGCAACCGGGAGGGCGCCGCGCCACGGGCAAGGTGGCGCCGGCGCCCGATAAAGCGCATCACGCCATATTGGGCGAAGAACAGCGCGAACTTGCTGCCTACGCCCCACACTGACATCAAGCTGCCCCAGACGATCACGTCATAGTGGAGCGCCAGGATCAGATTGAGAATGGCGGAGAAAAACATCAGCCCCGCCCAGACATAGCCGGAGATGATGATGAGGTCGGGCACGTATTCCAGCGCCGGCGCCGGCATATAGCGCACCATCCAGCCCTTTTGCAGCATGGCGGCGCCGACCAACACATAAATCACGCTGGGCTTGAGCATCACGAAAATCGGACTGTGGAGGGCAAGGCTTGCGCCACCCGAGGCAATCACCAGCACCAGGCTGATCCATTGCAGCGCATCCACTTTTTCACGCCGCGCCAGCCGCCAGGTGATCTGAACCAGCGCTAAGGCAATGCCCAGCGCCACCGCCAGGATGAGGTTGTGGGTGAGCGGCATAGAGCGCGACAAACAAAAGCGTGGACGCCAGGTCCAGCAGCAACGCCTGGCCGGCAACCATCAGATCTTTCATTGCGACATCGGCTGATAGAGGTGGGGGACTTGGATGCAAAGTTCGCCGCGTATCTCATTCAGCGGCCGCGCCAGGAGCTTTTCCCAATCCTGCCCCGGCAGCCAGCGCGCTTTCCTGCCATTGCGCCAGGCCTCGCGAATGGCTTTGCGTCCCGGACGCGGCACCCGGCTCCACGCCATGATCACGATCAACAGCATGCCCAGATTGCCTTGCTGGCGATACATGAAGGTCAAAAGGCAAAGTTCGCCCAGATCATCGCGGCCGTAGCCAGTCACGGTGTGGGTGACGTCGTGCAATTCGCGCATGCGGCGGCGGAACAACTCGACATCGGCGGGCTGGGGATCATTGTCCCAATCCTGGGATGCCGCCACCAATCCTTGCGCCGACAGGTTCTCGGCTTCCACGAAATCGAGATAGGCGCGGCCCAGCGAGCCTGGCGGCAACCGTCTCAGGCCTTCGCGATCGGTGAGGAGGGGCAAGAGATCGCGCCGCTCGCCGAGCACGGCCCGGCCGACCGGGCTGTGCGCGAAGCGGCGGAAGCTGCGCTGGCCCGAGCGCCCGCGCATGGCGCGGAAGATCACAAAGACCTGGCTTGTGTCTCCGGTGGCGATCAGGGCGCGCGCGGCGCGCATCGCTTCGAAGGGGCGCAGCCTTGTGTCGCCTGCGAGGTTGGTGCCGCTTGCGCGTCGGGCGGGCATGGCAGGGCCTTTGCAAAGCGAGTCTTTTATGGTCTATCTACAATATTGTCAATAGTCAGGATGCCCGGTTTGGCCCCCAAAAAAGCGGAACGGAAGAAAGCGGCCACCAAGAAAACCGCACGCATCCGCCGCCGGCCGGAAGACGCCCAGGCCCTGATCCTGGATGCGGCGGAAACCGTCATGGCCAAGGGCGGCGGTCCTGCCGCGCTGCGATTGCAGGACGTGGCCAAGGCGGCCGGCGTTTCCCATCCCACCATCCTCCATCACTTCGGCAGCCGCGAAGGGCTGGTGCGCGCGTTGAATCTGCGGGCATTCGAAAAACTCACTGCCGCCGCCATATCAGGGATGTCGCAGGCGGATACCAGCATGGACGGCGTGGGCATGACCTTCGCCGCTTATCGCGACGGCCTGGCGCAGCGCATGGTCTGGCTGATCCAGTCCGCCGATCAGCGTCCCGGACGCCCGGCGCTGTTCGAAGAGGTGGTGGAGAAATTCCACCAGGTGCGAAAAAGTTTCGCGCGGCCGGGCAGGGAGCCGGATATCGCCGATACAAGGGCCCTGATCCACCTGATGACCGTCACCGCGTTCGGCGACGCGTTGATCGGTGCGCGCCTGCGCCAGGCGGGCGGGAAAGAACCCCAAACCCGCCGGGCCTTCGAGCGCTGGTTCAGTGCCCTGATAGACATGTTCCTCGGGGCCAAAGCGAATTGAGCGTTGCTTGAGGGAAGAGGCGCGCCGTTCAGGCCATCGCTTCAAACAGCGCTTTATAATCGCTCTGGGCGGCCTTGAAGGCGGCGAGATTGGCCTTGAAAGCGATGGAGGCCGAGATCTGGTTCACGACCTCCGCCGCGGGGTCCACATTGGGCGCCGCCACCATGCCTTGCAGATTGGCGAAAGGCGCCGTGGGATCATAGGCAAGGACATAGCTGGGCAGCGAGGGCGACAGCGACGCCTGGACTCCGCCGCCCGGCGCCGCGGTCTGGCTGACCGTCACGGGCTGATAGACGCTTCCAGGGGTCTGCGCGACCGGCACATTCGGGCTGGTGGCGGGCAGGGGGCCATCGGTCTGCATGTTGGCGACATTCGACGCGCTGGCCGCCAGTTGCACCGAGGCCGCCTGCATGCCCGAGGCCGCGATGCTCATCGCGCTGTCCATCAGAACCCACCCTTTCGCGGGCCATGTTACGCCCCCGTGGCGCGGCAGGCATGGGAACAGTCCCATCTCGGTTGAGAAGCGGTAAGCGGATTTCCCCGCGTTAAGGAAACCGCGCCGCTAACCATCGTTTGGCGGGCGCCCGCGCTTGGTGACAAAGACTTGATAGACGACGCCGTCCCACGCATTGTGAATGCCGACAAAAAGCAGCAACAGCGTGGCGCCGCCCACGCCGAACAGCGAAGCGCGCGGGTAGGAAAACAGCCCAAAGGCCCCGGCCAGCATGAGCGCGTAAGCGGCCAGGGGCAGCAGGAAATGAAACGACCAATCCTCGAAATCCGGCTTGTAGTCGGTCTGCCGCCGCACGCGCGTGGCCACGATCACGGCATAGATCAATCCGGCCAGACCCGCGAGGCGCAGCAACAGCGCCACACTAACCACGCTTGGCCAGGGCATGCGCAAAACCGCCGCCAGGAACAGCACGGCGCCGAAATGCACGATGGTGGGGGCGGCGAAAGCCGCGCCCGCCTGGGGCGTGGGCGTCGTGGAATTTCCGGCGACCAGCGTCATCACCACGAATTGCAATCCGATCAGCGCCCCGGCGGCAGAACCCATGATGACATAGAAACTGTCCCACTGTGTCAGTTCCGGCATGGTTGCCTCCCTTCAATATTCCTGCACCGTGGGACGGAACAGAATCTCGTTCACGTCTACATTGGCGGGCTGGCTCATGGCGAACACCACCATGTCGGCGAAGGCATCCGCCGGGATCGCCATGTCGCGGATAGGCGAGACCGCCTGGTGGATGTCCTTCTCGGTGATGCTCTCCAGCAATTCGCTGGCGACCGCACCGGGCGAAATGATGGTGGTGCGGATGTTATAAGGCTTGACCTCTTGGCGCAGCCCTTCGGTGATCACCCGCACGGCGGTCTTGGTGGCGGAATAGACCGCGGTACCGGCCCGCACGCGATGGCCCGCCACCGACGACACATTGATGATGTGGCCGCTCTCCTGCGCCTTCATATGGGGCAGGGCGGCGGCGATGCCATAAAGCACGCCCTTGATGTTCACATCGATCATGCGGTCCCAATCTTCGATCTTGAGACGGTCCAGCGGCGACAGTGGCATCAGTCCCGCATTGTTGAGGATCACGTCGATGCGGCCGTGGGTCTTCACCGCATGGTCCACCAGTTGTTTCACCTGGCCGTAATTCGCCACATCGGTTTCGACCGCGGCCTTGTCGCCCAGGGAGAGTTCGCTCGCCAGCGCCTTGAGCCGGTCCATGCGCCGCGCGCCCAACACCAGCTTGGCGCCGTGCTTGGCCAGCACCCGCGCCGCCGCTTCGCCCAGCCCGCTCGAGGCGCCGGTGATCACCACCACTTTGTCCTTGATGCCGTGCATGGTTTTTCCTTTCCGTGCGGTCCCGTTTCGAGAGCAATTTAGGGCGAAGCTTCGCTTCCGGTTAGAGGGCAGAATTGATAAGGACCAGGGAGGAATAATCAATGGCGCGGGAAACGGATCTTCAAGCGCCGGCAGGGGCCTCCATGCGCATGGGAGCACATGATTTAAAGGCTTTGGCCGCGACCGCGGTCAGCCTTGTCCTCTGGGCATCCGCTTTTCCCGGCATCCGGGCGGGGCTGGCGGGCTATCCGCCGGGCGATCTGGTGCTGTTGCGCTTCCTGATCGCCTCGGCTTCGTTGGTGGTGTGGGCCGTGATCACGCGGATGCCCATGCCGCGGCTGAGGGACCTGCCGGGCATGGTTCTGCTGGGCCTGCTGGGGATCGCCGGCTATCAGATTGCGCTCACCTTTGGGCAGCAGACCATCACGGCGGGCGCGGCGGTATTGATCGTGACGCTGGTGCCCATTTTCATGGCCCTGTTCGGCACCATCCTGCTGGGCGAGAGGCTCACGCTTTTCGGCTGGCTGGGCACGCTGGTCAGTTTTGCCGGCATCGCATTGGTGTCGTTCGGCGAAAGCGGCGGCCTCCATTGGAGCAACGGCGTCACGCTGGTCTTGCTGGCGACGCTCGCCACCAGCCTGTTTTGGGTGCTGCAGCGGCCTTACCTCAAGCGCTATTCGCCGTTCCAGATGACGGCGATCGGCATCTGGGCGGGCACGGCGCTGATGGCGGCGATCTGGCTGCCGGGCCTGGCCCATGCGGTAGTGCGCGCGCCGCCCGCGCCCACCCTTGTCATTGTCTATCTGGGCGTGCTGCCCGGCGCGCTCGCCTATGCCGCCTGGGCCTATGCGTTGAGCCGGATGCCGGCATCGCTGCTGGGCAATGCGTTTTATCTCGAACCACCCATCGCCATTGCCATCGCCTTTGTCTGGCTGGGCGAACTGCCATCGATACTCACCATCCTGGGCGGCGCGGTCGTGATCATCGGCGTGGTGATCTCGTCCTTCTGGGGTCGGGCTTGATCAGCGGCGTGAAAACCCTGCCAGGCAGAGCGGCGGCGAGTTCGGCAGATAAGGTTTCGCCTTTGGTCAGAAGCGCTCTCCCACCATGTCCTCGCTCTTGGTCCACAGCGCCTTGGCGTGTTCAC
>Ga0182024_10006037_pt1 | contig 26797 bp, 17 predicted proteins | sample P32metaG_FD_120480 | JGI IMG/M metagenome (GOLD analysis project Ga0182024, IMG submission 120480) | Permafrost microbial communities from Stordalen Mire, Sweden - P3-2 metaG (Illumina Assembly) | ecosystem: Environmental > Terrestrial > Soil > Wetlands > Permafrost | place: Sweden: Stordalen...
GAGATTTCCGAGCTCAACTGATGCGCCCGGAATTCCTGTAAGCCAGCCACGACAACCTTAGCCAGATGGCTCTTGTTGTAGCGGTCGGCGATCTTGATCGCCTCGTCCAGCTTGCCTTCGCGCAATGCTCCCGCCACCGCTGGCGCGAACTGGCGCGACTGTTTGCGAGCGCCGTTATAGGCGATCGCGCGATCGATCATTACGCCAATCGACCATGCCGACATGAAGAACAGCAGGATGACCACCAGTTTAGCTGCCCATCCCATGTTTTCCCACATCCCGCGCACGTCGAAAGAAGTAGCCTGGTCCTGCAAAAGCATGAACGACCAAACCTGTAATTGTAGAAACATCTGATTCTCCTGCGAGTTGAATTTAAACTTCTATTGGCTCAACGTAAAATTGACTTCGATCGTGGTGACGACCTCCACCGGGTCCCCGTTCAGGAGAGTCGGTTTGTACTGCCATTGCGAAACGGCCTGTTTAGCCGCTTCCACCAGGAGCGGATGGCCGCTCACCAATTGCAGATTCTGAATCGCGCCGTCCTTGCCGATAATGGCGGTGAAACGCACGACACCCTGGATGCGGGCTTGCTTGGCCAGCGGCGGGTACAACGGGGTGACTTTGCGGATCAGATTGGCCTGCTGGACGTTGCCGCCCACGCGAATGCGCGACGGACCGGCCTTCTTCTCTTCCTTTACCGGAGGCGGAGGAGGGGCCGCGTTGGGGATGGCGCCGAGCACGCCACCCAGCACGCCGCCGGGCGCTCCGCCGGGAAGCCCGCCAACCACTCCACCCACCACGCCGGAACTGGACGGCGGCGGCAATTCCTCTTCCTTAATATTGGCGATCTCTTTGGGGATGGTCTTGGGAGCCATCAGTTTGCCGGCGTCGAATTGACGCGGGATGATCTTGACTATCTTGGGCGGAGCGGGGGGCGGGGGAGGCGGCGGCGGGGGAGGCGGCGGAGGCGCCACCAAGAAACTGGTTAGCTGAGCGCGGGGCAGCGTGTCCGTATAAATCAGCGGGATCAGAATCGCCAGTACGATCACTAGCATCTGCGCCCCGAATGACAGAAAAACCGACCAGGACTTGTTCGTTTTCCCGGTGCTTACAAAGCTTTGCTCAAACATGCCTCACCTCGTCCCCCTACTTTGTCCCAAAGTTAACCTTCCTGCCAGGCGCAGAAATTATCATACATACTCTTGCCGCCTATTTCACCTTGGCGGTGCTACCGCGCTGCGGACGGTCCTTCGCCGCCGCCGGCGTAGTCTTCGCCTTTGCGGCCACCGGAGCAACCGGTTCCCTGCGAGGAGCCACAGCGCCTCTCGCATTCCGCTTCCGTCCCTCCAGGAAATTATGCCAGAAGATCAGGATTGGACTAGCAACAAAAACCGACGAATAAGTACCAACGATAATGCCGCACACCAGGGCGAAGGCGAAACCGTTTAATACCTGGCCACCGAAAATGAATAAAGCCAGCGCGGTGAGCAACGTCAGTCCCGAGGTCAGCACGGTGCGGCTCAGGGTCTGATTCACGCTCTTGTTGATCAAAGGCTCCAATTCCTCGCGGCGCAAAATTTTTAGATTCTCGCGGATACGGTCGAAGGTCACGATGGTGTCGTTCATCGAATAACCAACCAACGTCAACAGCGCTGCAACCACGGTCAGCGTGATCTCTTTGTTGAACAAAGAGAATAGGCCGATGGTAATGAGCGTATCGTGGAACACCGCGATCACCGCCGCTGCGCCATAAATCCATTCGAACCGGAACGCGATGTACACCAGCATCCCGCCCAGGGCGTACAACACCGCAAGGATGGCTTTGCGTTGCAGCTCCGCGCCGATCTTCGGGCCCACTACCTCGGTGCCAACGACGGCGACGGAATCGGGGTAAGTCTGCTGCTTAACTACGTTCAGTACCTGGGGGGTGACTCCTGGTACCGAAGCCAGTTCATCCAGGTTCTTGATCAACCCGGCGTGCTGCTTCCGGTAGTCCATAATGTTAACCGCGAGCGTCTGCAGTTGCTGGTCCGACATCGGCACGCTCGCAGCCGCCAAGGCATCGCGCAGACGATCGGCTAGTGCGGCGGCGCCACTGGAGTTGATATTGTACTTGCCGTTGGCCGGCTGACCGAACGCGGCATCCAGACTGTCGATCACCTTCTGGCGCGAAGCCTGCAGAGCAGAGTCCTGCAGGGCGTCAATGCCGATGATGTCCTCCGGCCGGCCGGAAACTTCCTCAACTTCCACCGGGAGCTTATTTGAGAGCGCGGCGCGGACTTTGTCCACCGGCGGCCGATTGGCGAAACTGACGGTGATCAGCGCACCACCTCGAAAGTCGATGCCGTAGCGTGGGCCCCCCTTGACGGCCAGGCTGATAAAGCCCGCCGCCGTAAGAATGAGGGAGAGGATGATGAACGGCCACTTTTTGCCGAGAAAGTCAAAATCTGAGTGCTTGAAAAATTCCATGTCACCAATCGCAGCGCCAGCATCCGATAAAGTTAGACACCGGCTTGGGGGAAACGGTTCCCGCCTGTTAAAAAATCTCCTAAATGCTCAAAGCCGCTACCTGCCGCTTGCCGGACAGTTCCGCGTCAAAGATCGTCCTGGACACAAAGACGGCTGTAAAAAGGTTCGCGATGAGGCCGATCACCAGGGTTACCGCAAAGCCCTTCACCGGGCCGGTCCCAAAGATGAACAGAAACGCACAAGATACCACGGTAGTAACGTGCGTGTCGATAATGGTCAGGAAAGCCTTGGAAAAGCCCGCGTCCACGGCAGCCACCACGGCCTTGCCGGCGCGCAGCTCTTCCCGGATGCGCTCAAAGATCAGAACGTTGCTATCCACCGCCATACCGATGGTAAGAATGATGCCCGCGATACCGGGCAGGGTCAAGGTGGCGTCAAAGTAAGACAGCGCGGCGATCAGAATCAGCGCGTTGAGAATCAGGGCCAAGGTTGCGTTGATCGCCGAGCGCTTGTAGTAAACCAGCATGAAGAGCACCACGGCCACAACGCCCGCGATGCCGGCTTCAAAACCCTCACGAATGGAATCGGCCCCGAGCGACGGACCCACGGTCCGCTCTTCTTCGATGGTCAACGCCGCGGGAAGCGATCCGGCCCGTAAGTTCAGCGCCAGATCCGCCGCTTCTTCCTGGCTCGCAGCGCCGGTAATTCTACCCGTATCGCTGATCTTGCTCTGAATGGTGGGCGCGCTAATTACGATGCCATCTACCACGATGGCGGCGCGCTGGCCGATATTGGCCTCGGTGTAGGCGCCAAACTTTTTCGCGGCGTCCTGCGTGAGGACGAAATTCGTCTCCCAGCGATTCAACTCGCCCGCCGCCGCGCTGGCGTCCCGGATATCGGTGCCACGCACCACCGGGATGCGCGACACCAAATACCAGCTTGCCTGGCCGCCGCGCACAGCAGTCGGCACTAGCTTGGTGTTCAGGGGCAGAATCCCACCCTTCTTGGCCAGCGCCTCTTCCCGGGAGGCGAACGGCCCATCCTGCACCTGGTCCCATTCGAGCTGCGCCTGCGTCTGCAGCAGTTGCTTCACGTGCGCCGGATCGTCGACGCCGGGGAGTTGGATCAGCAATTCCGCCTCCGCGTCGCTGCGCCCGGTTTGCTGCACCGACGATTCGGCCAGGCCGAGCGCGTTGATCTTGCGCTCGATGGTCGCCATGGTCTGGGTCAGCGTATCCTGCTTCAGCTTCAGCGCCTCGCTGGGCGTCAGGGTGAGCTTATAGTCGCTGGAGTTGATCGCCGTGGGAACCCACGCGGCGAACTGATTGTTGATGATACTTCGGAACTGACCGCTCTTATCGCTCGGAACGCCTTTGACGTCGATCTCGATTTTATCGGCGTCCTCAATGGTCGTCGGGTCGTTGCGGGTGATGTCGCCGGACGGTGTAATGCCGTCCTTCTGCAGCTCCCCTTTCAGCGACTCGATCACATTGTCGGCGGCCGCCTTGAAGGCATCCTGAAGTTGCACCTGCATCACCAATTGCGTGCCGCCGCTCAAGTCGAGCCCCAGGTGGATGTTATTTTTCCAGTTGGCCAGCAGCTCGTCCTTCGACTTGGGAATGCCGATAATGCCGTAGACGCATACCAGAATCACCGCGATGATAATGCCGATTCGAATTTTAATGTTGCTAGTCATGGTTCAATACCGCTTCCTCACGGGCGCGGCTCCCTGTCACTTTTCAGCCTTCTTCTCTTCAGTGATCAAGCTGGCCACCGCACTGCGCGCTACCTGCAGTTTCAGGTTGTCGGGCTTTACGCGCAATGTCAGTGTGTCGTCGGCATTCACGCTGACGATGGTCCCTATAATTCCGCCCGTTGTAAGCACCTGGCTGCCGTTCTCGAGAGTCTTGAGCATCTGTTGCTGCTGCTTCTTCTGGCGCTGCATCGGCATGAAAACCAGCAGGTAGAAAATCGCCACCAGAGCCAACGGAAGAAGAAGGCCCATGACAGGGTTGCTTCCCGTGGACTGCTGCAGCATCAAATATGCGAGGTAGGTCATGTTCACGGACGGCTGTTCCGTTTCCGAGTATCACACAAGCAAATCACCATTTGGAAATGACTTCAAGGAGTACAGCGGTGGATTGAATCTACCTTGATTCTACCGCCGAATTGCGGACGCTGTCCAAGTAGGCCCGAAATCTCCCAAGCAGTATAGCCTCCCTCATTTGGCGCATCATGTCAAGGTAGTACTTCAAATTATGTATTGTCGCGAGGGTTGAAAATAGCATCTCGCCCGCTTGAAAAAGATGCCGCAGGTAGGCGCGCGAGTACGTGCGGCACGTAAGGCACCGGCAATTGGCGTCCAGCGGGGCTGGATCGGCCTTGTAACGGGCCTGTTTTATGATCACTCGTCCAGAAGCCGTGAACAAGCACCCGTTGCGTGCGTTTCGCGACGGCAGAACGCAGTCCATCATGTCGACGCCGCGCGCTACATACTCGGGCAGCTCTTCCGGCATTCCCACGCCCATGACATAGCGCGGGCGATCGCGCGGGAGAAATGGCGTGGTCACCTCGGTCATTTCCATGCTCAACGACCGAGGCTCTCCCACGGATAGCCCGCCGATCGCATATCCGGGCGCGTTCAGCTCCAAAAGTTCGGCGGCGCAGTCGCGGCGCAGGTCGGCAAACATGGAACCTTGAACGATGGGAAATAACGCTGAAGACGAGCCGGTCTCTTCCACTCGCCGCTCAAAATGGCGGTAGGCCGAATGCGCCCATCGCACAGTGCGGCGCATCGCCTGGTTCGCCGCTTCGTGGCTGGATGGATATTCGAGACACTCGTCCAGCGGCATCATGATATCGCTGCCGAGCGCGAACTGGACGTCGACCGTGGATTCGGGGGTAAAAAGATGCGCGTCGCCATCCAGGTGCGAGCGGAACAGAACGCCGTCTTCGGAGATCTTGCGCAGGTCGCTCAGGCTGAAGACTTGGAAACCGCCCGAGTCGGTCAGAATCGCGCGCGGCCACGACATGAAGCGGTGCAGCCCGCCGAGCTGGCGTATCAGCTCGTGTCCGGGCCGCAGGAACAAGTGATAGGTGTTGGCCAGGATCACGTGGGCGTCGAGTTCGTCGGCCAGATCCCGCTGCATCACGCCCTTGACTGTGGCCTGCGTGCCGACGGGCATGAAGACGGGAGTTTCTATAATGCCGTGCGCGGTGTGAATCCGGCCGGCCCGGGCGCCGGTGTCGGGGCACTCGGCGATGAGTTCAAAACGCACTATTTCACTGTAAGGGACGAGGGGGCACTGCGCTGCACGAGCTAGGCCGTAGACTTAATTCTCAGTGTGGACATTCGGTCACTCCGTTAGGGAAATCGAGCGATCGCATCACGAGGTCGTGGTTGAGGAGACTACTACGAAGGGAGCGGTCATTGGATTTGGCGCGGTTGCGCTCCTTGATCTCGTGAGTTTCCGTAAAGCCCGTGGGCAAGGGTTTGCAATCGGCTTGGCTCTCGCGTTTTTCAAGCCCGGCCTCGCCTTGTATGCTGCGATAAGCTCCTCCTTCGTGGCCGACAGAGGTCGCCGAGTTTTGATTATCAAGCGCCGGATCGGGGTATTGACCTTTGAGAAAGTTTACGAAGCCAGCACCATTGATCGGATATTTGTCCGAGTCACGATCAAAGGCAACGGTCCGGCTGTTCGATTCAAATCAGGGCGAAGCAAGAGCTTAACGATGTCATTGGGTTCCGGAGATAGCCTCGAGGATGCCGCCGCGGCCCTGAATCAGTTTCTCTATATACCCCAAAGAGGATGATTTCCGGACTCGCCGAATGCCGGGCCTATTCCCTACCTCGAAGGATCGCCGCCATCACACGCGGGCTGCGATGTCCGTGCATCACCGCGATAACCCACAAGGGCTTCTCATCCGGCGCGTAGGCAATCAAGTATTCGCGAACGACGGTAAATCGCAATGGGCGAGAAGTGAGGTCCGAGCGTCTATGCCCAGATGAGGGAATGGCGCCAATATTCGTACGGCCTCAAAAACCTCCGTTATGAGCCGGTCGGCGGCATCGAGATCGTCACAGCGAATGGATTCCCAGATGTCGTCAAGGTCAAGGCGGGCTTCGGGGTGAAAATCATACCCGATCATGAACGGGACGCCGAGCGGCGGCGCTCTTTTCGCGGAAGTAGGACTCCACCTCGTCGCCAGGGATGGGTTTTACCTTTCCGCTTTTCAAATCGTCATAGCGGCTATCCAACATTTCGCGAGTCTGAGTGAGTTCAGCAACGTACCCGGTCAGCGCATCCGCGATCAACTTCTCCGCCAACTGATCAATCTTGGCTTGTAGTTCCGGCGCGAAATGTACTTCCATAACTCTCAGGTTACGTCTCATCGTGGTCCCCCAGCAGGCCCGGTCAACCCTTGCGTTGTCCGTTGCCAGATAGCCACATGCGGCCTCGCAGCGTATGCCAGCCAAACAGCAACAATAAGCCGGTCAGCATCAACAGCGCGGACGGTTCAATCGGGACAGGAGGCGGGAACGCAGATGGCGCCAATGCAATTCCATAAGGAACGCTGAAGCCAGGGATCGTGGTGGTAATGGTGTTGTTACTTGTATCGACCACGGACACTAGATTTGAGCTCGAATTCGCCACATACAGAAGACCCCCGGATGAACTTATGGCCACACCGGTAGGCCGCTGGAAGCCGGTGATGGTCGCGGTAACGGTGTTGGTGCTGGTATCCACCACCGAAACCGTGTTGGCGTTCTCATTCACCACATAGAGCAGAGTACCGGCTGAGTTTAGCGCCAGGCTTTTGGGCGCGTCGAAGCCGGTGATCGTGGCGGTAACGGTGTTGGTGGTTGTGCTGACCACTTGAACGGCGTTTGGGGTGTCCTCGGAAACGTACAGCCGGGCGCCATCCGGGCTCACGGCAAGGTAACGAGGGTCGGTCAAGCCAGCGATGGTGGCGGTAAAAGTGTTGCTGCTTGCATTGAACACGGAAACCGTGTTGGCCGACGAATTCCCTACATAGAGCAAAGTGTCCGATGGGTTCACCGCAACTCCAACCGAGCCGTTGAAGCCAGTGAGCGTGGCGGTAATTACGGGCGGCGACTGGGAAAGGTCGACGACGGAAACAGTATTGTTTCCCAGATTGGCAACATAGAGCCGGATACCCGCTGAGTTTTCCGCATCCTGACGGGGCTGGCTAAAGCCGCTGATCGTCCCGGTAATCGTGTTGGTGGTTGAATCCACCACCGAAATCGTGTTGGTGCCTCCGTTGACCACATAGATCGACGGTCCAGAGGCTTGGGCTAGGTTACTGAGGCAGAGAAAGAACAAACTCGCCACGCAGGTCCGTGCTATTTGTGCATCCACCCGTTTATTGGAACTCTCTGATACAAAGATTCGGTAGGGTTGAGTATAGCGCGTCACCGCGACGTGTCGCCCGTGCGATAACAATTCTATGCTGACGCGCCGGCATTTCCTCCTCACAGCCTCGGCCGCCACCGCGCTGAGCGCGACCCGGCAGGCCGCCGCGGCCGTGGCGCTTCCCCCAGCCATCGCCGCCCTCCGCAGCCGGCGCGCCGAAGCCCGTCCCATCCCGCTCGCCGAACGCGAATCCCGCCTCGACCGCGCCCGCTCCCTCATGCGTGAAAACCGGATCGACGCCATCGCCCTGGTCGGCGGAACCTCGCTCCTCTACTTCACCGGTATCCGTTGGGGAAACAGCGAACGCCTTTTCACCTTCGTCCTCCCGCAAAAGGGCAACCCGTTTTACGTGTGCCCCGCTTTCGAAGAGGATCGGGTGCGCGAAAATATGACTCAAGCACCTGCTAGCCGCGAATCGAGAATTCTCACTTGGCAGGAAGACGACGATCCCTACGCCCTGGTCGCACAGGGCCTCCGCGAAGCGGGCATCGCTAGCGGCACGCTGGGAATCGAGGAGCGAGTCCCGTTCGTTTTCTCCGAAGGGATACGTAAAGCTTCCCGCGGCCTTGAACTCACCAGCGCCACGCCCATCACCGCGGGCTGCCGCGGCGTCAAGAGCCCCGCCGAACTCAAGCTCATGCAGCTCGCAAACGATGTAACTCTGCAGGTTTACGAAGCCGCCTGGAAATCACTCCAGCCCGGCATGACCAACAACGAATTCAGCGATCTCATCGCCACCGCGTACCGCCAAACCGGCTTCCCCGGCGACGCCAGTTGTCAGGTGGACGCCTGGTCCGCGCTGCCCCACGGTTCGCTGCAGCCCCAGATCATTCGCGAGGGCAGCATTGTTCTCATTGACGACGGCTGCGTGGTGGAAGGCTACCAGTCGGACATCAGCCGTACATTTGTCGTCGGCAAAGCGACTGACAAAATGAAGCGTGTTTTCGATACGGTTCACAAAGCCCAGGCAGCCGCGCTCAACGCAGCCAAGCCAGGAGTTCCTTGTCAGGCGGTGGATGCGGCCGCGCGCAAAGTGGTGGACGATGCGGGCTTCGGCCCCGGTTATACGCACTTCACGCACCGCGTGGGCCACGGCATCGGCATGGATGGCCACGAATGGCCTTATCTGGTGAAGGGCAACACCCAGCCCTTGCAGGTGAGCATGACCACCTCAGACGAACCCGGTATCTACCTGCGCGGAGACTTCGGTGTGCGGCTTGAAGACGACATGTACATTACCGCGGATGGCGCAAGGTGGTTCACCCCGCAAAGCCGCTCGTTGGAGGATCCGTTCGCAACGAAGTAACGCACGTCATGTCCGCCGTCTCAGGTAAACAAACGTCCAGAAACGACCAGATGTCAAAGATATCCGCTTAAGCAAGAGGCGTGAGAGAATACACGCTCATCGTCGGGACGAGCGCCGGTCTTCTCTCGTCGCCTGAATCTCACCGCGAGCCTGCGCCGTCGATCAGTTCGCCGCGCTCAGCTTGCCGATAGCCTTCCCGACAACGCCCGGCGCTCCTCGTCGGTCCAACTTTCCTCTGCGTCCTGCGCCTCCAGGGCGCGGCGCAACACATCTTCGACGGTCTCATAACCGCCACTGGCAAGGCGTTTGTCGATCGGCCTTTCAAGGTCAGGCCTGATCGCGTGGCGGGGAAACGGCAAGCCTGGGGTACCATGAGAATTCCTACTTTCATCTCAACTTCCAATGGCCCTCCGTTTCTACAACACTCTCACCCAGCAAGTGGAGCCTTTTCAGCCGCTCGAAGGCAATACCGTGCGCATGTACACCTGCGGTCCCACGGTCTACAATTACGCTCACATCGGCAACTTGCGGACGTTCACTTTCGAGGATATTCTGCGGCGCTGGCTGATTTATCGCGGCTACCAAATGGACCACGTGATGAACATCACCGATGTGGACGACAAGATCATTCGCAACGCCGCGGCCGAGGGTAAGACCCTTGCAGAGTACACGGCGAAGTATACCGAGGCGTTCCTGGAAGACACCGCTGCGCTCCGTCTGCAACGGCCGGAGCGGATGGTGAAGGCGACCGAACACATCCCGGAGATGGTGTGCGCCATCGAGAAGCTCGCCGCGCGCGGCTTCACTTATAACAGCGAAGGTTCCGTCTACTACCGCATTTCCAAGTTCCCGGAATACGGCAAGCTCTCGCACAACGATTTCACCGGCATCCGCGCCGGCGCCCGCGTCGACGTGGACGAATACGACAAAGCCAACGCCCGCGATTTCGTCTTATGGAAAGCGCCCAAGAACGGCGAAGTCTTTTGGGAGAGCGAGATCGGTCCGGGGCGGCCCGGCTGGCACATCGAGTGTTCCGCGATGGCCATGAAGTACCTGGGCGAAACGCTCGACATTCATGCGGGCGGCGTCGATCTGATCTTTCCCCATCACGAGAATGAAATCGCGCAGTCGGAAGCCATCACCTCCAAGCCGTTCGCGCGCTTCTGGCTGCATTCGGAGTTTCTCAACGTCGAGTCGCAGAAGATGGCGAAGTCGGCGGGGAATTTTTATACACTGCGCGATCTGCAGGCCGAGGGCTATCAACCGGAGGTAGTGCGGTATCTGCTGGCTTCCGTGCCCTATCGCAAGAAGCTGAACTTCACCTTCGACGGATTGAAGGCCGCGGCCACCGCCATCGACCGGCTACGCAACTTCAAGCTCCGCCTGGAGACCGACAAGTATCCCGAGGGTCTGAACGAAAAACTTCTGGAACGGACTCAGGCTGCGGGTCGGCAATTCGAAGAAAGCCTCGACGACGACCTGAACACCGCCGAAGCGCTGGCCGCCCTGTTCGAATTCGTGCGCGACGCCAACACCGCCATGGACGCGGGCGAGTTTCGCGCCAACAACACCCCAGCGGCGCTCGATCTTCTCGACCGCTTCGATCGCATCTTCGCCGTTCTCGAACCCACCGAGGCCGCGGGTGGGCTGTCCGACGCGCGGGTGGAGGAGCTGATCCAGGAACGAGCCGCCGCCAAAAAGGCGCGTAACTTCGCACGGTCCGATCAAATCCGGCAGGAGCTGCTCGACGCCGGGATCGTCTTGGAAGACACTAAAGAAGGAGCGCGGTGGAAAAGGAAATGACGAGGAAGTGAGGTGACGTAGCTATGAAAATCGAAACGAAAGCTGTACACGCTGGCGACCGCAAGCGGAATCCCGACGCCCCCGGAGCGTTTGTTCCTTCTTCGACGCCCATCTACACGGCCACCACTTATCTCTACGAAGACACCGCCAAGCTCGACCGCGTGCTCGGCCGCGAAGAGCCGGGCTTCTGCTACGGCCGGTACGACAACCCCACGCGCAGCGGCCTGGAAGAATTGCTGACCGAGCTCGAGGCGGGGCACAGCTCGCAGGTAATGTCGTCGGGCATGATGGCGATTCACGTGGCCTTGCTCGCGGCGCTGACCGATCGGCGCAAGTCGGTGCTGGCGTCGAACGCGCTCTACGGCGCGACCACAACCATGCTGACTCAGGTGCTGGAGCCGCTGGGCGTGGCGGTGAATTTCGTGGACGTTTGCGATCTGGCGGCGCTGGAGCATAAGATCGCCGAAACTAAGCCCGGCTGCATCGTGATGGAGACGATTTCAAATCCGCTGCTGCGCGTGGGCGATCTGGATCTCATCGCCGAGCTGGCGCAGGAGGCGGGCGCGGCATTGCTGGTCGACAATACGTTCGCAACGCCGTTGCTGGTCCGTCCGCTCGAACATGGCGCGAATTTTTCGGTTCACAGCTTGACCAAATTCCTGGCCGGACACGGCGATGTTCTGGGCGGCGTGGTAGTCACCGATGAAGCGCACTCTGACGTTGTACGGACGCTTTCGCGCACCATGGGCCCTGTGCTGGGACCTTTCGAGAGTTACCTCACCATGCGTGGCATCAAGACCTTCGCATTGCGCGTGGAACGCCAATGCGCCAACGCCTGCCGCATCGCGACGTGGCTCGAAGCGCATCCGCGTGTCGCGCGCGTACACTATCTGGCCGATCCGAATCACCCCGACGCAGCGGTAATCCGCCGCTTACTGCCTGAAGGGCTGTACGGCGCGCTAGTCCCCTTCGAAATCAAGGACGCCACCAAGGAAGACGTGTTCCACTTCATGGATCGTCTGCAGCTTGTGGTGCGAGGCACTTCGCTCGGCGACGTTCACAGCTTGCTGCTGTACCCCGCCATCGCCTCGCATCGCGAGATCGCCCCCAAGCAGCGCGAGCGCATGGGAATCGGCGACGGCCTGGTGCGATTGTGCGCCGGCATCGAAGCGGTGGAAGACATCATCGCCGATCTCGACCAAGCGCTCAGCTAGCAAAAGTTTTGGCGGGCCTGGTGCACGCCTTCCGCTCTGGATTACTCTGCTTTTCCCACTTCTTTCGTGTCTGGGTTACGCGCTCCTCAATGTCACAGGCACATGGCTTGGGCTCCGGGAGGAGAAGCGCCGAGGAAGGTCAGAGATCGCAGGCCGGAGTACCTGATCGTTCCGTCGCGGGCGATCCGCGTTAATCGATGTCCATCAGTGGCCAGTATATTAGCCGCAGATCAACACGGATCAACGCAGATCGACAGCCAAGTCAATTTCCGCCGGATTGGATCTGCACCAACTCGTCGTGCCCGGCCGATGGCGCGGTGCTCGCAATCGTCTGCGGATCGCGCCAGAAATCGAAATACGAAATCTGCCGCACGCACGAAATGGTGCACATCGGTGCGCAGCTCTTCTCGGTCAGGTATTCGCGCCGGATATCGTCGACGGTGTACTCAGCCAGCGGCTTGGCCGGATAGCCGCGCTGCTGCGAACAGTAGTGCACCAGGCCGTCTTCGCAAATATACAGATAGCGCGATCCCGCGCGGCAGCGCCAATGGCTCGCACGGCCGTTGGCGATGTCGTCCTGATAATAATTGATCTGCGAGAAGTTCTTCTTCTCGAAGTTCTTCATCGCCAGAAACACCTTGCGCTCGCGCTCGCCGATGGGCCGCAGTTGGCCGTCTCCATCGTGAATAATCCCCACCGTCGAGGTGAATCCCAGCTCCAGCGCGCGCTTGCCCACCACTAGCGCGTCTTCCGGATTGTGAATGCCGCCGCCCAGCACGGAGTTGATGTTCACATGAAACAGCGCGTACTCGGACAGGATCTGCAACTTCTTGTCCAGCACTTTCAGGCTTTTCTTCGACACCTCGTCCGGCATCACATTGTCGATGCTGATCTGCATGTGATCCAGCCCGGCGTCGTTCAATTGATTCACGCGCTGCGGCGTCAGCAGATAGCCGTTGGTGATCATCCCGGCGAGCATGCCCCGGCTCCGCACGTGCGCAATCAATCGGTCAAGCTCGGGATGCAACAACGGCTCGCCGCCGCTGAAGGTCACAATCGTGGTTCCCAGGTCGGCCAGTTGATCCAGCCGCGCGGTCATGGTCTCGACAGCGACAGGCTTCGAGAAATCGTCGTACTCATTGCAGTACGTACAGGACAAATTGCAGCGGCGGATGGGAATGATGTGCGCCATCACGGGGTGGTCCGTGGACGCCACTCCCCGCAGAATCATGCGCCATTCCCGCGCCCGGCGGCTCAGCGCCCGGCGGTCCCTGCGAAATTTAAAACCCCAATAGGCCATGAACGAGTTACTTCCATTGAATCATACTCATGCAACATTGGCACAGAATTCGGATCGAACGGGGCATCACCCAAACCGAACGGCGCTCTGGCGCAGGCCAGCGGCCAGAATCCAGAATTCAGAATCCAGAAGCCAGAAGCCAGAAGCCGGAAGCTGGAAGCCTGAATCGCCGGACGGACGCGCGCCCGGCCATTCTGAATTCTGAATTCTGAATTCTTTGTCCTGACTTCTTTTCTGTAACCGAAGTTGCACGCAAGGACACCTAACGTAAGTAGCATGATATGCTGAGATCGCTGGAAAACCTGTAGCGCCCCGGTACGATGTTTGAGTTTCTCTTTAAATATCCGCGCACTGTCTTCGCCAAAGGCAGCTTCGTGCTTCTCAGCCAATGGCCAGTATGGACGCTGGCGGCGTTGTTGCTGGCCGCCGCAGCCGGGCTCGGCTGGGTGATCTGGAGCCGTCGCCGCACCATCGCGCCCACCATGCGCGGTCCTCGAACCGCAGTGGTTTGGATTCTCCAGAGCTTGCTGGTCTGCCTGCTGTTGTTCTTGTTGTGGCAGCCTGCGTTGAGTATTGCGACCCTGCGCCCGCAGCAGAACATCGTCGCAGTGGTGATCGACGATAGCAAAAGCATGTCGACCCAGGAGGGTGGCCGCTCCCGCAAAGACCAGGTTCTCGCGACGCTAAACGGCGGACTGCTCAATAGTTTAAAGAGCACATTTCAAGTACGACTTTATCGCCTGGGCGACCATTTGGAACGCATCGAAAGCCCGGACAAGCTGAATGCCTCCGCTCCCGCTACGCACATCGGCGACGGACTGAAAGAAGTGCTCGCCGATTCGGCCACGCTGCCCATCGGCGCCGTGATTCTGATGAGCGATGGCGCCGACAACAGCGGCGGCATCGATCTCGACACTATCTCCGACCTCAAGCGGCAGCGCATTCCCATCCACACCGTGGGGTTTGGCCGCGAGCGCATGGCGCATGACGTGGAGTTGACGGATGTGCAGATGGCCGCTCGCTCGCTCGCAAAATCACGTCTGGAAGCACAGGTCACGTTCCACCAGTGGGGATTGAAGGGCGAGAAGGCCCGGCTGGCCGTCCGCGATTCGGGAAAGGTCTTGACCTCTCGCGACATTGTCTTGAAGGGCGACGGCGCCGCGCAAACCGAGACGGTGCTGTTCAACGCCGGAGATGCCGGAGTGAAGAACCTGCAATTCTCGATCGATCCGCTGCCGGAAGAAGAGAACAAGAACAACAACACGCTCACGCGGGTCCTTTATGTGGATAATGCCAAGCCGCGCATCCTCTACATGGAAGGCGAACCGCGCTGGGACTACAAGTTCCTTCGCCGCGCGGTAGAGGACGACAAAAATATCGACCTGTATAGTGTGGTCCGAACCACGCAGAACAAGCTGTATGTCCAGGTCCCACCCGATTCGCCGCCGGGGGAATTAAAGGACGGCTTTCCAACAAAAGTGGACGACCTGTTCACTTACCAGGGCATCATCCTGGGCAGCGTGGAAGCGAATTATTTCACCCCGGCGCAGCAGGACCTGATCCAGCAATTCGTCGATCGCCGCGGCGGCGGGCTGCTGTTCCTGGGCGGTCGGGCGTCGCTCGCCGACGGCGGCTACGAAAAGGAACCGTTCGCCGATCTGCTGCCCGTTCGCTTGCCGGAATCGAAGAACACGTTCCATCGCGATCCCGCGACCGCCGAACTGACACCGGCGGGGCGCGACAGCCTGATCACGCGCATTGAAGATAATCCCGACGCGAACGTGGAGCGCTGGAAGAAGCTGCCCTATTTGATGAATTTTCAAGATGCCGGAAAGCCCAAGCCGGGCGCTTTGGTGTTGGCCAATATGAAGGTCGGCGGGACTACGCTTCCGCTGTTGATCACGCAAAAATATGGACGCGGACGCACCGCCGTGTTCGCCACCGGTGGCGACTGGCGCTGGCAGATGCTGCAGCCGGTCGCCGACATGAGCCACGAGTTGTTCTGGCGGCAGTTGTTGCGCTGGCTGGTGAGCGACACCCCGACACGCGTGGTAACCTCGGTGTCTCGTCCCGTGCTCTACGATGACGGCCGCGTACATTTGCGGGCGGAGGTGCGCGATACCACTTTCTTGCCCACCAGCGATTCACAGATCCAGGCCCGCATCGTCGGCCCCGATGGCAGCGCGCAAACCGTCGACTTGCATCCCGATTCGCTAGAGCAGGGCGTCTACTCGGCCGACTGGGACGCCGGACAAGCGGGATCGTACGTGGCCGAAGTAACCGCCACCCGGGGCCAGCAGGAACTCGGACGCGATGTGATCACGTTCCGCCGCGAAAACGGGGTGGCTGAAAATTTCCATCTGGAACAAAATCGCGATCTGCTCGAAAAGCTTTCCTCACAGACCGGCGGGAAGTATTATCATCCCAATGAAGTCAGCCGGCTGGGCGAAGATATTTCGTATTCCGACGCCGGCATCACGGTTCGCGAGACGAGAGATCTGTGGGATATGCCCATCGTTTTTTTCCTGGTATTGCTGTTGTGTTGCACGGAGTGGGTGCTGCGCAGAAAATGGGGCGTCGTATGAAGCTTCCGCTTCTTCTGGCTGCCGTGTGCTGTGGCGCCACTTTGCATGCCGCCACCTTCTATGTCACCGTCGCCGGCCTAGGCGGCGAACCCGACTACGAGCAGCGTTTTACTTCTCAGGCGCAGGAAATCGACAAGCTGCTTCACGCTTCCAGCCCCGACGCTAAAATAACGACGCTCTACGGCCCGCAGGCGACCAAAGCGAATGTACAAAACGCGCTGGCGCAAGTGGCGCGCGAGGCCAAGCCGAACGACGCCTTTGTATTGATGCTCATCGGCCACGGCAGCTTCGACGGTTACGATTACAAGATCAACTTGCCCGGTCCGGACCTTTCAGGCGTCGATCTGGGCGCGATGCTCGATCGCATCGGATGCACGCGCCAGTTGGTGGTGAACATGACCAGCGCGAGCGGCGGATCGCGCGCCGCGCTAGAGAAGGCCAACCGCGTCGTCATCACTGCCACCAAGAGCGGCAACGAAAAGAACGCCACGGTTTTCGCCCGCTTTTGGGTGGAGGCGTTGCGCGATCCCTCCGCAGACACCGACAAGAATGAAACCGTGTCGGCGCTCGAAGCATTCATTTATGCCGAGACCAAGACCGCGCAGTTTTACGAAACCCAAAAGCGCCTGGCCACTGAGCATCCCATCCTGGAAGACACCGGGCAAGGCGACGGTGAGCGCAAGCCGTCGCCGGAAAATGGTGAAGGCCTGAAGGCCGCGCAATTTGCATTGCTGAGGATCGGCGCCGCGCAAACGGCTGCCAGCACACCGGAAAAGAAAGCGCTGCTGGAGAAGCGCGACGCGTTGGAAGAGCAGATCGACAAACTGAAATACGAAAAGGCCGCCATGGCCGCCGACGACTACAAAAAGCAGCTCCAGGACTTATTGATCCAATTGGCCAAAACCCAAGCGGAGCTGGACAAATGAAACTGCCCGCTAGAATTTGTAACCTTCCAGAAAAAGTCGCAAGGTGGGGCGGTCCCCCTGGACCGCAGCCGACGCCCCCGTCGGCTGCTCGTTCTAGTGTGCTGGTACAGCCGGACCAGGGGTCCGGCGCGGACGCGGGCGTCCGCCCCACAGAGTCGCGCCCATTCGGGAGTGGTTTGATGTTCGCGGCGTTCTTCATTGTCCTTCCCCTGGCCGCGCAAACGTTGGATGACTGCCAATCATTGCGTCATCACGGCAAACTAGCCGAAGCGCAGACTTGCTACGCCAAGCTAACCGCAAGCTCCAATCCATATCTCCGCGCCGAAGGACTCTGGGCCACCGAACGCTATCAGGAAGCCAACGACCAGTTTCGCGATCTGATCAAGCAGTATCCCAAGAACGCCGATTACCGCGTCCGCTGGGGCCGCCTATTCTTCGAGCGCTTCAATAATGAAGAGGCGCACGCTCTGTTCGCCGAGGCCCTCAAGATCGACGACAAGAACGCCCAAGCCTACCTCGGACTCGCGCAAGTAGAAACCGAAGGCTACAGCAAGAACGCCGTGTTGGACGCGCAAAAGGCCGCCGATCTGAATCCGAAGCTTTACGAAGCGCACGAACAGCTCGCCTATCTTGCGCTCGAAGACAACGACGAAGACACCGCCGCCAAGGAAGCGGACAAAGCCCTTGCCATCTCCGGCGAGGCGCTCGACGCCATGGCGATTCACGCCGCCATCGATTTTCTGCACGACAAAAAAGACACGCCGTGGATTGACCGCATTCTCAAAATCAATCCCGCATACGGTGAAGCGTACTCCATGGTCGGGCACTTCTTTTTCATCAATCGCCGCTACGATGAAGAGATTCGGGCATACCGTAAGGCGCTGGAATTGAATCCGCGCCTATGGGAAGCGCGAGCGCAGTTGGGTGTCAGCCTCATGCAACTGGGCGACGACGTGGAAGCTCGCCAGCAGCTCGAAGAGTGCTACAACGCCAACTACAAGAGCTATGAAACAGTAAATTCTCTGCGGCTGCTCGACAAGTACAAAGACTTCGTCACCTATAAAACCCCTACCACCATTCTTCGCCTGGACAAAAAGGAAGCCGAGCTCCTGCGGCCTTATGTCGAATCCGAGTTGAAGCGCGACATCGCGGATTACAGTGAAAAGTACCACATGACTCTAAAAGGACCGGTGCAGGTGGAAGTCTATCCCGATCATGAGGACTTCGCCGTCCGCACCATGGGCATGCCGGGCCTGGGCGCGCTGGGCGTCACCTTCAACGCCGTGATCGCCATGGATAGCCCGTCCGGCCGGCCTCCGGGAAGCTTTCATTGGGCCAGCACGCTGCGGCACGAGATGAGCCACGTGTTCGTGCTCGAAGCCACCGGAAGCCGTGTCCCGCGCTGGTTCACCGAAGGCCTGGCGGTGTATGAAGAGACCGCCGCCGCGCCCGACTGGGGCGACCGCCTGGATCCCGACGCCATCCACGCCATTCAGAAGAAACTGCTGCTGCCGGTGGCCGAGCTCGATCGTGGATTTATCCGGCCCAGCTATCCGTCGCAAGTGATCGTCTCGTACTTCCAGGGCGGCAAGATCTGCAGCTACATCGCCGAAAAGTGGGGTTACTCGAAACTTCTCGACATGATTCAGGCGTATGCCAAGCTCGAATCCACGCCGGACGTCTTTCAAAAGGTTCTGGGCATCTCCACCACCGATTTCGACAAACAGTTCCTGGCCTGGCTGGAAGCGCAGACCAAAGTGACTACCGATCACTTCGATGAGTGGCGCGACAAGCTGAAGATGATGGTGGCCGACGATCGCAGCAAGGATTACGGAGCCGTGATTCAAATCGGCAACGCCATCCGCGACTGGTATCCCGATTACGTCGAGGTCGGGAGCGTCTACGAATTGTTGGCCGACGCGTACACGGCTAAAGGCGATAAGGAAAATGCGCGCAAACAACTCGAAAAATACAACGAGGTGGGCGGACGAGATCCCAAGCTGGTGGAGCGCCTGGCGACGCTCGAAGAAGAAGCCGGCCAACCCAAGAAAGCCGCCGCCGCGCTCGATCGTCTAAACTACATTTATCCTGAGGATCAGGAGCTGCACAAACGATTGGGCGATTTATGGCTCGCACAAAACAACGTGCCCGGCGCGATTCGCGAGTATCAAGCGTTGCTCGCGCTGAAACCGCTGGATCAAGCTACATCGCATTACCAGTTGGCCGAGGCTTTGCGCAAGGCCAACCAGCTGGATCAGGCGCGCGACGAAGTGTTGCTTGCTCTGGAGGCCGCGCCCGGATTTAAGCCGGCTCAAAAACTACTTTTAGAGATTGCGAAATAATCAAATATGTCCACCCCAACCATAGCGATCAACGATTCGGCGGAATTAAAGGAACGGATCGAGCGTTTCCAGGAAGTGCAGCGCAGCATCGTGCGCGAGGTCCGCAAGATCATTGTCGGACAGGACGAGGTCATCGAACAAGTGATGATCTCTTTGTTTGTAGGTGGCCACTGTCTGATCACCGGTCTCCCCGGAACGGCCAAGACGCTGCTGGTGCGGACGCTCGCGCAGACGCTCGGCTTGGTGTTCAAGCGCATCCAGTTCACACCCGACCTGATGCCGTCGGACATCACCGGCACCGACATTATTGAAGAAGATCCCACCACCGGACGTCGCACCTGGACCTTCGTGTCAGGGCCCATCTTTTCCAATATTCTGTTGGCCGACGAAATCAACCGCACGCCGCCTAAGACGCAGTCCGCGCTGCTTGAAGCCATGCAGGAACTGTCTTGTACGGTGCGCGGGCATCAATACAAGATCGAAGCGCCCTTTTTCGTTCTGGCGACGCAGAACCCCATCGAGCTCGAAGGCACGTATCCGTTGCCGGAAGCGCAGCTCGATCGCTTCCTGTTCAACACCGTGCTCGATTATCTTTCCGCCGACGACGAAGTGAAGGTGGTGGACCTCACCACCACCACTCGATCCGTGCAGCCCGACACCATCACCAACGCCGCAGAAATTCTGTCGTTCCAGCAACTGGTCCGCATGGTGCCGATCGGCGACACCGTCGCGCGCTACGCCGTGGAACTGGTTCGAGCCACGCGTCCCAACGACGCCAGCGCCCCGGATTTCGTCAAGAACTACGTGAACTTCGGCGCCAGCGTGCGCGCCGCACAGTTTGTTGTATTGGCTTCGAAAGCGCGCGCCCTGCTGCGTGGCCGCTACCACGTCGCCTACGAAGATGTCCGCGCCCTGGCCACGCCCATCCTGCGCCATCGCATTCTGCTAAACTTCCATGCCGAATCCGAGCGCCTGGATTCCGACGCGATCCTGAAACGTCTCCTGGAGTGGAAGCCCGAACCGAAATAATTAGCCACAGATAAACACGGATGAACACTGATTCCGGAACAAGCTTTTTATCTGTGTTCATCTGTGGCCTGATTGAGCTATGCAACCACGCACTCCAACTCGTTTCATCGACCCGGCGCTTTTAGCCGGCATCTCGCACCTGGACCTGGTTGCCAAAACAGTTGTGGATGGTTTTGTCGCGGGGCTGCATCGCTCTCCGGATTTCGGATTCAGCCAGGAGTTCGCCGAGTACCGTTCCTACACGCCCGGCGACGATCTGCGCCACGTGGATTGGAACGTTTTCGCGCGCACCGAGCGAATGTACCTGAAGCGCTATCGCGGCGAGACCAATTCGCAACTCACTCTGATGCTCGACACCAGCGCATCCATGGGTTACAGCTCGCACGGGACGACGAAGCTCGACTACGGGCGTTTCCTGGCCGTCTCGCTGGCCTATCTGTCTAATCTGCAGCGCGACGCCGCCGGCGTGATTATCTTCGATGACGAGGTGCGCAACTACGTTCAGCCCTCCACGCGCCAAGGCCAGTTCATGCGCGTGGCGCACGCCATCGAAAAGGCCAGCCTCGGCACTCGCACCAACTTCGCCAAACCATTCGTCCACTTCCAGCAGTTCCTGCGGCGGCGGGGCATCGTGGTGGTCATCTCGGATTTCTACGAACAACCCGAAATTGTCATCAAAACCGTCGAGCCGCTGCGCTATCGCGGCAACGATCTGATCCTGTTTCACGTCCTAGATCCACAGGAGATCCGTCCGAAGCTGAAAGAGCCGTCGCTGCTGGTCGACATGGAAACAGAAGACGCCATCGAAGTTTCGCCCGAATACGCCAGGGAAGAATACGGCGCAAAGATCGATGCGCACATCGCGGCGCTCAAGACCAAAGCCAACGCCGCCGGCATCGACTATCAGTTGCTCCCCACCGACCGGCCGCTCGACGACGCCCTGCGCGAATATTTCCTGATCCGAAAGGGGAGGATGTAGTGGGTTTTCTCGCCCCCTGGTTTTTGGCCGGCGCGGTCGCCATCGGTCTGCCATTTTGGATCCACCTGCTGCGCCAGTATCGCAGCACTCCTCATCCTTTCAGTTCGCTGATGTTCTTCGAACGGCGAACGCAAAGCTCCATCAAGCATCGCCGCCTGCGTTACCTGTTGCTGCTCTCGCTACGCGTTGCCCTGCTGCTGTTGATTGCCCTGGCCTTCGCCAATCCATTCATTGACCGCACCGGTGTCGCCGCGGGCGGCCGCAAGATGCTGGTGATTGCCGTCGACAATTCGTTCAGCATGCGCTATGACGATCATCTGGCGCGCGCCAAACAGGCCGCCATGAACGCGGTTTCGCAGCTCAACCCCGGCGAGCGCGGGCAGGTGCTGGCCGTTGGGTCGCGCGTTCACTTCCTGACGCAGCCCGTCGAAGAGACCGATCAACTGAAAGCCGCCATCCAGGGCATTCAGCCTTCCGATGAGCAAAGCTCTTATGGCGAGTTGGCGCGCGCCCTGCGGACCATTGAGCAGACCTCGCGCATTCCACTCGAAGTGCATTTCGCGAGCGATATGCAGAAATCGTCGATGCCCCCCGCCTTCGCCGACCTGCGCCTGGGCAGCGACACCAACCTGATATTTCATTCGGTGGCCGATCCAAAAGAACCCAACTGGATGGTGGAGAGCGTCACCGCGCCCGCCAAGATCTACGATCCGAAAAAGGTCCGCGTGCAAGCCGTCGTTGCAGGCTCCAACACACCGGCCACCAAGCGAACCGTTTCGCTGGCGCTCGACGGCAAGGTGCTCGACAGCAAGTCCGTGGATGTTCCCGCCAACGGCCGCGCGTCCGTCGAATTCGTGTCGCTCGATTCTCCGCACGGTTTTCACCAGGGCGAGATTCGTATCGAACCCGGCGACTCGCTCCATCAGGACGATCGCTTCGATTTCGCAATTGAACGAACCGACCCGCATCCCGTCCTGTTTCTGCATCCTGCCGGGCAGAATCTCGACGAGCTTTACTATCGCTCCGCGCTCGAATCCGTTTCTGAAGCCGGCTTCACTCTCGATCCTTTGGCTGTGGAGCAGGCCGGAAATCAGTCGTTGTCGAAATACGCTTTCGTGGTCCTTTCCGATGTTGGATCTATGCCTCCCGGCCTCGAAAACAGCTTGCGGGCTTACGTCGCCGGAGGCGGCTCGCTGCTGATCGCCCTTGGCCCGCTTTCGGCGGCGCTCAATCGCGTCCCCGTGTCGAATGAAGCCATCCAGGGATCCGCCTATGCCTCGCGCGGCGACTCGCGTTTTGAAACCGTGGCCGCGGCCGACGCCGAGCATCCCGCGCTGCGCCGCGCCAACAAGCTGGATGGCGTCAAGTTCTATCAAGTGATCAAAGTCGATCCCGGCCAGTCGCACGTCGTCGCCCGGCTCACCAACCAGGCACCGTTGCTGCTTGAAAAGCAGGTCGGAGAAGGCCGCGTGATCGTCTTCACCTCCACGTTCGATAACGTCGGCAACGATCTGCCGCTGCACGCTTCGTTTGTTCCGTTCGTCGAAGAGACCGCCCGCTATCTGGGCGGCCAGCAGGATCGTTCGACCAACGTGGCCGTGGATTCCTATATCGAGCTGCGCTCCGCCAAAGAGCGCGGCGCGGCCATCGACGTCACTGAGCCGGATGGAACGCATCCGTTGTCGCTCAAAGACGCCACCACCGCGCAGACCTACCAGGTAACGCGCGAAGGCTTTTATGAAATTCACCGCGCCAATGGCCGCCAGGAGATGGTCGCGGTTCACGCCGACCGGCGCGAATCCGACTTGACGCTGATTCCGCAAGAGACGCTCGACTTGTGGAAGAACACCGGCCGCGGCCCCGACACGCCCGCCGGCGACGGCTCGAACTCCGGCAACCAGGCCCGCCCCTGGAGCCTGTGGCGCTACGCTTTGCTACTGGTCTTAATAACGGCCATAATTGAATCAGTATTCGCGAGCCGATACCTTTCGGTGGAGAAGGAGGTCGCTTGAACGCTATCGACCAACTGAACAGTTACCTTCAGCGGCTGGAAAAGCGCCTGCGTTTCCTGGCGGTGTCGAAAGGCACTTCGCTGGTAACGGTTTCGGCGCTCGTGATCACAGTCCTGCTGGTCTGGATCATCAATCGCTACGCCTTCTCTCCGGCCAGCCTGTTATGGGCGCGCATTCTTCTGTTTCTCTCCGTGGCCACCGCGATCGCCTTTGGCCTGGTGATCCCGCTGCTCAGCCTGAATCGCCGTAACGCAGCTCGCAAGGCCGAACAAAAATTCCCCGAATTCCAGGAGCGGCTGCTCACGCTGGCCGAAAAGCCCAATGCCAGCGACCCGTTCACGCAACTGCTCGCCGCCGACACCATGCGCGTGGCGCAATCGAGCGAACCCGAGCGCCTGGCCTCCAACGGCCCCATTCTCGGATTCCTCGCTTCGGCCGCTCTCGCCGTGGCGGTCCTCATTTGGCTGATCAACGCGGGCCCGGGCTACCTGGGCTACGGAACGTCGTTGCTCTGGGCCGGCGCGCCAAAGTCCGGCAATCACGCCTTCTACGACATCGCGGTTACGCCCGGCGATCGCGCTGTGCGCCGTAAGGCTGACCAATTAGTGACCGCGCAGCTTCTGGGATTCGATTCGCCCAAGGTCCGGCTGTTCGCTCAATACCGCGGCGCTTCGAAGTGGGAACAAGTGGACATGCAGCCATCGCCCGGCGCGTCCACCTATGAGTTCCTGTTCAGCAGCCTCGCCGACAATGTCGAATACTATGTCGCAGCGGGCGCGGTGGAGTCGAAGCACTACAATCTGCGCGTCGTCGATCTCCCCAGCGTTAAGAAAATCCGCGTCACGTATCATTACCCCTCCTGGACCGGAATGAAGGACTCGGTGGAAGATCCCGGCGGCGATTTGCGCGCCGTCGAGGGCACCGAGGCCGAGGTCGCTATTCTCACCGATCGGCCATTGAACAAAGGCGTGCTGATGCTCGGCGACGATCGCCAGCTTGAACTGAAATCGGGTTCAAACCCAGGTGACGGCAACTGGCAGACCGCCCGCGTGACTCTGGACAAAGACGGGCTCTATCACATCGCGGCCATCGACCGGGGCGAGAACGTCCGCCTCAGCGAGGACTTCTTCATCGAAGCGCGCAAGGATTCTCCGCCGACCGTGAAGATCGACCGTCCCGGCCGCGACGCCAAAGTCAATCCGATTGAAGAAGTCACCATCACCGTCAACGCCGAAGACGATTTCGCGCTGAATGAAGTCGCCCTCCATTATTCCGTCAACGGCGGAGCGGAAAAAACCGTGCAGTTGCTGCCGCAAAAAGGTGTGAAAACAGCCAGCGGCAAATACGTTCTGGCCCTCGAAGACTACAAGCTCGCGCCCGGCGATCTGGTCAGTATCTATGCCGACGCCAAGGACGCGCGCAATACCACCAAGACCGACATTTACTTCATCCAGGCCGAGCCGTACGAACGCAACTATTCGCAGGCGCAAGCCGGCGGCGGTGGTGGCATGGGCGGCGGCGGTGACGATCAACAGATCTCGCAGCGGCAGAAGGATATCATCGCCGCAACGTGGAACGAAAGTAAGAATGGTTCCAAAGACGCCTCTGTCGCGGCCGACGACGCTAAATTCCTGGCCGAGCAGGAAGAGAAGCTGGCCGCGCAGGCCAAATCGCTGGCCGACCGCATGAAGGCGCGTGAACTCTCCGACGCCAATCCGCAATTCAAGGACTACGCCAAGGAAATGACGGATGCGTCGCAGAGCATGATCGAATCGGCGCAGAAAATTCGCGCTCGAAAATGGGATGATTCCATGCCCGCCGAGCAGAAGGCGTTGCAACAAGCGCAACGCGCCGAAGCCACCTTCCGCGACATTCAGGTCGCCTTCGGAACGCAGGGCGGCGGCGGTGGCGCGGGCGGCGCGGGACGCGATCTTGAAAACCTGGCCGACCTCGAGCTCGACCGGGAAAAAAACCAGTACGAAACCGGCCAGCAATCCGCTTCCGACAGCCGCTCCCAGGAGATCGACAAGGCGTTGCAGAAGCTCGGGGAGCTGGCGCGCCGTCAGCAGGAACTGGCCGCCAAAAAGGATCAGCAGCAGCCGTTCCGGCAACGCTGGGAGCAGGAAATGTTGCGGCGTGAAGCCGAACAACTGCAGAAACAGATGGAGCAGTTGCAGCGCGGCGATCAGCAACAACAAGGACAGCAAGGCCAGCAGGGGCAACAAGGTCAACAGGGTCAACAAGGACAGCAGGGACAACAAGGTCAACAAGGAAAACCGGGCCAGCAGGGCAGCCAGCAATCTGGACAATCGGGCAGCGCCGGCCGTGTCGGTTCCACCGCCTCCCCACAATTGCAACAAGCTCTCGACCGTCTGAAGAAGGCGACCGAGGACATGCAAAGCGCCGAGAGCCAGCAAAACGGCAGCCCCGAGCAGACCGCCGCCGGTCAGCGCCGCGCCGCCGACCGTTTGCAGGAAGCTCGCGATATCTTAAACGGGATGCAGCATCAGAACTCCACGCAGCAGCTCGACGATCTCGCGCAACAAGCCAACCAGCTCGCGCAACAGGAAGCCGATGCTCAGAATCGTCTGCGCAAGATGATCGGGACTTCCGGCAGTGAGAATCCGCGCTTCGGCTCCCAGGCGCTCCAGAATCAGCAGGACGCGGAACGTCTAGCAGGTGAGAAGACGGAAATGGCCGACAAGCTCAAAAAGCTGGAGCAGGGAATGTCGGACGCCGCTCGCAGCATGGCGGGTGCGCAGAATCCGGCGGGGAACAAATTGCGCGACGCGCTGGGTGAGGCGCAGCAGAATGAGCTGGAGATGCACATGCGCCAGAACGCCCAGTATATCCGGCAAGGCTACGGCTCCTCGGCCTGGGTTCGCGAAAATAGCGTCAGTCTCGGGCTAAATAATCTGCGCGATCAGCTTCAACAAGCGCAGGCCGCCAACCAGCAGGCTGGCAAACCGGGACAAGGTCCCGGCGGCGACAATGGCGATCTCGAAAAAGCGTTAGGTCGCCTGGAAGCCATGCGGAGCCGAATGCAGCAGCTCGCCGAAAGCCAGCAAGGTAAAGGGCGCCAGCCCGGTCAAGGCCAGGGCCAGGGACGCCAATCGAATCCGCTGCAGCGCGGCAGCCAAGACGGCAATGGGCAACAACCCGGTCAATCACAGCAGGGACAAAACGGGCAACAGGGTCAGAATGGGCAACAGGGTCAGAATGGGCAACAGGGTCAGAATGGGCAACAGGGACAATCTGGACAAGGCAGCCAGACGGGCCAGAACTCCGGTTACGCACCCAACGGAGGCGGTGGACCGGTCACCCCCGGTAACGGCTACGCAGGCGACGGAACCGAGCCCATGGAACAAGCCTATCGGGAATCGCTTCGCGATCTAAA
>Ga0182024_10006038_pt1 | contig 26790 bp, 24 predicted proteins | sample P32metaG_FD_120480 | JGI IMG/M metagenome (GOLD analysis project Ga0182024, IMG submission 120480) | Permafrost microbial communities from Stordalen Mire, Sweden - P3-2 metaG (Illumina Assembly) | ecosystem: Environmental > Terrestrial > Soil > Wetlands > Permafrost | place: Sweden: Stordalen...
ACCACCTACGAGCCCGAGCTCACCGTCGGCTCCGGCATCCGCTGCGTCACCGGCGAGCAATTCGATGGCGGCTCCGACCTCGGCTACAACCGCATGAATTTCCGCTGGGGCAATGTCGGCACGTTCCAGATTTCGCCCGGCTCGCACATGTGGCAGGTGGTCAACAAGTATTACAAGGAAGACCAGCCGGTGCCGATCACCATGTGCTTCGGCGTGCCGCCGGCCTGCACGCTGATGGCGGGCGCGGGCTTCGACTATGCGGTGCTGCCGATGGGGTGCGACGAGATCGGCATCGCCTCGGCCGTGCAGGGCACGCCCATTCGCCTGGTCAAGGCCCGCACCGTCGACGCCATGGCGCTCGCCGACTGCGAACTGGTGCTCGAAGGCTACGTCAATCCGCGCGACCGCCGCTTCGAGACCAAGGAGGCGGAGGATGCCGGCGTGCAGGGCCGCTACCACTTCCATCCCGAATGGGCCGGCTACATGGGCAAGTCGTACAAGGCCCCGACCTTCCACGTCACCGCCATCACCATGCGCAAGCCGTCGTCGAAGCCGATCATCTTCGCGCTCGGCGTCCACATGCTCGACGACCACAACATCGACACCACGGTGCGCGAGGCCGCGATCTACGAACTGTGCAACCGGCTGCAGCCCGGCATCGTGCAGAACGTGGTGATCCCGTACTGCATGACCGACTGGGGCGGCTGCGTCATCCAGGTCAAGAAGCGCCACCAGATCGACGAAGGCTGGCAGCGCAATTTCATGGCCGCCGCCTTGGCGTGCTCGCAAGGGATGCGCCTCGCGATCGCCGTGAGCGAGGACGTCGATCCTTATTCGATGGACGACATCATGTGGTGCCTGACCACGCGCGTGAATCCGCGCACCGACATCCTCAATCCGATCCCCGGCGGCCGCGGCCAGACTTTCATGCCGGCCGAGCGCATGACCGCGGGGGACCGGCAATGGACCGCCTCGAACACCCAGTTCGAAGGCGGCATGGGCATCGATGCCACGGTGCCGTTCGGCTACGAGAGCGATTTTCTGCGCCCGGTCTATCCGATCGACAAGGTGCGGCCGGAGGACTTTTTCTCCGCAGAGGACATCGCCAACGCCAAGAAGCGCATGCATGGCTGGGTGCACTCGCTGGCACGCACGGGGCGCTGATTCCAGGCTACTGTCGCAGCAAAGGAGAACAGGTCATGCAAAAATTTGCCCGAGCCGGGATTGCCGCCTTGGTCCTCGCGATCTGCATCTCTGCAGCGCACGCGCAGGTGCCGGCGACGATTGCCAATACCGCAAAGGGCCAAGCCCTGGTCGACGCCAAGGGCATGACGCTCTACACCTTCGATCGCGACGCCACCGGCAAGTCGAACTGCACCGGCCAATGCGCCACCTTATGGGAGCCGCTGGCGGCTGCCGCGGACGCCAAGGCGTCGGGCGACTGGACGGTCATCGCCCGCGACGGCGGCAAGCAATGGGCCTACAAGGGCAAGCCGCTCTACACCTGGAGCAAGGATACCAAGCCCGGTGACGTGACCGGCGATGGCGTCAACAAGATCTGGCACGTCGCCACGCCATAAGTCGCCACGCCATGAGATGTGCCGCGCCTCAGCCCGGCAAATCCGCCAGCGTCTGCAAGGCATAGAACTCGACTGGCTCCAGGCGCCCCTTGACCGGGGCCTGGTGCAGCGCCTGCCCTGCGAGCCTCCAGCCGGCCGCCTCGGCGGCCGGGCGCGAGACGATGACGACGCAGTCGTAGTCCTTGGTCAGGCTTTCGAGCCGCGCGCAGGTATTCACCGTGTCGCCGATGGCAGTGATGATTTGCGAGCGCGGCGGCCCCATCGCCCCGACGATGGCCTCGCCGTGGTGGATGCCGATGCCGATGCGCAGCTGTTCGCGCAGGTCGCGGTGGAGCGCGCGGTTGAGCTGGTCGAGCCGCATCAGCATTTCGCGGGCGCCGCGCAGCGCATCGGCCGCTCCGATCGCCGGGTCCGCGGCCTCGAGACCGTACAGCGCCATCAGGCCGTCGCCGGTGAATTGCGAATAATGCCCGTTGGTGGCGACGAGCGCCTTGGTCATCTCGTGGAAGAACTGATTGAGAATGAACAGCACGTCGTAGGGCAGCTTGGCCTCTCCCAAGGTGGTCGAGCCGCGCATGTCGACGAACACCACGGTGACCGGACGTTCGCTGCCCTCGAGGCCGCCGCGCACGGTGCCGTCGGCCGCACTGGCGTCCGCGGCAAGGAGCGGCATCACCGCAATGTCGCCCTCCGGACGGATCTGGCAGGCGAGCCGCATGCCGGGGGTGGCGCCGATGCGGGCTAGCGCCTTGGCCTCCAATCCATCCGCCGGTGGCAGCCGGTCGAGGCCCTGCGTCACCAGGATGCGGCACGTGGTGCAGCGCGCCCGGCCGCCGCACACCGAGGCGTGCGCGATGCCGTTTTCGCGAAGCGTCTCCAACACCGTGGCGCCGGCCATGATCGGCACGTGACGGCCGCTCGGGTGCGCCAGCATGGGCGGCTTGTTGCGGCGATAGTGCCAGGCGCGCACGCCGCGGCCGACAAACGGCAGCAGCGGCAAGGCGAAGCAGACGATCCAGCCGATCCGTTCCATGTGGCCGATGTCGGCCAGGGTCGCATCGGTGAGATTGGAATCCTCCAGGGCGAGCTTGGCGTAGTCCGGAGCCTTGGCCTCGCGCAGGATCTGGTTGCCTGCCGTGACGTAACCGGCAAGCGCCAGCGCCGGCAGCAGCAGGCCGAACGCGAAGAACGCCCAGCGCCAGTCCGGATACCAGCGCTTGGTGCGCAGCCAATAATGCGTGCCGATGCAGGCATGGGTCCACACCGTCACCACCGCGAGCACCTGGACGACGCCGAGCCATGGAAACAGCAGCCACTGCACGATTAGCACCGTGCTGTAGTAGCTGGTGACGTCGAGCACGCCCTCGGCGATGCGCGTCGAGACTACGTGCGACATCAACAGCACCGGGATGCACAGGCCGAGCGCGAACTGCGCCCATTCCCAGCGGATGAGACGCAGCGAGCGCCGGATGTAGATCGACCACAACGCGTTGGCGTAGTGGACCAGGAACGCCGTGATCAGGATGGCGGTGCCGATCGCGGTCCGCCACGGATCCATCAGCGCGTTGCGGGTGGCCTCCGCGGCCTCGAAGGAGACGAGCAGCAGGCAATGCGCGCTGAGGTGGCAGATCACGAACGCGAGCATGACGAGGGCGCTCGTAAGCCGCAGGCTGCCCCGCCAGGTCCGAAGGCTCCAGGTCATCGCCGCGCGCTCGAGCCGGCGCTCCACCTTTGCGCCAGCGCCTTGCGATCGAGCTTGCCGCGCTCGGTCTTCGGCAGCGACGGGCTGATCACGATCTGCTTCGGCGCCTTGAAGGCCGGCAGCACCGTGCTGCAGTAGCGCAGCAGCTCGGCGGCATCGAGCGTCACGCCCGGGCGCGCCACGACGTAGCTGACGACTTCCTCGCCGTAGATCGCGTCCGGCACGCCGACCGTCGCCGCTTCGATCACGTCGGAACGCTGCATCAGATAGGAGTCGATCTCGACCGGCGAGATCTTGGCGCCGCCGCGGATGATCTGTTCCTTCTCGCGGCCGGTCAGCATCAGGAACCCGTCGGCGTCGAGGCAGCCGAGATCGCCGGTGCGGAAGCGGCCGCGGCTGTGAACCCGGATGCTGCCGTCCTCGGCGAGATAGCGGAACGGGTGGCCGGGCATGCCGCCGACTTCGACGTAGCCGATTTCGCCCGGCGGCAGGCGCCGCCCGTCGGGGTCCACAATAGCGACATCGAGATAGGTGAACGGCCGCCCGACCGTACCGAGGCGGCGCTCGTCGCCGGAAATGGCGGCGATCCAGCTCACTTCGCTGGCGCCGCAGCCCTGCGCGATCGGAATGCCGAATTTCTGCTCGAACCGCTTCCATTCTTCGAGCAGCAGCGGCGCCGAGCTCGAGGTGATGAAACGCAGCGCCGGCAGGTTGTCGCGATGCGCCGCGTTCTCGCTGTTAAGCAGGATGTTGATGGTGGTGGGATTGCCGGCCGCGACCGTCACGGCGTGGTCGCGCAGATGCGCAAAGAACCGGCTCGCCGAGAATTTTTCCGCGAGGATGAGCGTGGCGCCGCGGTTGACCACGGCGAGCGCGCCGAGGAGTTGCGCGGAGGCCCAAGAGAAGGGGCGAAAATCGTAAAGCCGATCGTCGGCCGTGATGGCAAAACCGTCGGCCAGCGGCTCGATATTGGACAGGTACTCGCGAAAATTCAGCACCACGCCCTTGGGCTGCGCGCTGGTGCCCGAGGTGAAGAGGATGACCGCATCGTCGTCGGGGCGCGCCGGATCCGACGGCTCGCTCGGCGCGCAGCGCAAGAGCTCGGCAAACAGCGTGTCCGGCTCGCCCTCGCCGAAACGCCCGATGCGCAGGCGCGGCGCCGATGTCGCGGCGAGCAGGTCGTCGAGCGCCAGGCCGTCCTGGTAGAGGATCAGCTTCGGCTTGAGCCGCGCAAAAATGTCGCCGAGCTGATTGCGGTTCATCTCGACGTGGATGGTGCAGATGGTCGCGCCGGCCGCCATCACGCCGAAATAGCAAAGGAGCTGCTCGATCGAGTTGTTGGCAAGGAGCGCAATGCGGTCATTGGGGCCGAGCCCGCGACCGCGCAGCAACGTGGCGAAGCGGCCGGCGGTCTCGCGCAGCGCGGCGTAGCTGACGGCGCGCCCGTCGTCGGCCGACACCACCCACGGCTTGCCGGGGCTCGTCAGCGCGGCCCGCGCGATCCAGCTTTGCAACAGGTTTGAGCCCGCCTCAACCGGCATGATAGGATGACAACCCGTCAAATGAATTCCTTAGCATTATAAGCATTTTGGCGGGAACGCAAAACGCGAGCTTGGTGCGCGAATGACACAACCGAATTTCATGCCCGATCCGATGTCGACGCCGATCGGCAACGGCAACCTGGCGCCGGCCGGCTCGAACGCCGCGCCGCTATTGCCCTATCACGACCTGCGCCAATGGCTCGAAGAGGCAAGAAAACTCGGCGAGGTGAAGGAAGTCGGCGGGCTGGGCTATCAGCAGGACATCGGCATGGTCGCCGAAATGTCGGCGCACGACGAGGACGCGCCGTGCTTTCTCTTCAAGGACGTGCCGGGGACGCTGCAAGGCAGCCGCCTGCTCGTCAACTTCTTCGCCGGCAAGCGCAAGAACATGACGCTCGGATTTTCCACCGAACTTTCCAAGCTCGAGCTGAGCGAAAGCTTCCGCGTCAATTACGCCGGCATGCTCAAGCGCATTGCGCCGAAATTCGTCGACAGCGGCCCGGTGATGCAGAACGTCATGACCGGCGCGGCGATCGATGCGACCGCCTTCCCGGCGCCGCAATGGCATCCGCGCGACGGCGGCCGCTATATCGGCACCGGCTGCTACAACATCATGCGCGATCCCGACGACGGCTGGATCAATTGCGGCACCTACCGGGTGATGATCCACGACGCCACATCGCTCGGCTTCTACATTTCGCCGGGCAAGCACGGCCGCCAGATGCGCGACAAATACCAGGCGCGCGGCGAACGCATGCCGGTCGCCATCGTCTGCGGCGGCGATCCGATGAGTTTTTTGATGGGCTCCAGCGAGGTGCCGCAGGGCGTCTGCGAACTCGACATCATCGGCGGCATGCGCGGCCAGCCGGTCGAGGTGATCCGCGGCCCGGTCACCGGCCTGCCGATCCCCGCCAACGCCGAGATCGTGATCGAAGGCTTTGTCGAGCCCGACAACGTGCGCCCCGAAGGCCCGTTCGGCGAGTGGACCGGCTATTACGCCAGCGACAATCGGCCCGAGCCGGTGATCGACATCAAGGCGATCTACCACCGCAACGAGCCGATCCTGCTCGGCTGCGTGCCGCAGCGCCCGCCGGACGAGATCTGCCGCTATCGCACCATCGTGCGCTCGGCGCTGCTGCGCGAGAACATCGAGAAGGCCGGTGTGCCGGGCATCACCGCGACCTGGGCGCACGAGGTCGGCAACGCGCGGCTGCTGCTCGCCGTCGCCGTCAAGCAGCGCTATCCGGGACACCCGAAGCAGGCCGGACACATGGCGGCGCAGTGCCATGTCGGCGCCTATTGCGGCCGCTACGTCATCGTGGTCGACGACGACATCGACGTGTCGAACCTCGAAGAGGTGATCTGGGCGCTGATCACGCGCTCGGATCCCGCGACCTCGATCGACATCATCCGCGGCGCCTGGTCGACGCCGCTCGATCCGCGCATCGAGCCCGAGCGCAAGGCGGCCGGCGATTTCACCAACAGCCGCGCCGTCATCGACGCCTGCCGGCCGTGGCACTGGCGCGACAAGTTCCCGGCGGTGAACATGCCGTCAGCCGAAGAGCGCCGCATCGCGCTGGAAAAATTCGGCCACCTGATGAAACCGTAGCGGCGGCGCAGGCGGAATCATGAGCGACAAAGCGGACTGGCCCGACCTGCCGCTCGCGGCGTGGAGCGAGACCTGCGCAACGCTGCACCTCTGGACGCAGATCGCCGGCAAGGTGCGGCTCGCTTTGACGCCGCTGATCAATCACTGGTGGAACGTCACGTTCCGAATGACCGCGCGCGGCCTGATCCTGCCGGCGACGCCCTATCGGGGCCGCACGTTCGATATTGTTTTCGACTTCGTCGACCACGAGCTTCGCATCGCTACGAGCGACGGCGGCATCGAGCGCCTGCCGCTAGCGCCGATGGCGGTCGCCGATTTCTATGCCGCGTTCATGGAGCGGCTGCGCCGCCTCGGTATCGACGTGCACATCTGGACCATGCCGAGCGAGATCGACACCGCCGTGCCGTTCGATCGCGATCGCGCGCACGCGCAATACGATCGCGACTATGTCGCGCGCTTCCACCAGGCGCTGCTGCAGTCCGCCCGCGTGATGACGAAATTCCGCGCCGGTTTCATCGGCAAGGCGAGCCCCGTGCATTTCTTCTGGGGCAGCTTCGACCTCGCGGTGACGCGCTTCTCCGGTCGCGCTGCGCCGCCGCTTAAGAGCGGCGCGCCCCACGTCGCCAGCTGGGTGATGGCCGAAGCCTATTCGCACGAAGTCTCAAGCTGCGGCTTCTGGCCCGGCAACGGCGGCCTCGGCTATCCGGCCTATTACGTTTATGCCTATCCCGACCCGGCCGGCTACGGCGACACGCGGCTGCGCACCGCCAAAGCCTCGTACCACAAAGACGTCGGACAATTCATGCTGCCGTACGACGCGGTGCGCCTGGCGGACGATCCCGACGCACTGCTGCTCGGATTCCTGCAGGAAACCTACGCCGCCGCCGCCGACTTGGCGAAATGGGACCGCAACGCGCTGGAGCGTGCGCCGTCGTAGGGCGGGCGAAGGCGCCAAGCGCCGCGCCCAGCGATGCGGAGCCCGCTAGGCCGCGGCGGCCTGCGCCTGGCGGTCCAGCACGAAGTCGTAGTGCACGACGCAGAACGGCTCGTTCATGAGTTCTCCGCTCGGCGCCTTGCTGCCGGCCGGCATTGTCTTGAACTCGACGATCAGCGGCTCCTTCACGCCGTAGACCGCATCGTGCTCGATCCATTTATCGCCGGACTGGAACAGATGCGTCACCAGGCCGTGATAGCCCGGCGCGTTGAGCGCGAAGTGGATGTGGGCCGGCCGCATGTGGCTCAGATTGGTGCGGTTCATCAGCTCGCCGATGGTGCCGTCCATCGGGATCGTGTAGGCAATCGGCGCCACGGTGCGGATGAGATACGAGCCGTCGGCCTGTGCGCGATAGAGGCCGCGCATCCATACGCCGTCGATTTCCGGGCGCTGCGCCTCATAGAGGCCTTCGCCGTCGGTCTGCCACAGGTCGAGCGTGGCGCCCACGACCGGCTCGCCGCCAAGGCCGCTCACCTTGCCGACCACGTAGCAGGGAATACCGGGCGCATTGGCGGCCATGTTGGCGCCGTTGACCATCGGCGGCGCATCGGGGACATGGAACGGCCCCTCGACCGTGCTGGGCGTCGCGCCGCTCGGCCGCCGGTGATTGATGGCGTCGACCAGCATGCTGACGCCGAGCACGTCCGAAAGCAGGATGAATTCCTGGCGCTTCTCGTCGCACATCTGTCCGGTGCGGGTGAGGAAGTTGATGGCGGTCGCCCATTCGGCTTGGGTCGGCTCGATCTCGCGCACGAAGGCATGGGCGTGCTTCACCAATGCGGCCATGACCTGTTTGAGCCGCGGATCGGGAATGTCGCTCCAGCGCTCGCGCACGACGTCGGTCAAGGTCTGTTCGTTCACGTTGGGCATCGGTGTCTCCTTGATCATCCGGCCGAAATAATTGGACTTAGCGTCATGCGCCTTAACTTCATGCGCCGTTCAGTTCGCGCCGCACCAGGGCTGCGCCCTCGGCCATCGCCTGCATCTTGCCGAACGCGACCGCGCGCGGCAGATACTTCATACCGCAATCCGGCGCCACCACCACCCGATTCGCCGGCACGTACGCCAAGGCGCGGCGGATACGCTCGGCGACGGCCTGCGGGGTCTCGACCGTCATGTCGGACAGGTCGATGACCCCCAAGATAATGGTCTTTGACGGCAATTCCTTCAAGACCTCGAGGTCGAGCCGGGGCTGCGCCGCCTCGATCGATATCTGCTGCGCCCGGGAGCCTTCGAGCTCCGGCAGGAACGAGTAGCCCGACGGCTTGTTGTGCACCACCGCCGCATAGCCGAAGCACAGGTGCACCGCGACCGTGCCGGCGACGCCGTCGAGCGCGCGGTCGAGCGCCTTGAGCCCGTATTCGCGGGCCTTGTCTGGATGCTGCTGCATCCACGGCTCGTCGATCTGCACCACGTCGGCGCCGGCGGCGAACAGATCCTTGATCTCGGCGTTGACGGCGGCCGCATAGTCGAGCGCCAGCGCCGCCTCGTCCTTGTAGTAGTCGTCCTGCGCCTGCTTGCCCATGGTGAACGGGCCGGGCACCGTCGCCTTGACCGCGCGAGCGGTGTTGGCGCGCAACAGCTTGAGGTCGCGCAGCTCGACCGGGTGTCTGCGCCGGATCGGGCCGACCACGCGCGGCACCGCAATCGGCCGGCCGCTCCGGTTGATCGTGGTGCCGGGCTTTTCGATATCGATGCCGTCGAGCGCAGTGGCGAACCGGTTGGATAGCTTTCGCGGCGCTGCTCGCCGTCGGTGATGATGTCGAGGCCGGCGCGCTCCTGGTCGCGGATGGCGAGGATGGTGGCGTCGTCCTGCGCCGCCTCAAGTTTGTTGGGCGCGATGAGCCACAGGTCGTCGGCGCGCACCCGCGGCACCTGCTTCGACAGCCTGTCGCGGTCGATCAGCCATTCCGGTTGCGGGTAGGAACCGACGAGGGAGGTGGGCAACAGCATGCAATACCTCGTTATCCCACCCCCGCACTCATTCCTGGCTTTGCTCCCTTGCGAGGCAGGTCAGGCCTTGAGCGCCTTGTCGTACGGATAGATCACCTCGCCGGTCTTTTCCTCGGCGGGGGTGAGCACCGTCTGATAGCTCATGCCCCGCCATGTATCGAGGTTCGCGGCATCGGTGAGACCGTGATACTGGACCTGCAACATGCCGGATTTGGTCCATTCGCCGTCTTTGCCGAACTTGATGCCGGACGCCATGATGGTCGTGAACTCATTGCTGCGCAGATAGTTGGCGATCTGGTCGTCATTGACGCTCTTTGCGCCGGTGATGCCGTCGGCCAGCACCTGCAGATAGGCGTAGCCCCAGCCGCCGAGATAGTAGCCGAGCGGATCGACGCCTTCGGACTGCGCGCGCGCCTGGTATTTCTTGAAGAAGTCCGCGGCCGGCACCATCAGTTTTTGCGACGGCACCCAGGTTTCGTAGTTGACGACGCCGTTGAGCTTGGACTTGAGCTTGTCCTTGAACGCGGTCGCCTGCAGGCCCACCATGCAGCCGCCCATCATCTTGGGCTTGAGGCCGAGCTCGCCGGCGGACAGCAGCAGGCCGACCGAGCTCAGCGGATAGGAGCAGATCACCACTAGATCCGGATTCGTCGCCTGCATGGCGCGAACGATCGGCGAGAAGTCGGTCGTGTTCGGCGGATAGGTTTTGTCGTAGACCGACTTGAAGCCGTACTTCTTGACGTTGTTGCGGGCGCCGTCGGCGGCGTTGCGCGAGAACTCGGCGTCCTCGGCGACGAGCGCGACCGTTTGCGGCTTCGGGTTCTGCGCGACGGCAACTTGAAAGAAGCCTTCGCTGAACGACTCCTTCGGTGTCGGACCAGACGGCAGCATCGAGAAGTATTTCGGATAGTGGAACTCGCTGTTGGCATCGAGAGCGAACAGGCCGATGAAGAGCTTGCCCTTCTGCATGACGACGGGAATGGCCGGAGCCACCATGTTGGTCGCGTAGGGGCCGACCACGAGATCGACCTTGTCGACATCAAGGAGCTTGGTGTAGATGCCCGGCACCGTCGCCGGATTGGACTGGTCGTCGTAATAGATGATCTTGACCGGCCGGCCGAGCAGGCCGCCCTTGGCGTTGGTTTCTTCTTCCCAGATCTTCGCGCCCAGCACCGCCTGCTTGCCGTTCGCCGCCAGCGGACCGGTCAGCGCCATGCTGAAGCCGATCTTGATGGGCTCGCCGCCCTGCGCGAAGGCGCGCGTCGCAAGACCGGTCGTCAGCACGGTGGCGCCGATCCCGGCGTTAACGCCGCGGCGCGTTACGTGATTGCTCATGGGTTTTCCTCCAGAAAACGGATTTTCAATTTATGGCACCCTGCCCGCCGCCCGTTGCGGGCGTGGCGCGACAGTGTCGGCCACAAGATGCCCTGGTTTGGCGCTCGTGAAAAGAGAGCGCCAGCGAGCGTGGCAATCTGCCCCGGCGCGGCCATGGCCGGCGACCGCATGAGAACCGCACCGGAAATGGGTGTGCGCCGCACCGGCCCGAACGGGCGTGCCGGCCTTTTTGGACCGCAACTTGGCCCCGCAATGGGCCGTGGCCCGCTGTGCCGAGATGCCGCGGACCGCCGCGGCAGGGCCCTTGTGCGCGACCCCAACTCGGCATTAATCTATTGAGGTTCTATACGAACGAGCGGGGGCCGAACCGCTAGCCCGGTCCTCGAGCAAATCAAAAGGAAACGACCATGGCCTGGACGACCCCAACCCTCGTAGAAATCTGCGTCGGCCTCGAGATCAACGGCTACATGCCGGCCGAGTTCTGATCCGCAAGTCTTCTCCGCGACCCCAGTGAATGGGGCGCCTGACCGCCATCGTTCTCGGTGCCGCGGCGGGTGGTGGCTTTCCGCAATGGAATTGCCGGTGCGACGTGTGCCAGCTCGCTTGGGCTGGCGACGCGCGGGTGAAGCCGCGCACGCAAGCGAGCCTTGCGGTTTCGGCTGACCGTGAAAATTGGACATTGCTCAACGCTTCGCCCGACCTGCGCGCGCAGGTTCAGGCGACGCCTTCCTTGCAGCCGCGTGTCGGCTTGCGCGGCAGCCCGATCGCAGCCGTCGTCCTGACCGGCGCCGAGGTCGACCAGACTGCGGGACTGCTCAATCTGCGCGAACGCCAAGGCTTTGGTGTCTTCGCCACCGCCGAGACGCTGGCGGCACTTGATGCCAATCCGATCTTCGGCGTGCTGGCCAAGGGCGTGGTGAGGCGCGATGTCATCGCGCTCGGCGGGCAGTTCCCTCTCCCGGGCGGTCTTGGCGCGGAGCTGTTCACCGTTCCGGGCAAGGTCGCGCTCTATCTCGAAGGCGACGATCCGGCGCTCGCCGCCGAAACCGAGGCCAATGTTGGCGTCGAGATCGTCTACGGCACGCGCCGGCTCACCTATGTGCCCGGCGCGGCCGGCGTGACCGCGGCCGTGCACGAGCGCCTCGCCCGCGCCGACGTCGTGCTGTTCGACGGCACGCTGTTCGACGACGACGAGATGATCGCAAGCGGAACCGGCACCAAAACCGGCCGGCGCATGGGACATATGCCGCTCGATGGCAAGGATGGAACACTCGCGGCGCTTGCCGGGCTCAAGGGTCGGCGTATCCTGACGCACATCAACAACACCAACCCGATCCTGATCGAAGGCTCCGCCGCGAGACGCAAGGTTGAAGCCGCCGGCTTCGAGGTCGCGGAAGACGGCATGGAGATCGTGTTGTGAGATTAATCTCTTCATCCGCCGCGAAGCGGAACAGGAAAGCATGAATCTTCTGACCGCCGACGAACTGGAGGCGCGGCTGCGCGACATCGGCGCGCGGCGCTATCATCGGCTGCATCCGTTCCACAAGCTGCTGCACGGCGGTCAATGCACCAAGGGCCAGGTCCAGGCCTGGGCGCTCAATCGCTACTATTACCAGGCCATGATCCCCATCAAGGACGCGAGCCTGATCGCGCGTTGCGAGGATGCGGCGACGCGACGCGAATGGCGCAGCCGCCTGGTCGATCACGACGGCGAGCGCGACGGCGAAGGCGGCATCGCGCGCTGGCTCAAGCTCACCGACGGGCTGGGGCTCGAACGCGACTACGTCATGTCGCTGCGCGGCCTGCTGCCGGCGACGCGGTTTGCGGTCGAGGCCTACGTGCACTTCGTGCGCGACAAGTCGCTCCTTGAAGCGATCGCGTCCTCGCTCACCGAGCTGTTCTCGCCGCAGATCATCAGCGAGCGGCTCGACGGCATGCTTAAGAGCTACGATTTCGTCACCGCCGAGACGCTCGCCTACTTCTCGCAGCGCCCGCCGCTCGCCGAGCGCGATTCGCGCTTCGCGCTCGATTACGTCAAGCGCAACGCGCGCACGCCCGGCGAGCAGCAGCAGGTGCTCGCCGCGCTCGAGTTCAAATGCGACGTGCTGTGGGCCATGCTGGACGCGCTCTACTCCGCTTACGTCGCGCCGAAGCACCTGCCGGTCGGCGCCTTCGTGCCGCAGGACTAGGAGCAGCCGGTGAACGAGCCGCCGCCTTCGATTGCACCCGACGCCCGCCCGAAACTGCCGCGCGGCGTGCGGCTCGTGCACAGCGAGGCGCAGGGCGGCTGGGTGCTGCTCGCGCCCGAGCGCGTGTTCAAGGCCGACGCCATCGCGGTCGAGATCGTCAAGCGCTGCACCGGCGAGACGACGTTCGCGGCGATCGTCGACGACCTGGCGAGCGCCTTCAAGGCGCCGCGCGAGCGCATCCTGGCCGACGTGACGACGCTGCTGCGGGGGCTCGCCGACAAGAAGCTCTTGGAGCTGTGAGGTGACGGAGCATCCCCTCCACACCCCACTCGGGCTGCTGGCCGAGCTGACGCATCGCTGCCCGCTGGGCTGTCCGTACTGCTCCAATCCGCTCGCGCTCGATCCGCGCGCGAGCGAGCTTGATGCGCCAACGTGGGCACGGGTATTCGGCGAGGCGGCTGCGCTCGGCGTGCTGCAGGTGCACCTTTCGGGCGGCGAGCCCGGCGCGCGGCGCGACCTGGTCGAGATCATGACGGCGGCGCACGCCGCGGGGCTGTATACCAACCTCATCACCTCGGCGGTCGGCATCACCGATGCGACGCTCGGCAAGCTCGCCGACGCCGGCCTCGATCACGTGCAGATTTCCATTCAGGACTGCGAACAGAAATCCGCCGACCACATCGCCGGCTATGACGGCGCCTTCGCGCGCAAGCGCGCGCTCGCCGCGGCCGTGGTCGCCCACAAGATCCCGCTCACCGTCAATGTCGTTGTGCATCGCGCCAATATCGAGCGCATCGGCGACATGGTGGCGCAAGCTCTCGCGCTCGGCGCGAGCCGGGTCGAGATCGCGCACGTGCAGTATTACGGCTGGGCGCTGCGCAACCGCGCCGCGCTGATGTCGAGCGCCGCGCAGGTGGCGCGCGCCGCCGCGGCGGTCGAGGATTTGCGCCGGCGCCATCACGGCGAGATCGTGATCGATGCGGTGGTGCCGGACTATTACGCGCGGCTGCCAAAACCTTGCGTCGGCGGCTGGGGCCGGCGCTCGCTCAACGTGACGCCGGCCGGCAAGGTGCTGCCCTGCCACGCCGCCGAGTCGATCCCCGGCCTCGAATTCTGGTCGGTGCGCGAGCACTCGCTCGCCGACATCTGGAGCAACTCGCCGGCCTTCAACGCCTTCCGCGGCACCGACTGGATGAAAGAGCCGTGCCGCAGCTGCGAGCGGCGCGACATCGACTTCGGCGGCTGCCGCTGTCAGGCCTTCGCGCTCACCGGCGATGCCCGCGCCACCGACCCGGTCTGCCATCTCGCGCCCAATCACGACGAGGTGGCCGCGCTCGCCGCGGTTCAGGAGGACGCGCCCTACGCCTACCGGCGGATGTGACCGCCGCGGCCGGGCGGGCGGCTGCGCGCAAGACGGTTGCGCTTGAGGGGCAAAATGGCGGAACATCGCGGCAAAGCTCAGGGAGGGTCACATGAGCGTTCCGCGTTATGCTATCGGCCTCGTCGTCGGCGCCTCGCTCGGCGTCATCTGCGCCGCCCTGCCTGCGGCCGCGCAACTGCCGGCACCGCCCGGCTCGACGCCGCCGCCGCCGACGCCCAATATGCCGACCTCCGAGGCCGCCTCCAAGCTCAAGGGCATTGCCGCGCCGCCGTTCGCGGCGGCGGCCGACAAGCTGCCTCTGGCGCAGCTTAAGCTGCCGAAGGGGTTCAAGATCGAGGTCTATGCCAGCGGCATTCCGGACGCACGCTCGATGCGCATCGGCGACAAGGGCACCGTGTTCGTCGGCAATCGCGTCCAGGACAAGGTCTATGCGGTCGTCGACAAGGACGGCAAACGCCAGGTCAAGGTCATCGCGTCGGGACTGGACCGGCCGAACGGCCTCGCCTTCAAGGACGGCACGCTCTACATCGCCGAAGGCACCCGGATCTCGAAGCTCGACAAGATCGAGGACAATCTCGACAACCCGCCGAAGCCGGTCGTCATCTACAGCGACTTTCCGAACCACCAGTCGCACGGCTGGAAGTTCATGGCGCTCGGCCCCGACGACAAGCTCTATGTGAACGTCGGCGCGCCGTGCAACATCTGCATCCCGCCGGACGCCAACTCGCAGATCCGCCGCCTTAATCTCGACGGCAGCGGCGCCGAGCCCTACATCCGCGGCAACCGCAACTCGGTCGGCTTCGACTGGAGCCCGACCAGCAAGGAGCTATACTTCACCGACAACGGCCGCGACTGGCTGTCGGAGGATCTGCCCAACGACGAGCTTAACCGCGTCACCAAGATGGGCGAGAACTTCGGCTTCCCGTACTGTCACCAGGGCAACATTCCCGACGACACCTACGGCTGGGGCCATTCCTGCAGCGAATTCGTGCCGCCGGTGGCGCTGCTTGGCCCGCACTCCGCGGCGCTCGGCATGCGGTTCTATACCCGACGCATGTTCCCGGCGAAGTACCACGACGCGATCTTCATCGCGCGGCACGGCTCCTGGAACAAGACCAACAAGATCGGCGGCGACATCTATGTGGTCTATCTCAACAAGGACGGCACCGTGAAGTCGCAGGAATCGTTCATGACCGGCTTCATCCAGGACAACAATTACATCGGCCGGCCGGTCGACGTGCAGCCGATGAAGGACGGCTCGCTGCTGGTGTCGGACGACTACGAGGGCGCGATCTATCGCATCAGCTACGGCAACGGCAAACTGGCCGGCCGTTGATGCCGACCGCATGACGCTTCCTGCGCGATCGCCAATGCGATCGCCACGCTAATCCCGGCTTGCGCAGCGCGTAGGCCGGGCCGCGCGTCGCCGCGATGACGAACTGCCACACCCGTCAGATGCCGATTGCACGCAGGGAGCGAAATGTCGGACAATGGCGCCAAGGAAGCCGCAGTTCCGACTTCCATATCCGGGAGGACACCATGATCCGTCGCGTATCGACCGGCCTGTCGTTGGCCGGAGCTTTGGGACTGTTGGCCACGGCGGCGCTGGCGCAGCAGCAGCAGACCGCCCCGGCGCAGCCGCCGGTCCCGCCGCCCGCCGTCGCCCCTGCCACGCCGGCCGCGCCCGCCGCCGCGGCGTTGCCGCCCGGCTCGCCGCTGATCGGGCGTCCGGACAACAATGCCGCCGCCGCGAAGCTCGCGCCGGTGCCGTCGCCGCCGCTCGCCACCGCGGCCGACAAGGTGCCGCTCGACAAGCTCAAGGCGCCGAAGGGTTTTAACATCGAGGTCTACGCCAGCGGCATGCCGAACGCGCGCTCGATGGCGCTCGGCGCCAAGGGCACGGTGTTCGTCGGCTCGCGCCTGCAGGACAAGGTCTATGCCATCGTCAACAAGGACGGCAAACGCGAGGTGAAGGTGCTGGTCTCGGGCCTTTATCGCCCGAACGGCGTGGCCTTCAAGGACGGCACGCTCTACATCGCCGAGCTGTCGCAGATTTCCAAGATCGACAATGTCGAGGACAAGCTCGACTCCTCGCCGAAGCCGACCGTCATCTACAGCGACCTACCCAAGGACGAGGCGCACGGCTGGAAGTTTTTGGCCATCGGCCCCGACAACAAGCTCTATTTCGAGGTCGGCCAGCCAGGCAACAACGTCCTGCATGACAAAGACCACGGCCAACTTCGCCGCATGAACCTCGACGGCACCGGCGCCGAAGTCATCGCCACCGGCATCCGCAATACGGTCGGGTTCGACTGGAATCCGAAGAACAAGGAACTCTACTTCACCGACAACGGCCGCGACTGGCTGTCCGAAGATCTGCCCAACGACGAACTCAACCGCATCACCAAGGTCGGGCAGGACTTCGGCGAACCGTATTGCCACCAGGGCAACATCCCCGACATCGAATTCGGCTGGGGCCACAGCTGCAGCGAGTTCGTCCCGCCGGTCGCCCTAATGGGGCCGCACGCCGCGGCGCTCGGCCTGCGTTTCTACACCGGGAAGATGTTCCCGGCGGAATACCGCGACGAAATATTCGTCGCCCGCCACGGCTCATGGAACAAGTCCAAGAAGTTCGGCGGCGACGTTGCGCTGGTCAAGCTCAACAAAGATGGCACCGTGAAATCGGTGGAGCCGTTCATCACCGGCTTCCTGCAGCCGGACAACAACTACGTCGCCCGCCCGGTCGACGTGATGAACATGCCGGACGGCTCGATCCTGATCTCCGACGACTGGAACGGCGCGGTCTATCGCGTCAGCTACGGCTCGAAGAAGCTCGCCGGGCGATAGGCGCCGCCGGGCATAACGAAAACACCAATGGTCGAGGGCGGCGCGTCGCCCTCGACTTGCTTTAAGGGGAGACGCCTGGTGCGCAGGTTCGCCGTCGCGCTCGCGCTCGGATGCTTCGCGGCGCTGCCGGCCGCCGCACAGACGGTCCAGGAGCGGCTGCCGACTTGCCTTGCCTGCCACGGCGAGAACGGGCAATCGCAAACGCCCGATGTGCCCTCGCTCGGCGCCCAGCAGGCGTTCTACGTCACGGTGCAGCTCCTGATGTTCCGCGAACGCATGCGCGTCGTCGATCCGATGAACGACATGACCAAGGGGCTCAGCGACGCCGACCTGCAAAGCCTCGCCGACACCATCGCCAAGCTGCCGGCGCCGCGGCCGCCCGACGGCCCGCTGGACGACGCCCGCATCGAGCGCGCCCGCGCCCTGGTCGAGAAGAACCACTGCAATTTCTGCCATACGCCCAATTTCGCCGGCCAGCAGAACGTGCCGCGCATCGCCGACCAGCGCGAGGACTACCTGGTCAAGGCGCTGCGCGGCTACAAGAACAATTCGCGCCGCGGCTATGACGCCGCCATGGCGGATGTGATCGAGCCGATCACGGATGAGCAGATTTTGGATCTTGCTTATTATATCGCGCGGGTGAAGTGACTCACGCGTTCTCGTACAGCGCCGCCGCCCTCACGTCGTCCTCGATCATGCGCCAGATGCGGTCGACCAGGGCGACGAACTCTGCGGTGCGCTTGATTTCCAGGTGGCGCGGGCGCGGCAGCGCGATCTCGATCTCGGCGTGGAGCCGGCCGGGCCGGCGCGCGAACACCAGCACGCGGTCGGACAGGAACACCGCTTCGTCGATCTGATGGGTGACGAACAGCACGGTCTTGCGGCCGCGCTGCCAGATGCGCAGCAGCTCGGTCTGCATGATCTCGCGGGTCTGCGCATCGAGCGCGGCGAACGGCTCGTCCATCAGCAGGATTTCCGGATCGATGGCGAGCGCGCGGGCGAGGTTGACGCGCTGGCGCATGCCGCCGGATAGCTGGCGCGGGTGGTAGTGCTCGAAGCCTTCGAGCCCGACGAGCTTGAGGAGCTCCATGGTGCGCTTGCGGTCGGCCGGGCCGACCGAGCCCGTCACCTCGCGCCCGATGATGGCGTTGGCGAACACCGTGCGCCACGGCAACAGGCTGTCGTTCTGGAACACGAAGCCGCGGTCGGTGCCCGGCTCGCGCACCATCCGGCCGTCCAGCACGACGTCGCCGGCGCTGGCGTGTTCGAGGCCGGCGACGATGCGCAGGAACGTGGTCTTGCCGCAGCCGCTCGGGCCGACCACCGAGATGAATTCGCCGCGCTCGACCGCGACGTTGATGTTGCGCAGCGCTTCGAGGTCGCCGAACCACTTTCCCAGATGCGAAACCGTGAGCTTGGGCGCCACGTTCAGCTCCACCTGTTCAGTCGCGCGTCCATGTTCAGTCGCGCGTCCATTTCAGTCGCGCGTCCATGGCACCAGCCTGCCCTCGAGCCAGCCGAAGCCCGCCGTCATGACGATGCCGGCGAACGCCAGCACGATGACGCCGGCGAACAGCTCCGGCATGTTGAAGGCGTCGGCCGACTGGCTGATCAGCCGGCCGAGCCCGGCGCGCGAGCCGAACAGCTCCGCCACCACGACCCCGATCAGGCCGCGGCCGATGCCGAGCTTGAGCCCGGCGAGGATGAACGGCACCGCCGAAGGCAGCGACACCTTGACGAAGATCTGCCACCGCGTGGCGCCGAACGAGCGCAGCATCTCGATCAGCCGCTCGCTGGTGGTGCGTAGGCCGGCCTCGGTGTTGATGGTGACCGGGAACAGCACCAGGAAGATCACCACCAGCACCTTCGACCAGATGCCGATGCCGAGCCAAAGAATGAACAGCGGCGCGAGCGCGATCGTGGGCGTGGCGTAGAGCCCGGAAATCCACGGCTGCATGGCCTTTTTGACGGTCGCGCTCGACGCCATGGCGAGCCCGCACAGGATGCCAAGCACGCTGGCGATCACATAGCCGACCGCGAACTCGGCGGCGCTGACCGCGACGTGGTGCCAGAGCTCGCCGGTGACGGCGAGATTGTAGATGGCGACCGCAATCTGCGACGGCGCCGCGAGAAACAGCGAATTGCCGACCAGCCAGCGGCTCACCACCTCCCAGAGCAGCAACCCGCTCACGACCGACAGCGTGCCGGCGATGTTGCGCAGCCGGAACGCGCCGGCGATCGGCAGCGCGCCATTATCCTGCGCCGGCGCGGCTGCCGGCGGGCTGATCGGCTTGACGCTTTCGCCCGTTGCGCTCATGTCGGCCCAATTCCCGTCGCGGTCTTTCGCGCCGCCAATCCGATGCCCCGGTCAACCGTGCGCATGGGCGCGGAAATGGCGTGCAATCTCCGTGCCGGTCGTCTTCCAGACGCGGCCGTGCCGGCTGATATAGGCGAGCGCCGCGTCGAAGGCGTCGATGCGGTGCGGGACGCCGGTGAGATAGGGGTGCAGCGCGATCGCCATGACGCGGCCCGATTTCGCGCCCTCGCGATAGAGCACGTCGAACTGCCGGCAGATCATGTCGTGGAATTCCCCGGCGGTGCGGTTGAATTTTTCGAAGGCCGGCTTGTCGTTGATCTCGTGGCTGTAGGGCACGCTGACCAGCGTTTTGCCGCCGTCGAGCGTCATGATGTAGGGCTGGTCGTCGTTGGTCCAGTCGCAGACGTAGTCGCAGCCTGCGGCGGCGAGGAGGTCGAGCGTGTCCCAGGTCTCCTGCAGGCCGGAGCCGAGCCAGCCGCGCGGCCGCGTGCCGGTCGAGCGCTCGATGGTGGCGAAGGCGTCCTTGATGATGCGCGGCTCCTCGCCCGGCGCCGCGGCGTTGAGCCGGCGGGTATTGCTTTCGCAATGGCCCATCCATTCCCAGTGCAGCTTGTTGCCTTGCTCGATGATGGCCGGATGCTCGGTGCACACCTCGCTGTTGAGCGCGACCGTGCCGCGGATGCCGTGGCGCTCGAGCACTTCCATTAGCCGGAACACGCCGACGCGGTTGCCGTAGTCGCGCGACGACCAGGTCGGCACATCGGGCACCGGCACGCCGGTGCCGCCGGAGCCGGGCGGCACCTTCTCGTCGAGCGCGAAGAACTCGATGTTGGGGATGACCCACAGCGCCACATGCGCCCCATCCGGCCATTTGAGCGGCGGCCGGTGGATGATCGGCGAATAGGGAAAGGGCCCGTAGCGCGCCGGCTTCATTGTCTCAGCTCGCCTTCTTCACGGCCGGGCTTTTCGCGGCAAGGTGCGCGATCACCTCGTCGACGCGCATCACGTCGGCATATTTGTGGTGCAGGTCGAACAGGTTGACCTTGTGCGACAGCGCGCTGCGGTCGAAGCAGCATTCCTCGGCCAGCACCACATGGTAGCCGTGCGAATAGGCGTCGACCGCGCTCGCCCGCACGCAGCCCGACGTGCTCTCGCCGCACACGATCAGGCTCTGGATGCCGAGTTGCGTGAGGTGCGCGGCGAGCGGCGTGCCGAAGAAGGCGCTGGCGCGCTGCTTGGTGATGACCACGTCGCCCTTCTGCGGCTTGAACTCCGGCCGGATGACGTAGTCGGACGCGTCCATCGACGGCTTGACCCGCTTGGTGGCGCCGACGACGTCGGGCCGGCTTTCGCTGCGCATGTCGCCGGTCGAATAGAAGATCGGCAGGCCGGCGGCGCGCGCCGCGGCGAACAGCCGCTTGGTGGGTTCGATCGCCTCGTACGCATAGTGGCCGCAGGCGTTCGGGAAATCCTTGGCGATCGTGGCGGGCGGATGCGCACCGCCGCGATAGACGAGCTCGTAGAGGTCGATCGCCAGCAGCGCCGGCGCCGGCCCGACGAAGGTGTTGCGCCGGTAGCAGGAATAGACCTCGAGGATGTCCGGCGTGACGATGTCCTTCCAGCAATGGTCTTCGAAATCGTCGCTCATCGTGTTCCGCGCTCCATTTGTCCGCGCTCCGTTTTGGCGTCCCAGGCTGCCCAAAATTTCGGCTTGTTGGGCTGTTGCGGCAGTATATCCGCGGTATCGGGGATTCCCAATCGTGCCCAACGTCGCGCCGCCTCGCCCATCCTCGCGGATTTGCGATTTCGCATTCGAATTGGAACAGGGTAAGCTCGGTCGTTGGCTGGCGCCGAACCTTTAGCCGAGCCCCTGCCTGCACTGTTGGCATTCGCGGATTTCAAAGCGGGAGAACGAGCATGATTGCTCTTTCCATCAACGGAAAGACCCACGACGTCGATGTCGAGTCCGATACGCCCCTGCTCTGGGTGCTGCGCGACACGATCGGGCTCACCGGCACCAAATACGGCTGCGGCATCGCCCAATGCGGCGCCTGTACCGTGCATATCGACGGCGTCGCCACGCGTTCATGCCAGGTCCCGATCGGCACCGTCGGCGCCAAGAGCGTCACCACGATCGAGGCGCTGGCGCAGGACGGCAAGCTGCATCCGGTGCAGCAGGCCTGGCTCGACCTCGACGTGCCGCAATGCGGCTATTGCCAGAGCGGCATGATGATGGCGGCGGTATCGCTGCTCAAGCAGAAGCCCAAGCCGACCGATGCCGATATCGACGCGGCGATGACCAATATTTGCCGTTGCGGCACCTACCAACGTGTCCGCGCTGCCATCCACGCCGCGGCCAACGCGTAACGCGGGAGCAGCAGCCATGACACGCACTTCCAGCATCCGCGCCCCCAAATTCAATCGCCGCGCCTTCGTGGTCGGCTCGACCGCGATCGGCGCCGGCCTCGCCCTCGGCATGAGGCTGCCCTACGGCCCGGACGTAGTGCGCGCCGCCGACGGCTCGCCCGAAATCGATGCCTGGGTGGTGATCAAGCCGGACGACACCGTGGTCATCCGCATCGCCCGCTCCGAGATGGGGCAAGGCACGCTCACCGGCCTCGCCCAGCTCGTCGCCGAGGAGCTCGAATGCGACTGGTCGAAAGTCACCACCGAATTCCCGACGCCCGGCGAGAACGTCGCCCGCAAGCGGATATGGGGCGATTTCTCGACCGGCGGCAGCCGCGGCATCCGCACCTCCCAGGAATACGTCCGCAAGGGTGGAGCCATGGCCCGCATGATGCTGGTCCAGGCCGCCGCCAATGCCTGGCAGGTGCCGGTCGCGCAATGCACCGTGTCGAAGGGCGTGGTCACGCACCAGGCCTCCAACCGCAGCTTGAGCTTCGGCAAACTGGCGGAAGCCGCCGCCGAGCTTGAGCAGCCGAAGGACGTGCCACTCAAGGACCCGAAGAATTGGACCATCGCCGGCAAGCCGCTCAAGCGGCTCGACACTCCGGACAAGCTCGTCGGCAAGACCGTCTACGGCATCGATGTGCGGCTGCCGAACATGCTCTACGCCGCGGTCAACGCCTGCCCGGTGTTCGGCGGCACGCTCAAGAGCTTCGACGACGCCAAGGTGCGCGACATGCCGGGCGTCAAGAAGGTGGTGCGCGTCGGCGACGATGCGGTGGCGGTGGTCGCCGACTCGTGGTGGCGCGCCTGGAAGGCGCTCGACGCGCTGCCGATCGTCTGGGACGAAGGCGACAACGCCAAGGTCTCGAGCGCGACCATAGCGGCCTTCCTCAAGGAGGGCCTCGATGCCGAGCAGGCCTTCATCGGCAACAAGCAGGGCGACGCCAAGGCGGCGCTGGCCGGCGCGGCGAAGACCGTGGAGGCGGCCTATTCCTATCCGTACCAGAACCACGCGCCGATGGAGCCGATGAACACCACCGCGCTCTATACCGCGGAGCGCTGCGAGGTGTGGTGCCCGACGCAGAGCGGCGAAGGCGCGCTCGCCGCCGCGGCCGAGGCCGCGGAGCTCGCGGTGCCGAAATGCGAGGTCTACAAGATGATGCTGGGCGGCGGCTTCGGCCGGCGCGGCCGCACCGACTTCGTCACACAGGCGGTGCAGATTGCCAAGCAGATGCCCGGCACGCCGGTCAAGCTGGTGTGGTCGCGCGAAGAGGACATGACGCACTGCTTCTATCATCCGATCACGCAGTGCCGGATGACGGCGGGCTTCGACGCCAACAACAACCTGACCGCGCTGCACATGCGCATTTCCGGCCAGTCGATCCTGGCGACGGTGTTGCCGTCGCGGCTCGAGAACGGCAAGGACCCGGTCACCTTCCAGGGTCTCTATCCGGGCGGCGAGGAGGCGGCGTTCGGCTACAATATTCCGAACATCCTGATCGACCACGCCATGCGCAACCCGTCGGTGCCGGCGGGCTTCTGGCGCGGCGTCAACACCAACCACAACGCGATCTACGTCGAGACGTTCATCGACGAGCTCGCGCACACGGTCGGCGAGGATCCGCTCGCTTTCCGCCTCAAATACCTAAAACCCAAGCACGCCGCCGTGCTCAAGGCGGCGGCCGAAAGGGCGGGCTACGGCACGCCGGCGCCGCAGGGCGTCTATCGCGGGCTCTCCCAGATCATGGGCTTCGGCAGCTACGTCGCCGCCTGCGCCGAGGTCTCGGTCATCAACGGCCACGTCAAGATCCACCGCATCGTCGGCGCCACCAATTCCGGCCACGCCGTCAATCCGGAGCAGATCGCGCGGCAGATCGAGGGCTCGTTCGTCTATGGGCTCTCGGCGATGCTGTACGGCGCATGCACGGTGCGCGGCGGCCGCATCGAGCAGCGCAACTTCGATACCTATCAGGTGATGCACATCGACGAGATGCCGGTGGTCGAATCGATCGTCATGCCGGACGGCGAGACCTGGGGCGGCGTCGGCGAGCCGACCATCGCGGTGGCGGCGCCCGCGGTGCTCAACGCCATCTTCGCGGCGACCGGCAAGCGCATCCGCAACTTCCCGCTCAAGGACAACGATCTGCGTTCGGCGTAGTTTGCGCCGCGGCCCCGCCCAACCCCTGCTCCTCCTGCCACAAGGCGGAGGGGAATTGAACTTTCGCGTGATGATGACTGCAAAGGGCACGATCCTCGCGCTCGCATTGGCGTTGCTGCCGGCGCCGGCGGGCGCGGCCTCGCTGCCGCCTGCGGGCGTCGCCGCCTGCACGGGCTGCCATCCCGCAAGCGGCGGCGATCCGGCACTGCCGCGGCTCGGCGGCCGCAGTGCGGCCGACATCGTCGCGGCGATGGCCGCCTTCCGCTCCGGCAAGCGGCCCGCAACCGTGATGGATCGGATCGCGAAAGGTTTTTCCGACGACGAAATCGCGGCGATCGCCGCGTGGTACGCGGCACAGCGATGAGAGTTCAAAAGACCCGGCGCGAAGTCATTCGCGGCGCGGCGGCCGCGGCCGCCGTCCCGGCGCTGTGGCCGCGCGCCGTCATGGCGCAGGCGGCGCCGCGCATCGTCATCGTGGGCGGCGGCTTTGCCGGCGGCAGTTGCGCCCGCGCGCTGCGCGCAGCCGACCAGAAGCTTGCGATCACGCTCGTCGAGTCGCGATCGATCTACACCGCGCCGCCGCTCAGCAACGGCGTGCTCGGCGGCATCCGCGATCTCGCAACGCAGCAGTTCGGCTACGACAAGATCGCGGCGGCCGGCATCACGGTGGCGATCGCAACCGCGACGGCCGTCGATGCGCAGGCGCGCAGCGTGACGCTCAGCACCGGCGACAAGCTGACATACGACCGATTGGTGCTGGCGCCCGGCATCGGTCTGCGCTGGGACGCGCTCCCTGGCTATAGCGAAGCCGCATCGGCGCAGCTGCCGCACGCCTGGACCGCGGACGGCGCGCAGATCGCGCTGCTTCGCCGCCAGATCGAGGCGATGGAGGACGGCGGTCTTGTCGCCATCGTCGCCCCGGTCAACCCGGCGCGCTGCCCGCCCGGCCCCTATGAGCGCGCCAGCATGATCGCGCACGAGCTGAAAGCCAAAAAACCGCGCTCCAAGGTGGTCGTGCTCGACGCCAAGGACAGCTTCACCATGCAGCCGCTGTTCCAAAAAGCCTGGCAGGAGTTTTATCCCGGCATCCTCGAATGGAAATCGCTGTCGTCCGGCGGCAATGTCGCGGCCATCGACGTGGCCAACAAGACGATCGAGACCGATTTCGACAACTATCGGTTTGCCGTCGCCAACGTGATCCCGCCGCAGAAGGCCGGGCGCATCGCGGTGCTGGCGGGCGTCGCCGACCGCACCGGCTGGTGCCCGGTCGATCCCGTGACATTCGAATCGCCGCAGCAGAAGAACATCCACGTCATCGGCGACGCCGCGCTCGCCGGCGCCATGCCGAAATCGGCCTTCGCGGGGTCGGTCGAGGGAAAGCTTTGCGCCGCGGCGATCGTGCGGCTGCTGGCCGGCGAACCGCCGGCCGCGCCGAAGCTGGTGAGCAACTGCTACAGCCTAGTCGCGCCCGGCTACGCCATCTCGATCGCCGGCGTCTATCACCCGGTCGACGGCCAGTACGTGGAAGTGGAAGGCTCCGGCGGCACCAGCCCGCTCGACGCGCCGCCCGCCTTTCGCGCCGAGGAAGCAAAGTTCGCCGACGCCTGGTTCCGCACCACTACCGCCGAAATCTTTGGTTGAGACGGATGTTCGCGGTGTGCAATGGAGCGTCGGCCATCACGATCGCCGCAATCCTCATGTCGAACTTCATATCGAGCGCGCGCGCCGAGCTGGTCCCCTACACCATCGTTGGCGACGCCATCCCGGCTTCGCTCACCGGCAACCCAGGCGATGTCGCGCGCGGCCGCGCGATCGTGGCCAACCGCAACCAGGGACTGTGCCTGCTGTGTCACTCGGGCCCGTTCCCGGAGGACAAGTTCCAGGGCAATATCGCGCCGGACCTCGGCGGCGCCGGCTCGCGCTCGAGCGAGGGCCAATTGCGGCTGCGCATCGTCGATGCGAGCAAGCTCAATCCGGATACGATCATGCCGCCGTTCTACCGCGTCGATCATCTGACGCGGGTGCCTGAGGCCTATCGCGACAAGCCCGTGCTCACGGCCAGTGAAATCGAGGACGTGGTCGCCTATCTGATGACGTTGAAGTGATCGCGAGAGATCAGCGCCGCATGACCGGTTTGCCTGTCTCGCTTTTCTTGCTGGCGGTTGCGGCGTCCGGTGCGGCGCTCGCCGCCGAAATCCCGCTCGACCAACGGCGCTCCGACATCGAATTCATCGGTGCGGATACGCGCGCGATGCAGAACGACGACACCGCCAATCCCGGCATGCTCGCGGCGCTCGACGGCGAAGGACTGTGGAACGAGAAGTCCGGCGCCGCGAACAAATCCTGCGCCGATTGCCATGGCGATGCGAAGGCGAGCATGAAAGGCGTCGCGGCGCGCTATCCGGCCGTCGTGGCGGGACAGAACCATCCGGTCGATCTCGAACAGCGGATCAACCAGAGCCGCGTCGCCGACCAGAAGGCGGCGGCGCTGCCGTTCGAGAGCAAGGAACTCCTGGCGCTCACCGTCTATGTCGCGCTGCAGTCGCGCGGCATGCCGGTCGCTGTCGCGGACGACGCGCGCTCGAAACCGTTCATCGCAGCCGGCCGTGACATTTTCGAGCGCCGGCAAGGGCAGCTCGATCTGTCCTGCGCGCAGTGCCACGACGACAACTGGGGCAAGCGGCTCGCCGGCAATCTGGTGCCGCAGGCGCAGCCGACCGGCTTTCCGATCTATCGTCTGGAATGGCAGGACGTCGGCTCGCTGCAGCGGCGGCT
>Ga0182024_10006039_pt1 | contig 26790 bp, 14 predicted proteins | sample P32metaG_FD_120480 | JGI IMG/M metagenome (GOLD analysis project Ga0182024, IMG submission 120480) | Permafrost microbial communities from Stordalen Mire, Sweden - P3-2 metaG (Illumina Assembly) | ecosystem: Environmental > Terrestrial > Soil > Wetlands > Permafrost | place: Sweden: Stordalen...
CCGCCGCGCCGCCCGGCCGTGGGCTCAATCTTCGGCCCGAACCCGAAGGTCCGCGAGAGCCGCATGCTGATGCCAATGTTCGCCGGCCCGGTGCAGTAGTTCACCGGGATCTGCGTGTAAGCTTCACCCGCAATCGGCGTCGGCGACACCGTCTCCACGTTGAAGTTCTTCGAGTTCGTGCACACTGCCCATGAGGGCGGAACGGCGCCGTTCGCAAACGCCGGACGGTCGTCCGGGTCGCCGTCCAGGTTGTTGTCTTCGCCGGTGATCAGGTTGTATGGGCTCCCCGACTGCGCGAAGATCAGCGGGCTGGCCGTGATCAGGAACGGCAGCGGGATGGTGCCGCCTAGGTTCATCCGGCTGCGTGTCGCGAAGGCGGCACGACCGTAATCCACCGCCGAGTGATATGGGTCGGTGATTCCGCTCAGGTTCGAGTCCGCCCAGTTCGCCGAGTAGTAGCCGAAGATGCTGGTCCCCTTGGGCGTGCGCACGTTGATGTTGGCGTTGAGCTGATTCTGCCGGAACACGCCCTCAGACTGCGTGCAGTTCAGGTAGCCGTTGGTTGACGTGGACGGGTTCGCGCAGTATCCCGAGGTGATGGGGAAGGTGCGCGTCAGGAACTGGTGCTCGCCCCGCGCGTTCAGGTAGGTTAGCGTGACGCTCGCGTATTTGCCCACCTGCTGCTCCAGGGTCAGGGCCGATTCGACGATATACGCGCTGCGCAGCCCGTTGCCCGCCACAGAAATCTGCGACCTGCCGCCCGCGATTCCCGAGCCCGTGGTGCAGGTCGCCGTGCTGGTCGGCGTGCAGCCCGCGCCGGGATATAGATACAGCAGGCTACTCGAATTGGACGGGTTGCTTTGCACGATGCTCTCGATCTGGCCCAGGCTGAAGCGGTTGTAGAAGATGCCCGCGCCGGCGCGCAGCACTGTGGTCGTCTTGCCGTTCTTCCGCGGAACGCCCCATGCGATCGAGGTGCGTGGCGCGAAGTCATGCGTGCTGTCGATGTAGTTTTGCGTCTCCAGCCGCAGCCCGTAGCTCCAGGTCAGGTTCGGCGTGATCTTCCAGTCGTCTTCGGCGTAAAACTCTCCGTCCGTCTGCCGTGCGCTGGTGGTCAGCTTGTTGTACTGCGTCTGCGAGAATGAGTAGGGAATTCCGCACTGGTAGGAGGAGATGTTCACGCCGGGGGCAATGTTCGCCGCCGCGCAGGGTGTCGTAGTCGCCGGCGCGCAGGCGCTCGGCTTGTTGGTAATGTTCGGGTCGGTGCACGGATCCAGCAGGAAGGAGTAGCTGAGCGAGCCGTTCACATTGCTGTTTGAGTTGATCGATTCGCCCGTGCTGCGCAGCCGTCCGCCCAGCCGGACGAAGTTCTTCACCAGTTGAATCGACGTGTAGTTCTGCACCTCGTAGTGTGTCTCGGTGCTGGCATTGAGGCTGCCGCCGCCCGTGCCGAAGGCGCTGAAGTATCCCTGTACACTTACTCCCAGGCCGGGGTTGAACGGTGTGGAGTTGTCTGTGTCGCGCTGCCACTCAAAGCGCGTCTCGTTGATGATCTTATCGCTCAGCACCTGCGTGTCGCTCAACTGGATCGTGGTCTCCGCGCTGGCCGACGTAGAGCCGAGTGCCGGCAGGCTGTTGCCGCTGCCGTTGTTCGTGCTCCCGGCGTGCTCGTAGTCGAAGCGCGCGGTCAGCGTGTTCTTTCCGCCGAGCATGGTGTCGAACCGCGGGTTGATGTCCCAGCGCGTCTGCGGATTCGCCGCCGCGCGGTTGGCGATGGGATACGTGTACTCGCTGCACGCCGTATACGGCAGCGTTCCCGGCTGGCAGACCGCCGTCGAGCTGGCGGAAGTGCTGTAAATGCCCGCCGGGTTGATCACGTTGTTGTTGGCGATGTCGCGATACGACCCGCCCACCGAGTACGACATGCCCGTACGGATCGGCCCGGTCAGGTTGCCCAGCGCGAACAGCGTGTGGAAGTCCGGCTGCGTGGTCACGAAGGGAGACGACGTGTCCAGCACCTTGTCCGAGCCCTGGAAGCTGGCGCTGCCATGGATCTTGTCCGTGCCCGGCTTGGTCAGGATTTCGATTCGCCCGTAGCCCAGCTGGTCGTACTGCGCCGAGAACGGATTGGAGTTGATGCGGATCGCCAGGATCGACGACTTCGGAGGTAGCTGCCCGCCGGTAAACCCGTCGATGTAGATCTGCCCGCCGTTCGGCCCCGCCGAAGGCCCGGCCAGCGCCTCCAGTTCGCTCTGCAGCTCATCGGGATCGTCGGAGAGCGCGTTCAGCGCGTCTCCCGAAATCACCGTCGAGCTCGCGTTGTTCTCCGGGTCCACGCTCAGCTGCACCGCATCCGTCGTCACATTCACCGTCTGCGTCGCGGTTGCCAGGTCCATGTGCACGTCGTTGTTCAAATTCGCACCCGCCGCCACTGTCACCGGCTTCGAGGAGAAGGATCCAAAGCCCGGCGCCGTCGCGGTAATCGTGTAGCTGCCCGCCGCCAGGCCGCGGAACGAATACGTCCCATCTTGCTTTGACGTCGTGTTCTGCGTCTTGCCGGAGGCCAGCGTGATGGTCACCGTCGCGCCCGGAATCAGCGCGTCATCGGGGTCCTCCACCACACCGTGCACTGTGGCGCCCGCGGTCGCCGGCGCTGCAGCGGCCGGCGCTGTCGTGGCCGGCTGCTGGGCGTGCGCTCGAAACGGCGCGGCAAAGGGCAGCGACGCAGCCAGAAACAACGAGAGAAATACAGCAAACCTTCGAACGGACATCCTCGCTCCTAAGAAAACCTGCATGACAAATCGGAAAACCTGCGCAATAAACTTGCTTTCATTTGCCGCATACAAAAATGCGGCCCCGCTGTTATTCGCTCCCGCCACCACCGCCCAGGCTCCATGACGACAGGTTCATCCCGCCGTTGGGGTTGGCCGTCAGGATCGGATCGACGCCGGTCAGTACCGTCACCGCCGACACTTCGCTCGCGCCTGGCGTCGGCGCCATCGCCACAATCATTACCGCATCGCCCTTCTTCAGGTCGGTCAGCTTCTCCGGCGGGAACTGCCCGATCATCTGCGCCAGGTCTCCGCCCGCGCCGCGCCTCGGTCCTCCTCCTCCTCCTCCGCCTCCAGCTGCGCCAGCGCCGCCACTGCCTCCGCCCGCGCCGCCGCGCCCGCCGCCGGCACCGGCATTAGCACCGCCATTGGCCTGCGCGGCAAACCGCGTTGCCACCATCAGCGGCATCTTGCGTACATCCGTGTTGCCGGTCACATCCACCGTCATCATCTTCTTGGTCGCCAGATCCTTCAGCGTGATCTTCCCCGCCACCGCGTCCACGTTGATCAGCTGCCCCGACACGTCCTCGAACGAGCCGCTCACCACTTCCGCCGCCTGCACCGTCAGGCCGTCGGCGGACTTCGTCCCTCGCGCCTGCAGTTGGTCCTTCACCTGAACCTGCGCCAGCGTCCCCGGCTTCGCGTCCGAATACTTTACGGAGTCGCCCGCAAACCGCTTGAACTCTGTCTTGCTCGACGTAACGATGGTCAGCTTCTTGGTGCCCGCCGTCAGCGTAATCGTGCCCGCCGCCGGGTCCACCGCGCTCACGATCCCGCCCGTCCCGTTCGTCTTCCAGTCCGCCTGCTCCGCCGCCTGCATCTGCGCGATGTCGGCGGACTTCATGATCACCACCTCGCGCGCGGTAAAGCTCGCCGGCGTATCGCCCGCCTTCACCGAGGCCAGCACCCGGTCGCCTACCGCGATACCGGAGAACTGGCCGGGCGTCGCCGCTTTCAGGTCCGTGCTGCCCACCGGCTCCTGCAGAATCTTGGTCGCATCCGGCACGGCAATAGTTACCGTTGACCCGGCGTCGGTGGCCACCGTCAGCGTATTGCCGGCAATCGCCTTCACCGTCCCGCGCTGGGGAGGAACTGCCGCGGCAGGCGCGGCGGCGGCCTGCGCCAGGGCCTGGCTACCATACGAAAGAACCATCCCCGCCGCCAACGGCAAAAGAAGCCCCAGCCGGAGCGCTATCTGGACGGTTCGCGGGTTGTTTGGTCTGCTCATCTACTTCCTTTTTCGGACTTCGCAGTGGGTCTCCTTAAGGATACGGCCCAGCACCGCAAAAGTTTCGTTCTGACGCAACATTCCAACCCTCGTACCGTTCCTCAAAACGGCGAACATCGAGCGAATCCGCAACGGCCGTTGAAACCTCTCGCACCCCGACCATAAATCGCGCCGGATTAAGCATTCCTGAATCGCCGGAAATCCCTCTGCCGCAAATCCATCGTCTGCTTCTACTCCGCCTCGCCCGACAAGACCGCCAGCGTATCCGGCGGCAGCACAATCCTCCCTGCCGCAATCCCTATCCCAACGTGCGAGGCCAGCTCCACCCGGAAACCCTCCGCCGCAGCGAAGCTGACCTCTTCGCCGCCCAGGTTCGCCAGCACGCGCACTCTGCCGCAGTCGGTCCCGCCTCGCTCTATCTCCATCCAGCGCTTCGCCTCGTCAAACCGCACCTGAATATGCCCCAGGTCGCCGTCGTTCAGCGGCCCCAGCTCGTGCCGCAGCTGGATCAGCGCGCGATACCACTCCCACATCTCCCTGTGCCGGCCTTCGCCTGCCTCCTCCCACTTCAACTTCGATCGCTCTAACGTCGCGCGCGCCTCCGGATCCGGCACCTCCTTCTCCCCGAACCCGAACGCCGCAAACTCCCGTTTGCGTCCCTCGCTCACTGCGCGCACCATCTCCGGCTCCTCGTGTCCGGCGAAGTACAGGAACGGCGTCGACGCGGCAAACTCCTCACCTTGAAACAGCAGCGGCACAAAGGGCGCTGTCAGCACCAGCCCCGCCGCCACCTTCGCCCGCTCCATTCCTACAATCTGCTCGATCCGCTCGCCCTGCGCGCGATTGCCGACCTGGTCGTGATTTTGCAGGAACCCCAGGAAGTGGTGCGCCGACAGTCCCTGCACCGGCCGCCCGTGGTGCCGCCTCCGGTACTTCGAGTAGCCGCCGTCGTACACAAACACCTCGGTCAGCGCCTTTGCCACCTTCTCCATCGTCCCGAAGTCCGCGTAGTAGCCGCCCGGCTCCGTGTGCAGCACGGTGAATAGCGCATGGTGGAAGTCGTCGCTCCATTGCGCGTCGATGCCGTACCCTCCCGCCTCGCGCGGCCGCACTAGGCGCGGGTCGTTCAGGTCGCTCTCCGCGATCAACGCCAACCGCCGCCCCAGCGTCGCCGCCAGCACCTCCATCTCCGCCGCCAGCTGCTCCAGAAAGTTCACCGCCGAGCGGTCGAAGATCTCGTGCACCGCGTCCAGCCGCAGACCGTCCATGTGGTAGTCGCGCATCCACATCAGCGCGTTGTCCAGGAAGAACCGCCGCACCTCGTCGCTGCCGGGTCCATCGAAGTTCACCGCATCGCCCCACGGCGTGCGATGGTGATTGGTCAGGTACGGCGCAAACTTCCCCGCATAATTCCCCACCGGCCCAAAGTGGTTGTAGACCACGTCCAGCACCACCGCCAGCCCGCGCGCGTGGCATGCATTCACAAACCGCTTCAGCGCGTCCGGCCCGCCGTAGTTCTCCGTCACTGCAAACAGCGCGACGCCGTCATATCCCCAGCCGCGGTCGCCGGCAAACTCCGCCACCGGCATCAGCTCCACATGCGTCACGCCCAACTCGGCGAGAGAATCCAGTCGCTCGATCGCCGCGTCCAGCGTGCCCTCTGCCGTAAACGTCCCCACGTGCATCTCGTAGTGGATCGAGCTCGCCAGCGCCGCCGCCTCCCACTCCGCATCCGTCCACGCGAATGCGCTCTGGTCGTACACCCGCGACATTCCATGCACTCCGTCCGGCTGCCACACGCTGCGCGGGTCAGGATATACCTGCGTATCCTCATCCAGCAGGAAGCCGTAATCCGTACCCGACCCCGCCTCTTCGACCTTCTCTCTCCACCATCCCCGCTCATCCGGCCCCTGCATCGCATGCAGCGCGCCGCCCACCTTCAACTGCACCTGCTTCGCCCTCGGCGCCCACACCGCAAACTCATGCATCGTCTATTTCCTGACCTCGGTCTCTTTCCTTGATTCCCTGACCAGCAACGCTACGGGAAAGTCCTGGAGCATCTCCGCAATCGCAACTCGTCCGCCGCGCGCCCTCGCACCCGTCAGCCGGTTCACCCACTCGCCGTCTGGCAGCTCCACCGTCGTGTCCGCCCAGTCGCCGCCCAGCGTCTTCACCAGCCTCGGCACGATCGTCGCCACGTCCTCGCCGCGCAGATACGCAATCGCATGTCCCGCCTTCGCTCCCTCCACCCGCAGCAGCCTGTACGCCGCGCTTGCGCCAAAGCTCTCCGGCCGCTCGCGCCTCAGTCCCAACGCGCGATGCACCGTCCATAGCTTGGGCAGCCCCTCGTCGGTGCGCCGCATCGCCTCCTTCGCCGCGCAGCACGGCTGCAGCGCCTTCAGCTCGCCCAGCAGCTTCACGCGCAGCGTATAGTCCACCGGCCTGCGGTTGTCCGGGTCGACCAGGCTCAGGTCCCACAGCTCCGCGCCCTGATAGAGATCGGGGACGCCCGGCGACGTGTGCTTCATCAGTGTCTGCGCCAGCGAGTTCACTCTCCCCGCCTCCTTCACTCCATCCACAAAGCGCTCAAGATCGGTTACAAATCCCGCGTCTCCCATCGCCGCCGCGATAAATCGCCCCAGCGCCTCTTCGAACTCCGCATTCTGCTGCGTCCACGAGGTCCTCTGTTTGGCCTCGCGAACCGCCTTCAGCATGTACTCCTGCGCGCGCTCGACCGAGATCGGCCACGCCCCGATCAGCGTCTGGTAGAAGAGATACTCCGTGTTGCGGTCTGGGTGATCGCCCAGCCTCCGCCCCGCGCGCAGCTCATTGTTGCGTCGAGACCACCCCAGTAGCGCCGCGTGGAACTCGTCGGGAATCTCGGACAGCACCGCCAGCCGCGCGCGCACATCGTCACTGCGCTTGGTGTCATGCGTGCTCAGCGTTGTCATGGTCAGCGGATGGGTCGCCTGCATCCGCGCGTTGTACGCGTGGAACTCCGCCACACTCACTCCATCAGCGCCCGGGTCGCCGCCCACCTCGCACATGGCCGTCAGCCGGTTGTAGCAGTAGAACGCCGTGTCCTCCACGCCCTTGGCCATCACCGGCGGCGTGAACTGCTGGAAGCGCAGCACGAACTCTGCCTCGTTCTTCCCCTTCGCTTCTAGCGTCAAAATATCGCGCATAAAATCGAACAGCCCCGCGCCGATGTCCTGCCGCCTCTGCTTCGCGCACTCGGTCGCGCTCGCGATCGCCGTCCGATCTTCCTCGGTCATCTCCTCGCGCCCCGGCTCCACATAGCTGCGGTAGGTGCGATAGCATGCGGCAACCTCACGGATCGCGCGCCGCATCTCCGCCCGCGTATAGTCGCGCTGATCCCGATTAGCCTCGCAGATCTCCACCAGCAGCGTGGTCAGCCGGTTCACGTCCGAGCCCAGCGCCTCCTGCCCCACCGCCAGCTTCTTGTCGTGCGCAATCGCGGTAAAGTCCGTCGGCTCGCCGGTGAACTCCTCGTAGATATCGTTCAGCGCGCGCATCCCCTCCGGTTCCACCAGCACGCCCAGCGCGGTGTTCAGAAAGTCATAGCCGCTGGTGCCTTCAATCGGCCATTCGCCGCGCAGAAATTCGTTCCGCGCCAGAATCTTCTCCGCTACGATCCACGCCTCCGGGGCATACTCTCGCAGCCGGTGAAAATACTGCAGCGGATCGCGCAGACCGTCCGGATGGTCTACCCGTATGCCGTCGATCACGCCCCGCCGCAACCACTCCAGCACCAGCGCATGCGTCTCCTCAAAGACGTGCTCGCGCTCCACGCGCAACCCCACCAGCGTATTTACGTCGAAGAACCGCCGATACCCCAGCTGCTGGTCCGCCGTCTTCCAGTACGCCAGCCGGTAGTTCTGCTGGTTCAGGAAGTCGTCCAGCTTGTCCTTGTCCTCATTCAGCTCGCCGACCGCTTGGTACAGGGCGTCCACCACCGGCGGCTCCTCCAGGCACAGCCGCGCCATTAGCCCCTTCAGCACCAGCTTGTCGCGGTGTCGCGCCAGAATCAGCTTCCGGTCCGCATAGTCCGGCGCGGGCAGCCGTCCAAATGACGCCGCCAGAAACCACAGCGTGTCCGACTTCGCAATCTCCGCCGCCCGCGTCAGCACCGGCGTCAGCGACTGCGGCGCCACCGGCAGCACCTGGCCCGCGCACTCCGCCGTAAACTCCGTGCCGTGCCGCACCACGCAGATGCCACCCGCGGCCAGCACCTTGCCGTATTGGTCCGCCAGCACCGGCACCAGCACCTTGTTGCGCAGCCGCTCCTCGTATGACTGCCAGTCGATGTCGAAGAACGACGCATAGCGGCTGGACTCGCCATTCTCCAGCACGTCCCACCAGTAACGGTTCTCCCGCCCCAGCGACATGTGGTTGGGCACGATGTCCAGCACCTGCCCCAGCCCGGCCTCGCCCAGCCGCATGCAGAAGCGCTCATGCGCCGCCGCTCCGCCCAGCTCCTCATTCACCCGCGTGTGGTCCACCACGTCGTAGCCGTGCATGCTGCCCGGCGCGGCCTGCAGATACGGCGAGCTGTACACGTGCGACACACCCAGCGCGCGCAGGTACTCCGCAACGCCCGCCGCGTCGTCGAAGGTGAAGCCCTTGTGCAGTTGCAGGCGGTAGGTCGAGGACGGAGTCTTTGGCATGGTGCAATCTCTCGGGAGAGCAGGGAAGCGCGTGCGGTCTTTAGGACCCCAGCAGTTACGTTGAAGAATTGGTTCTGAAAATTGTTTTGAAAATAATGAGACGCGCTCGTCTCAGCCGCCAGGCAGAAAGGGAAGAGGACGCAATGGGTCCAGCACTTCCCTTTAGAGTCCCACGCACGCTAGCCGGGTTGCTTGCTTGCGCTCGTTCGCCTTTTATACTTTTTGCGCTTCACCGGCCCACGCGTCGGCTCTCTCTTCTTTTCCTCATACGGATGCACCGGGCTCCATGCGCCGGAGATGACAAACGCCGCATGCACCAGAGAAATATGCGAGAGCGCCTGGGGAAAGTTCCCCACCATGCGCCGCGCCCCTGAGTCGTACTCCTCGCTCAGCAGTCCCACATCGTTGCGCAGCTTCAGCAGCCGCTCGAACATCGCCCGCGCATCCTTCTTCCGCCCGATCAGCCACAGGCTAGCCACCATCCAGAAGCTGCATGCCAGGAACTCGCCCTCGCCGCCGCGCAGGCCGTCCTCCGTCTCACTCGTCTTGTAGCGCTGCACAAATCCCCTGCGCATCAGCCCTTTCTCGATTGCCTCCACCGTGCCGACCATCCGCGGATCGGTCGCCGGCAGAAAGCCGACCAGCGCAATCCTCAGGCACGAGGCGTCCAGCGTCTTCGATCCGTAATACTGCACAAAGCTGTTGAGTTTTTTGTTGAAGCCCTTCGCGCACACCTCGCGATGGATGGTGTCACGCACGCGCTTCCATCGCTCCACCTGCTGCGCCAGCTCCTGGCTCCACACGCTCGCCTTCCGCCGCTTCGCGCCTTCGTGCTCATGCTCCTCTTCGATCATCCGCACCGCGCGGTCCAGCGCCACCCACGCCATCACCTTCGAGTGCACAAAATGCTTCGCCCCGTCGCGCACCTCCCAGATGCCCTGGTCCGGCTTGCGCCACACCTGGCACAGCCGTTCCATCAGCGCCACCAGCACCGCCGTCGCAGACACGCGAATGTCTTCTTCCGCCTCCGGCATGCGCGACAGAGCCGACGCTACCTCGCCGAACACATCCAGCTGGAACTGCCCCGCCGCGCCATTGCCGATCCTCACCGGCCGCGAGCCCTCATACCCCGGCAGCCACGCTGCCTCCCACTCCACCAGGTCGCGTTCCCCGCTCAGCCCATAGATCGTCTGCACCTGCTCCGGGGCTCCGGCTACCGCGCGCAGCAGCCAGCGCCGCCACGCCAGCGCCTCATCGCGATACCCCGCGTGCATCAGCACCAGCAGCGTAAATGCGGTGTCGCGCAGCCAGCAGTAGCGGTAGTCCCAGTTGCGCTCGCCGCCGATTCTTTCTGGTAATGACGTCGTCACCGCCGCCACGATCCCGCCCGTCGGCTTGTAGGTCAGTGCCTTCAGCGTCATCAGCGACCGCCCCACCGCCTCCGCATACGCCCCGCGATACGGGTTACGCTTCAGCCATCTCTCCCAGAACGTCCGTGTCTCCTTCAATGCCTTTTTCGCCGAGGTCTTCGGTGGAATCTTCTCGAGCGACGAGCAGTAGCTCAGCGTGAACGCTACCGTCTCGCCCTTGCGCACGGTAAATTCACTCGCCGTGGTGTGGTCCTCGCCGGTCAGCTTCGCTTTCGTCTGCAGCACCACCATGTCCGAGCCGGCGATCGCTCTCAGCTCGCTGTTCGAGGTTACCCACGGAATCGTCCTCCCATAGTCGAACCGGATCGCCAGTTCCATGCGCATCTTTACTGTGCCGCGCACTCCCCGCACCACGCGTATCAGCTGCGAGTACTTGCCCCGTGGCGGCATAAAGTCCGTCACGCACACTTCGCCGCGCGCCGTCGTGAAATAGGTCTCTACGATCAGCGTCCCGTTCTTGTACTGCCTCTTCGTTCGCCGCACCGCGCCCGCCGGCGCAATCTTCCAGAAGCCGTGGTCGCGCGTCCCCAGCAGCGCCGCAAAGCATGCCGGCGAGGAGAATGTCGGCCAGCACAGCCAGTCGATCGACCCCTCGCGCGAGACCAGCGCCGCCGTCTCGCAGTCCCCGATCAGCGCATAGTCCTCGATCCGCGCAGCGTGCAGCCGCTTGTGGGAAGGATCCAGCTTGCTGGCCTGTCTCCTCTTTGCCGTTGTCTTGGGTCGTGCCATCGGTCCTTCGTCCTGATATTCAAATGCAATTGCTCTCCAGTAAGATGCAGCGAGCGGCATCCGCCGCACATCGAACGCATTAAGTTCTGAAGTCTCAGTCGAAGCAGGAGCAAATGAAACCCACTGAAGGCCGCCAGCGCGTCGTCATTGAAGAGATCCAGCCCCAGGTCAACTGCGGCCGCTACCCCGCTCGCCGCTTCCTCGGTGACCAGGTCACCGTCACCGCAGCCATCTTCTCCGACGGCCACGACCATGTCGCCGCTGAGCTGCTCTTCAAGCGCGAGGGCGAGAAGGAATGGCGCGCCACCCCCATGACCGCGCTGGTCAACGACATGTGGACCGCCAGCTTTACCGTCGACGCGCTTGGCCCCTGGTGCTTCACCCTCCGCGGCTGGGTCGACCACTTCGCCACCTGGTGCGCCGACCTGCGCAAGCGCCTCGCCGCTCAAGCTACCCAGTCCGGGCTCGCCGCCGCATCCGTGCCGCCGCGCGATCCGGCAACCTCGACCGCCGCAAACCCCGACGCCGCGAATCCTCCTACGAACGCGTCCGGCCAGGACATTCCCCTCGCCTACACCATCGGCGCCAGCCTGCTCGACCGGGTCGCCGAGCGCGCCGCGGCGCTCGACAAGAAATCCTCCGACGCAAAGACTCTCAAGGCCGCAGCTGCCAACCTCCGCTCGCTCGCCGCCCAGAAGCTCCCCATCTACGGCGCCAACGTCCCCGACATCGACGCACTCGAATCCCTCGCCGCGCGCTACCCCGACCTCACCTTCGCCACACTCGCCGGCAAAGAGCTGCCTCTCTGGGTCGATCGCGAACGCGTCCGTTTCTCCGCCTGGTACGAGCTCTTCCCGCGTTCAACAGCGCCCGCAGCGAAAGAAAACCAGCCCGATCCCTCCCGCCACGGCACCTTCGCCGACGTCGAGACCCTCCTTCCCGAGATCGCCGCCATGGGCTTTGACATCCTCTACATGCCGCCCATTCATCCCATCGGCCGAGCATTTCGCAAGGGAAAAAATAACGCCGTTACCGCCGAGGGGGACGACGTCGGCAGTCCCTGGGCCATCGGCGACGCGAAATCCAAAGCGCCCGGCGGCGGAGGCCACAAGTCCATTAACCCCGCGCTCGGCGACTACGCTTCGTTCGACCATCTCGTCGCAGCCACTCGCTCGCAGGGCATGGAGATCGCGCTCGACATCGCCTTCCAGGTCTCGCCCGACCATCCCTGGGTCACCGAGCATCCCGACTGGTTCCTGCATCGCCCCGACGGCACCATCCAGTACGCAGAGAACCCTCCCAAAAAATATCAGGACATCTACCCCCTCAACTTCGAGTCGGCCGACTGGAAAGCCCTCTGGGACGAGCTGCGCAGCGTCTTCCAGTTCTGGATCGACCGCGGCGTCAAGGTCTTCCGCGTCGACAACCCACACACCAAAGCGCTGCCCTTCTGGGAATGGTGCATCGCGGAGCTCCACACCACCACGCCCGAAGTGCTCTTCCTCGCCGAGGCCTTCACCCGCCCGCACGTCATGTATTCGCTCGCCAAGGGCGGCTTCTCGCAGTCCTACACCTACTTCACCTGGCGGACGGAAAAGCAGGAGTTGCAGGCCTACTTCGAGGACATCACCCGGCCCCCTGTCTCCGACTTCTTCACCCCCAACGTCTGGCCCAACACGCCGGATATCCTGCATGCCTCATTACAAGAAGGAGGCCGCCCGGCCTTCATCTCGCGCCTCATCCTCGCCACCACGTTGGCCGCCAGCTATGGCGTCTACGGCCCCGCCTATGAACTCGGCGAGAACGTCCCCGCCAAGCCAGGCAGCGAAGAATATCTCAACAGCGAGAAGTACCAGCTCCGCCACTGGGACCGCCGCGCGCCGAATTCACTCGCGCCTCTGGTCACGCTGCTCAATAAAATTCGCCGCGCCAACCCCGCGCTGCAGCGCGACAACTCGCTCCACTTCCATCCCGTGGATAACCCCTGGATCATCTGCTACTCCAAGACCACCCTCCCGCCGCCCCAGCCCATGACGCTTGCCGAGGCCGATGCCCTCTCCGGGGGCGCCCACGCCGCGCACCGCGGCGCGGCTCTGCCCAAAGCGCCGGCCTCCATCGGAAACGGAGCTTCTGGAAATGCAGTTGCTGCGCCGGCGGAAGGAGGCGCGGCACCCGAACCGCCCAACGTCATCCTCATCGTCGTCAACCTCGATCCCCACAACGACCAGGCCGGCTGGGTCGATCTCGACCTCAAGGAACTCGGCATCGGCCACGACGAGACCTTCGACGTCGAGGACCTGCTCACCGGCGCGCGCTACCAGTGGCGCGACCGCTCCAACTACGTCGCCCTCCACCCCAACGCCATCCCCGCCCATATCCTTCGCGTCACCCGGCGTTGAGCGACCGCGAAGGCCAAATCCCGCATCCAACCATGCGGAGACCGCACGCGTGAAGAAAGCCGGCAGCGCCCCCGATCCCCTTTGGTATAAGGATGCGGTCATCTACGAGTTGCACGTCCGCGCCTTCCAGGACTCCAACGGCGACGGCATCGGCGACTTTCCCGGCCTGCTCTCCCGCCTCGACTATCTCCAGGACCTCGGCGTCACCTGCCTCTGGCTGCTGCCGTTCTTCCCCTCGCCCCTGCGCGACGATGGCTACGACATCGCCAACTACGTCGACGTCCATCCCTCCTACGGCACCCTCGACGACTTCAAGCAGTTCCTCGACGCCGCCCACCAGCGCGGCATGCAGGTGATGATCGAGCTGGTCATCAACCACAGCTCCGACCAGCATCCCTGGTTCAAGGCCGCTATCCGCGCCCCCAAAGGCTCGCCCGAGCGCGAAATGTACGTCTGGAGCGACACCGACAAGCTCTACGAAGGCGTGCGCATCATCTTCACCGACACGGAAAAATCCAACTGGACCTGGGACGAGACCGCCCAGCAGTTCTACTGGCACCGCTTCTTCTCCCACCAGCCGGACCTCAACTTCGACAACCCCCGCGTCATGCATGAAGTCCTCACCGCCATGCGCTTCTGGCTCGACCTCGGCGTCGATGCACTCCGCCTGGACGCCATCCCGTATATCGTCGAGCGCGACGGCACCAGCTGCGAGAACCTCCCTGAAACCCACGTCGCTATCAAGGCCATCCGCGCCGCCATCGACGCCGAGTACTCTAACCGCCTGATTCTCGCCGAGGCCAACATGTGGCCCGCCGACGTCCGCCCCTATTTCGGCGACGGCGATGAGTGCCACATGGCCTTCCACTTCCCCCTGATGCCGCGCATCTACATGGCCCTGCGCCAGGAGGACCGCCTGCCCATCACCGACATCATGGCGCAGACGCCTGCCATCCCCGACCTCTGCCAGTGGGGCCTCTTCCTGCGCAATCATGACGAGCTCACGCTCGAGATGGTCACCAACGACGAGCGCGACTACATGTACCTTGCCTACTCCGCCGACCCCCGCATGCGCATCAACGTCGGCATCCGCAGGCGTCTCGCTCCTCTGCTCGATAACAACCGCCGCCGCATCGAGCTGCTCAACTCGCTGCTCTTCAGCTTCCCCGGCACGCCCATCCTTTACTACGGCGACGAGATCGGTATGGGCGACAACATCTACCTCGGCGACCGCAACGGCGTCCGCACCCCCATGCAGTGGACCGCGGACCGCAACGCCGGCTTCTCGCGCGCCACGCCCGCGCGTCTCTACGCCCCCGTCATCATGGACCCCGTCTGGGGCTACGAGGCCATCAACGTCGAGGCCCAGCTCGCCGACCAGTCCTCCCTGCTGCACTGGACGCGCAACATGGTCGCCCTGCGGAAACTCTTCCGCGTCTTCGGCCGCGGCACGCAGGAGTTCCTCGCGCCCGACAACCGCAAGGTCCTTGCCTACCTGCGCGAATATAAGGACGAGTACGGCGCAAGCGAAAAAGTTTTGTGCGTGGCCAATCTCTCCCGCTTCAACCAACCCGTCGCGCTTGATCTCTCCCGCTTCACCGGCATGGTCCCCGTCGAGCTGCTCGGCTACGTCGCCTTCCCGCAGATCACCGCGCAGCCCTACGTGCTCTCGCTCGCGCCCTATTCATTTCTCTGGCTGGAGCTGCAGCCCGCGCCCGAAGCTCCCGAGACTCCCACCGTGGAATCCGGCGAATCAACCCTGGACCTCGTCACCGCGGCCTCGCCGGATATGTGGCGCGACCTCTTCGCCGGCCCCGGCCTCTCGCTTCTGCATGAGCTGCTGCCCGCCTACCTCGCCCGCCAGCGCTGGTTCGGCGCCAAGTCCCGCACCATCGCCTCCGTCCGCATTCTCGATTGGGTCGAGCTGCCTGAAATTCCCACTACAGCCATCGTCTTCCTCGCGATCGCCTACGCCGATGCGCAACCGGACGCGCCCCCCGACATCTACCAACTCCCGCTCGCCCTCACCACCGGCCCGGACGCCGCCGCTATCCGCGCCGCTGCGCCCGCCTCCATCCTCGCGTCGCTCACCACTGCGTCAGGCCCTGCCATCCTGCACGATGCAACTGCCCGCGAAGACCTACGCCAGGCCCTCCTCAACCTCATCGAGACCAGCGCCACCCTCCACGCATCAGCCCCGGCTGCGGTCGCAACTACGGATGCCGATAGCGCAGCAGGAAAGAGTAAGGCTGTCATCCTGAGCGAAGCGACCGCAGGGAGCGGAGTCGAAGGACCTGCGGTTGCTTCTGAATCCCGTCCCTCCCTCACCGGCATTCCCTCTTCCGCCTTCACCGAGGCGCGCGGCAACGACCCACTCCCCGCGCGCACCGGCTCGGCCGAGCAATCCAACACCTCGATCCTTTACGATCAGCGCCTCATCCTCAAACTCTTCCGCCGCCTCCAGCCCGGCGAGAATCCCGATGTCGAGATCGGCCGCTTCCTCACCGAGGTTGCGCACTTCCCGCGCATCCCGCCCTTCCTCGGAGAAATTCGCGGCCAGACCGCAGCGCAACAGACTGCCCAAACGCAGCGCAGCAGGGAAGGGAACAGTGCCACAGAACCCAACCACACCACCCTCGCCATGCTGCAGGGCCTGGTCGAAAATGAGGGCGACGCCTGGCAGCTCACGCTCGACGAGCTCGCCCGCTTCTACGAGTCCGTCGCCACCCTCCCCCTGCCCGCTGATACCGGCTCGCCCGCCTCATTCCTCATCCCGCCCACGGAAGACTCCGAAGCCCCGTCCATTCCATCCGACGCCCGCGAGCACGCCGGCCTCTCGCTCGATGCCGCCGCTCTCCTCGGCCGTCGCACCGCCGAGCTGCACCTCGCCCTCGCCACGCCGTCCGACAACCCCGCCTTCATCCCCGAACCCTTCACCGCCGAGGCCCTCGCCGCCGACGTCGCCCGCATTCGCGCGCAGATCGTCTCCGCCCTCGACGCCCTCAAGCGCGCCTTCAACACCCTCCCCGACGAGTTCACCACCGACTCCGCCGCGCTCATTCTCTCCCGCCGCGCGCAACTCTTTGCCCGCGCCCACGCCGTCGCCGAGGCCCCGCCCGCCGACGCAGGCCTGCGCATCCGAATTCATGGCGACTATCACCTCGGCCAACTCCTCCGCTCGCGCAACGACTACGTCATCCTCGACTTCGAGGGCGAGCCCGCGCGCCCCCTCGCTGAACGCCGCGCCAAACAGTCTCCGCTGCGCGATCTCGCCGGCATGATTCGCTCCTTCAGCTACGCTGCCTATGCCGCGCTGGACGCCTACGCCCAGCGTCATCCCGCCGCCGCCCGTACTCTCGAACCCTGGGCCCAGCTCTGGCAGAACGCCGTCTCCGCCCAGTTCCTCGCCGCCTGGCGCACCACCATGGCCGCTGCTGAACGCGACCCCGCTACGCCGCATCTCACTCCACAACCCCTGCAGGCCCAACGCCTGCTCAACGCCTACTTGCTCGAGAAGGCTCTCTATGAGCTGCTCTACGAGCTCAACAACCGTCCCGCGTGGGTCCGTATCCCGCTGGCTGGTATCCTCGCTCTTCCGGAATAAAGAGCCGCACCGCGCACGCCATGGCCACCACTCCCACCATCAACGAGCAAACAACCCCAGCCGCCACCTCTACCGTGGCTACGCCCGGCCTGCTGGTCAGCCTCAGCCCACTCGCGCCCGACTCGCTCGCCGCCATGCTCGCCAACCTCGCCGCCGCCTTCCCGGAGCAGGACCTTCTCGTCGCCACGCCCGACGGCACCCCCTCCGCGCCTGCCTCTGCCGCGCGACTTCAGCTCATCTCCTACACCCCACCCGCACCTACCTCCACCACCTGGGTCCTCACCGCCGCCGACTACCTCAACACCTACAAGCTCGCCGACGAGCACCACGCCACCGCCTGCCTCCTGCTCGGCCCGGAGGCCCAGTCGCTCGCGCCCGACGCCCTGCGTGCTCTAGCTTCCGCCGTCCTCGACCACCACGCCGACCTGGTCACCCCGTACTACTCCCTCGGCCCGCACGACGGCCTGGTCAACTCCGCCGTCCTCTATCCCGTTACTCGCGCGCTCTTCGCCGCGCGCCCGCGCTTCCCGCTTGCCGTGGATCTCGCCTTCTCGCCGCGCATGGCAGAGCGCCTCGCCGTTGCCGCGCAGCGACAGACCGCCGCCGGCCAAAACTCTGCCCTCATCTGGCCCGTCGCCGAGGCCGCCGCTGCATCGCTCGCCATCGCCGAAGTCCCCGCTGGCCCGCGCGCCCTCCCTCCACCTAACGCCGCCGACCTCAACTCGCTGCTCGCCCAGGTCGCCGGCTCGCTCTTCGCCGACGTCGACGCCAAGGCCGCCTTCTGGCAGCGCGCCCGCCTCGCCTATCCGCCACGCCCCAATCTGCATCCGGCGCAGCCGCCCGCACCCGGCTCACGCACTGAATCCGCAACCTCCGCCGCGGAACAGCAAGCCCCCGACGTCGCCCCCATGCTGGACTCCTTCCGCCTCGCCTTCGCCAACCTGCACGAGATCTGGTCGCTTGTCCTGCCGCCCAACTCCCTGCTCGGCCTCAAGAAGCTCTCGCTCCTCTCCGCCGACACCTTCCGCATGCCCGACGCCCTCTGGGCGCGCATCGTCTACGACTTTATTCTGGCCTGGCGACTGCGCACCCTCAACCGCGGCCACCTGCTGGGTGCGCTCACCCCGCTCTATCTCGCGTGGGTCGCCTCGCACCTGCTGCAAACCGCCCCCGGCGCTCCCGACTATCTCGCGCCCGAGACCCACATTCAAAATCTCGCCGCCGCCTTCGAGGCCGACAAGCCCTACCTCGTCTCGCGCTGGCGCTGGCCCGATCGCTTCAACCCGTAAGTTCATGCACCAAGGAGGAACCACCATGGGTCAACAAATCTCACTCGCCCTCCGCGAATCCATGCACCGCGCGTTGGTCAAGCTGGCCAGCTTCCTGCCCGGCCTGCTCGCGCTGCTGGTCGTCGTAGTGGTGCTTACCCTGGTCGGTGCGCTGCTCGCCCTCGCCCTGCGCCGCATCCTCACCGCGCTCAAGTTCGACGAGCGCTTCGCCGGCGATCAGGCCACCAACGTCGCCGACTGGGCCCCGCGTCACTCTCCCACCGTGCTCATCGCGCGCACCGCCTTCTGGGCCTGCGTGCTGCTCGGCCTGCTCATCGGCGTCTCCGCCTTCGATGCCTCCTTCGCGGGCAACTCCCAGGTCTCCGCCGTCCTCATCCCCTACCTCACCCACTCCGCCGGGGCCGTGCTCATCCTCATCGCCGGCAGCGTCATCGCGCGCTTCCTCGCCCGCTCTGTGCTCATTGGCGCGGTCAACCTGCAGATGCACTACGCCCGCTTCCTCTCGCTCGGCGTCAAATGGCTGGTCCTCGTCCTCGCCGCCGCCATGGCGCTCGACCATCTCGATATCGGCGGCACCATCGTCGACCTCGCCTTCGGCATTCTCTTCGGCGGCATCGTCCTCACCCTCGCGCTCGCCATCGGCCTCGGCTCCCGCGACCTGGTCAGCCGCTCGCTCGAGAAATCCTCCGACGCTCGCCCCACCGCCATCCGCCCCGCGCCCGGCTCACCCCCGGCCGCCGAAGATCCCAACGACGAATCCGCCGCAGCCGCGCGCCCAAAGCCCACCGGCACCCTCCGCCACTTCTAACCGGTCGAGGCTCGGTAAAAAGCAGCGTCATCCTGAGCGCAGCTCAGGATTCCTGTATTTGCCTTTATCTTCCTTTGTCTTTTGAATCCGTGCAATCGGTGTGAATCTCTGTGAATCCGTCGTAAGCCTTTTGCCTTAACGGCGTCGAACTATAATCCCCACAGAATGCAGTCTGCCGAGATCTACGCCCAGCTCACCGTCATCTTCCACGACCTCTTTGAAGACTCCACCCTCGTCCTCACCCCGCAGCTCACCGCCGCGGCCGTCCCCGAGTGGGACTCCTTCAACCACATCAACCTCATCGTCGCCGTCGAGCAGCGCTTCAAGATCAAGTTCCAGACTGCCGAGCTCGAGCAGCTGCACACCGTCGGCCATCTAGCCACGCTCATCCAGCAGAAGCTCGCCGCCCAGGGCCGCTAGACTCCCTTCCCATACTCCGCCGTCAACAATCCAGCGCCCGGGTCCGTCATTCCCGGCGGCGGCAGAATGCGCGGCGCCAGGAACCCGTAGATCGCCACCCCCCCAAACAGAACCATGGGCACCGTGTAGCCCAGCGCCATGCTGCCTGTCGCGTCTGCGATCCTGCCCAGCAGCAGCGGAAACACCGCGCCGCCTACGATCGCCATCACGAGAAACGACCCCGCAAGCTTCGTGTTCTCGCCCAGGCCTTTCAGTCCAAGCGCGAAGATGGTCGGGAACATGATCGACAGGAAGAAGCTTGCCCCCACGATCGACCATGCGCCGAGCATGCCCGGCCGCAGGACCGTGATTGCCATCAGCACCACGTTGGCCACGCCATAAAAGCCCAGCATCAGGCTCGGCTTCACGTAACGCATCAACGGCGTCGACACGAACCGGCCCAGCAGCATCGCGATCAGCGAGTACAAAATGTAGTTCGCCGCGGTCTTCTCGTCCGCGTGGGCATACTGCTGCACGTAGAAGATAATGTTGCTCCACATGCAGATCTGCCCGCCCACGTTGCAAACGTTGGCCGCAACCGCCGCCCACAACTGCGGATAGTGCAGCAGTGCGCGGAAGGTACCGTGGCCGCCGCTGTCGTCCTCATGTTCGCCTTTGATCACAGGAAAGTGCATCCGCGAGAGCAGGAGCATGAACAACAGCACGGCCGATCCCAGGGCGATGTACGTCGGGACCACGCGCATGATCTCCCCATGCAGATACGCCGCATAGGTTCCCGCTGCCTTCATCTGCGTCACCTGCGCCGGCGTCAGCTCCACGCCGGAGAGGATGTATTGCCGCCCCACCCACACGCCCACGATGGTCCCCGGTGGGTTGAAGGCCTGCGCGAAGTTCAACCTCCGCTCGCTGGTCTCGGCCGGCCCGAACTGCGCCATAAATGGATTGCACGCCGTCTCCAGCACGCTCGCTCCGCAGCCCACGCTGAACAGCGCCACCAGGAACGCCCAATACTCGCCCGTCCGCGCCGCCGGCCAGAACAGCACCATCCCCGCGCCGAACAGCGTCAGCCCCATCACCATCCCGGCCTTATAGCCCCAGCGCCGCATCACCAGCGCTGCCGGAATGGCCATGCAGAAGTACCCGGTAAAGTTCGCCGTCGACACCAGTTGCGCGGAGAACTTCGAGAGCTCAAAGCTCTTCTTGAACTGCTGCACCAGAATGTCCGTCAGGTTGTTCGACATCCCCCACAGGAAGAACAGGACGGTCACCAGCACAAACAGCGTCATCAGCCCTGCGGGAAACACCGGCGCGTTCGCGCTTTGGCCCTCGCTCTTCTTCGTTGCCTCGCCCACCGATGTCGACACGTGCATGCCACACTCCCCTTATCATGTCCAGAACGCCCCCCATCTTACCAGCCGCCCCCATGTCCTCGCACCCTCCCGAAACCGCGGGAACGACTTCACAGGCAGTGCGCAAGATGCCTAGAATGGATCGGCCTTACCAAAGGGGTGGAAACATGAGCAGAAATATGAGCCTCGTCATGGCAATGGCTCTGGTTCTCGTGCAGGGGACAACTTTCGCCCAAGTGACGCCGAAGCCTCTGGAATTCGAGGTGGCATCCGTCAGGCTGGTCACACCCGCAGATTCACAAATAAGTTCGCTCGGCAGACGCGGATCAATTGGCGCAGGTACCGTCACTATAACGTCTGATCGAGCGTCGTATCAGAACATCACACTGAAATCGCTGCTAATGAGGGCGTACGATCTGGAACGATTTCAGATCAGCGGGCCAGCATAGATGGATAACGAACGGTACGATGTTGTTGCGACGATTCCAGAGGGCGCCTCCAAAGAGGATGTTCCCGTGATGTTGCAGCATCTGCTTGCAGAGCGCTTCCGTATGACGCTGCACTCCGAGGCGGAGGATCACCCGGGGTACATTCTTGGCATCGGCAAGGGTGGTTCAAAGCTTAAGGCGGCTGCGGTGCGTGAGAAGTCTGCTCCTGGAGCAACAGCTATGTTTGGAAATGACTCCGTCGTAGAAACTATGTATGGGGAGACGATGCCAGCGTTTGCGCGTGTTCTATCTCGCATGCTAGGGCGGCCCGTGATCGATTCGACGGGACTTTCGGGTGAGTTCGATATTGTTCTAACCCTTTCGAGAACCGTACTGCCCGGAGCACAAGAGGCAGCGGCAGATGGATCTCCATCGGAGCCCGATTCATCAATGGCATCCTTGTTTACGGCCGTCCAGGATCTTGGGCTTACATTGAGTTCAGACAAAGTGCCGCTCAAATGCATTGTGGTGGATAAGGCGCAGAAGATACCTACAGAAAATTGATTTGGCTACTTTGGGGCTATGTGCGGAGGTGTTTGAATGAGGCTTCGACTAAGCACTCTCACGTCTGTCCTGGCCGTCGCATCTTCGGCGTTGTGCGCTCAGGCCCAGAACCCAGGCGCTTCGCAATCGCCGCTGGCCGTGCCCCCAACAACAGTCGCAGCCCCTGCGCCTTCCTTCGATGTCGCTACCATCAAGCCAAGTCCGTCCGAGGAGCCGACATCGTGGATAGGGATCAGGAATATGCCATATGGGATCGATGCAGCATTTGTGACGTTGCCGATGCTGGTCCAGCGCGCGTATGGGCTTCTTAGCAACGACCGGGTATTCGGTGCCCCGGAATGGGCGAAAGCCGACCGCTTTGACATTCGGGCAAAGATGAGCGAGACGGACATCTCACAGATGCAGAAGCTGAGTCCCACGGAGGCAAAGACGCGTCGCGAACTGATGATGCAGGCGCTATTGGCGGAACGGTTCAAGCTGAAGGTACACTCCGAGACCAAGCAAGCGCCTGTCTACGACTTGGTGGTCGCCAAGGGTGGCCCCAAATTGAAAGACGCAGTCACGGACGCCAATCCCCCGATGGGGAAGGGAGAAGATGGTAGACCGCGGACCGGCTTCAACCAGGCAACGGGGAGTACCGAGGTCGCACAGGGAGAATCCACCAGGGCGCTGGCCGACTTTCTGTCGCAACCGGTTTCCGGGCTGGGGCGTCCTGTCGTCGATAAGACCGGCCTCACCGGCGCCTACGACTTCACGCTCAACTGGGTGCCTCATTTTGACCGGATCCTACCCGGATCGGGTGGCGGCTCGGCCTCACCTGATGAAGCAGATTCGCTGTTCGAAGCGCTGCAGCAGATTGGGTTGAAACTCCAGCCAGCCACCAGCCCCATCGACATCATCGTCATCGACCACGTCGAGCACCCCTCAGAGAATTAGTCGCGTTCCCTAGTTCCCGAAAAACGGGGCCTTCGGTAACCCACTTCTAGGCCCAGGCCGATCTTATGGCCGCGTGCAGGAGAAGTTCGCAGCCTCATCGATGCTTCCGCTGCCCTTGTATCGCGCCACCTCCGGGTATGCGCATACCGGCCTGGTCCGCACCACCTTGCCGTCCACCACGCGACTGGCAGCAAGCTCTGCCGGTGCTTTGTTTGACTCGACCCACTCGATCAACGGCGTCATCGCGTCGAACGTGCTCGTGCCAATCCCGCCCCCGCAATGGAACATCCCCGGCACCATAAAGAGACGCGCGAACTCGTCGGTCGATGGGCCCATCTGCTCCGTGACCTTCTGGTAGTACTCCACGCCCATCCGCGGATTCAACTGCGGATCGGCCCAGCCGAAATAAATCAGCAGCTTGCCGTTGTGCTGCCGGAAAGCCGACAGATCGGGATCGGTGGCGTCGAGAATGCTGCTCGCTTCAGCCACCCGCTGCGGGTCGCGGTCGACGTTGAATCCCGCCAACGTTGTTGCCGGGTCATTCTCTGGAAATGCCACATACCCCAGGAAGCCGTCCGCATACGATCTCCACGCGCCCGGCCGCCCATTCGCCGCATCGACCACCTGGCCCACCCATCCACTCTGCCCATTCACCACAGCCTCCGCACCCACCGGCCACCCTGGGAAGAGCCGTTTGCCCTGGCTCGTCACGTCGGTATACACCACCTCGATCGCCGCGATCTCCGCGGCCTGGAAGCAGCTCGCGTCGTCGGAGCCTTCAGCGCACCGGGGCAGGTCCTTCGATGGGCGGAAATCGCAATGCAGCGGATCGCTGATCAGTCCGTCCTGCAAGCCATCTTCCGCGTCGCACTTCTTATAGACCATCTCGGCCAGCAGTGGCAGCTTCGTCGGCGGAATGGGCGAGGCAGCAAGCGTCTGCAGCCAGTAGGCCCGTGCCAACATCGTCCCCGTGTAGTCCAGCATAGGCGCGCCTGCGACGATCCCATCGAAGTCCGTGGGGAAGCGCTGCGCAAAGATGAGCCCCATGCGTCCTCCCTGCGAGCAGCCGTCATAGTAGGACTTCGACGGCCCCGCGCCATAATAGGCGCGAACCAGCATCTTCCCCGTCTCTGCCGTCAGGTGCATCGAGCGAAAACCAAAGTCGACCAGCTCCTGCCGGCTGCGCGCAAACGTGCCGCCCGGCTCTTTCGCCGCGGAGTGGCCGGTATCGGTTGCTGCTACGGCGAAACCCGCCTTCAGCGCACGCGCGCGGCTTGTCACCCGTGCCGGGGATTCAAAGGATTCACCTGCGAAACCGCCATTGCCAAACATGTAGAAGCGGCCGTTCCACGCCGCCGGCAGATTCACCTCAATATTCATCGCCGGCTGGATCATCAGGCTCACCCGGCAATGCTCAGGCACATCGCTGCTTGCGGCGACCGTCCTGGCGCTGAGGATCGAAATCTCGTAGTTGGTCAGCCCGCGCAGCGATGCGCACGAGACCTTCGGCTTCGCAGTCGCGGCTGGAGCATTCCAGTCGCGGAACTGGACCTGGCCCGCCCCTTGTCCAAACGCACTCGTAACGCACACCAGGGCAACCAGAACAATTCGCATGAGACCTCCGTGGCGGCCCAGTATATCGCGGGCGTAGTGCAGCTCCTGTTCGGCGGAGGACACCTCCTACAAAGCGGGTTTTCGGCAAGTTCGATTGCCTCGGACTTCAAACTGGCCTGCCACCAAACTCGCTCTCCTCCCGCAATTTGCTTCGTCCACAAGGTAAACTGGTCGCAGCGCACCTCTGCGCCCGCAAGGGAGTCCGTTCTTGATGCCGATTTCGTTTCGCCGACCTGTTGCCGCCGGCCCCGCCCTCTTTCTCCCCGCCCTTCTGCTTTCGCTCCTGGTCATCATTCTTCCGGTAACCCAGGCCATCGCGCAGGACGCGCCCGCGCCGCCCACCAAGTTCGATCAGTTCTTGACCCGTTTCGACCTCGGCGTCTCCGCCGCCGGCAGCCTCACCAACACCGTCTCCGGCATCGAGCAGCGCGACCTCACCACCACCCACTCCACCCTCAGCATCAGGCCCAGCACCACCGTCGGCGAGCTGGCCACCATCACCTACACCGCCAGGCCTTGGGTCGGCTTTGAGTTCAACTTCGGCAACTCCCGCTACACAGAGAACTACACCTTCACGCCGCCGCCCCCGCAGAGCCTCATCTTCAACAACGCACAGGTCGGCGTGCATGAGGAGACCCTGGGTTACGTGGCCCACCCGCCGCACACCTTCTTCGGCATCCAGCCCTTCTTCGGGGCCGGCGGCGGTACCATGGCCTTCCACCCCACCCGCGGCGGCGGCGAGGGCCTGCCCTTTCAATACCGCGCCGCCTACTACTACTCGCTCGGCTTGCAGGACCAGTTCCCCGACTCCCACTTCGGCATGCGCCTCGGCTTCCGCCAGATCATCTACCTCGCGCCCGACTTCCAGGAGAACTACCTCACCATCACCCGCCGCGTGCGCACCTCCGAGCCCACCATCGGCTTCTACCTCCGCTTCTAGATCGGCCGCCGACGCTGGGTGGGATGTAAAATCCTCCGTCATCCTGAGCGCCAGCGAAGGACCCCTGTAGTTGTTCTTGATCGTGCCCAAAACACGCGGGTGCCCCATTCATCCCGCACTGCGGGATGAGTGGGATGTACAGACGTACAGGCGTTTCTTCGCTGACCCGCTGTTTACGTCAGCATGCGGTCCAGATGCACGTACCCGCCGTCGACGTGGAGGATCTGGCCGGTGGTATGGCCGGACTGGGTAGGTGAGAGGAGAAAGACGACGGCGGCGGCGAGCTCAGCCTGCGTCGTCATGCGGTGGCCCAGCGGGATCTTGTTCTCGATCTCTTTCAGCTTCGCCTCAGGATCGTCCATCATCTTCAGCAATCTGTCGTACAGCGGAGTCATCACCTCCGCTGGCAGCACCGCATTCACGCGGATGCCGTCGGTGAGAAGCTCTGCGGCCCACTCGCGGGTGAGACCCAGCTGCCCGGCTTTGGCTGCCGCATAGGCGCTGGTGCCGCCTTGCCCGGTCACCGCCACCTTGGAGCTGATGTTCACAATCGCGCCCCTGGTCCTCTTCAGCGACCCCAGCGCATAATGCGCCAGCGCATAGCAGTGCACCAGATTCATGTAGAGACTCTGGACAAACTTTTCGACGCTCCCGTTCGCCAGGCCCACTTGGTCGTTCACCCCGGCATTGTTCACCAGCCCAAAGATGTCGCCATGCTTGGCTTCAATCTCCGCGATCGCCGTCCGGCACCGCTCCGTATCTTCGAGGTGCGCCTCCACAAAATCGCACGCCGCGCCCGCCGCCTTCTGCTCCGCCATAAACGCGTCCGTATTCTCCGAGTGCCGGGCCAGCACCACCACACGCGCGCCCTCCGCCAGGCTCGCCCGCGTAATCCCCGCGCCGATCCCCGCGCCTCCACCTGTCACCACCACCAGCTTGTCCTTCAATCCCAGATCCATTTACCTGCCCTCTCTTTGCTGTCATTTCGTAGCCTAGCGGAGGAATCTGCTTTTGTCTCCTCGTCCCCCATCCGTGCCCATCCATATTCCCGTTTCGTATCTCCGTCGCGCAGAAGATTTACAATCACATCGGCTGGCAAACCTCACGCCGCCCGGAAAGCTGCGCCCCATGTCTGCTCTCAATCTTCCGATTCTTGTCATCGCTCTCATCCTCCTGCTCTACATCCTCAACTCCATCAAGATCCTCAAGGAGTATGAGCGCGCCGTCGTCTTCCGTCTCGGCCGCGTCCGGCATGACGCCTCCGGCCCCGGCGTCATCCTGGTCTTCCGCCCCATCGACCAGATCGTTCGCGTCTCCCTCCGCCAGGAGGCGATGGAAGTCCCCTCGCAGGACATCATCACCCGCGACAACGTCACCCTCAAGGTCAACGCCGTCATCACCCTGCGCGTGGTCGACCCGGTGAAGGCGGTGATCGAGGTCTCGAACTACGTCTACCAGACCTCGCAGTTCGCCCAGACCACCCTGCGCTCGGTGCTCGGCGAGGTCGATCTCGACGAGTTGCTCGCCCACCGC
>Ga0182024_10006040_pt1 | contig 26784 bp, 24 predicted proteins | sample P32metaG_FD_120480 | JGI IMG/M metagenome (GOLD analysis project Ga0182024, IMG submission 120480) | Permafrost microbial communities from Stordalen Mire, Sweden - P3-2 metaG (Illumina Assembly) | ecosystem: Environmental > Terrestrial > Soil > Wetlands > Permafrost | place: Sweden: Stordalen...
CGCGGACCTACGGCGAGTACATCACCCGCAGCGGGGACATCTTCTCCCCGCGGATCCCCAACCTCGAGCCCCTGCGGGTGGAGTGCGAGCACTTCGTGGAGTGCGCGCGGACCGGTCAGACACCCGTCTCGGACGGGGCCGACGGACTGCGTGTGGTGAGCGTGCTCGAGCAGCTCCAGCGATCCCTCGACGAGGTTCACGGCCAGGCGGTCCTGGGTGGCGACTGACTCGCCGCTTCCGGGTCACGGCGGCGCCTTCGTGTCGGCCGCGGCGCAGGTCGCCGGCGAGGCGACGCTGGCTCCCGGAGCCGTCGTCTACGAGCACGTCCAGATCGGAGCGGGCACCACTGTCGGCGTCGGGGCGGTCATCCACGCCGGCGCGGTCATCGGCGAGGGCTGCGTGGTCGAGGACGGAGCCGTGCTGGGCAAGCGCCCGCGGCTGCGTCCGGGGTCGAGTGCCGAGGGCGCGATCGGGCCCCTCGAGGTCGGGGACGGAGCCACGATCTGCTGCGGCGCCATCGTCTACGCGGGGGCCCGTCTGGGGGCTCGCGTGATCATCGGTGACCAGTCCCAGGTGCGGGAGCGCTCCGTGGTCGGCGAGGGCTCGGTGCTGGGCCGGGGCTCGACCATCGATTTCGACTGCCGGGTCGGCGCCCGGGTGCTGATCCAGACGCTGGTCTACGTGACCGGAGGATCGGTGGTCGAGGACGACGTGTTCATCGGTCCCGGGACCGTGACCACCAACGACGACGCCATGGGCCGTCACGCCCCGGGCGAGCCTCTGGCCGGGCCGGTGTTCAAGCGCGCCTGCCGGGTCGGGGGCGGCGTCGTCCTGACGCCCGGGGTGGTGATCGGCGAGGAGGCGTTCGTGGCCGCCGGCGCTCTGGTGACCCGGGACGTCGCCCCCCGCGAGGTCGTGATGGGCGTTCCCGGGCGCGCGGTTCGTCAGGTCGGTGACGCCGATCTGATCGAGCGCTGGCGCTAGCTGCAGGGTGGCAGCCTAGGCCAGAGTCGCGGCCATGCCGCTGCGGGTGCCGGTCCAGATGACCTGCTCGCGACCGGGGCCGACTCCGACCAGGGCGATGGGGACGCCGACGAAGTCGGCGACGAAACGCAGATATTCGCGGGCGGCCGCCGGCAACTCCTCCTCGTTGCGGCATTGGCCGAGGTCCTCGCTGAACCCCGGCATCTCGATGTACTCGCCGGCGGCGTGGTGCAGGACCGTCTGGTGATAGGGGAAGTGGTCGAACTCGGCCCCCTCGGCGCCGCGATAGCGGACGCACACGCGGATCGGATCGAAGCCGGCCAGCACATCGAGCTTGGTGATGGCCATCGAGGTGAGCGAGTTCAACCGGGCGGCGTAGCGCAGGGCCACCAGATCGATCCATCCCACCCGTCGCGGCCGGCCGGTCGTGGTCCCGTATTCGCCGCCGCGCTCGCGCATCTCCTCGGCCAGCGGACCTTCGATCTCGGTCGGGAACGGGCCCGCGCCGACCCGGGTCACGTAGGCCTTGGCCACGCCCCAGACCTCGTCGATGTCCATGGGTCCGACCCCGGCGCCGATGCAGGCGGCGCCCGCGACCGGATTGGAGGAGGTCACGAACGGATACGTGCCGTGGTCGATGTCCAGCAGCGCGCCCTGGGCGCCCTCGAACAGGACCGTCTGCTTGTCGTCCAGCCGCTCGAGCACCAGACGTGAGGTGTCGGCGATGTAGGGCTCGAGCACGTGGCCGTAGGTCAGGTATTCGTCGGTCATGGACTGCAGGTCGAGGCGGGGATCCTTGGCGAACGGGCGCAGCGACAGGCGCTTGGGCTCGAGCGCGGCCACGATCTTCTTCTTGAGGATCTTCTCGTCGAGCAGATCCTGGACGCGGATCCCCAGGCGCGCGGCCTTGTCGGCGTAGCAGGGGCCGATACCCCGGCGGGTGGTCCCGATCTCGAGCTTCCCGAGCTTGGCCTCGCCGGCGTGGTCGAGCATCATGTGGTAGGGCATGATCAGGTGCGCGTTGGCCGAGATCCGCAGCAGGCGGGTGTCCACGCCGCGCCGGCGCAGCTCGTCGAGCTCGTCGGTGAGCACCTTGGGGTCGATCACGACCCCGTTGCCGATCACACACAGCTTGTCGGGATGCAGGATGCCCGAGGGCATCAGGTGCAGCTTGTAGGTCTGGCCCTCGCGGACGATCGTGTGTCCGGCGTTGTTGCCGCCCTGGAAGCGCACGACCGCATCGGCACGCTCGGCGAGCATGTCGGTGACCTTGCCTTTTCCTTCGTCGCCCCACTGGGCGCCGACTATCACCACTCCTGGCATCGCAGCCTGAGTGTAGACGGGGCCAGGATGGGTCAGCGGGCATTGGCGGACCCGGGAGCAGTCAGCTGCGCCAGCACACCCAGGCGCAGTAACCGCCGGGTACCGGCACAGGCCGCGCCCGCCACGGGCCGCTGGCCCCGCCGGCCCAGCCGACGGGCGAATCCAGCCGCCGCGGGTCATAGCGCAGGGCGTCGCCGAGGGCCTTGGCCAACGCCTCCTTGCCTGACCACAGCGACACGATCTCCTGGTCGCTGCGCCCGGGGGCCGACTCCGCCTCGGCCGGCGTGCAGATCGACCTCGCGAACCGCTCGTCGCACGCGGCGATCCGCTCGATGTCGACGCCGACCCGGTCGCCGTGCCAGGCGACCAGGGCGTAGGGGAAGCAGTAGGAGCGAGATACCCCGCCGGCCGGGCGCGCAGCCGCCCACTCGCGCGTCCGCGCCTTCAGCGCCGCTTCGTCGACCGCGTCATCGCCGGCGTGCAGCAGCTCCACGCGTGGCGCCCGCGGGGCGTCGATCTCGAGCAGCACGGCACCGGCTCACACGGCGACGACCGGGGCCCCGTGCCAGCGGGTGTGGGCGGGAAGGCTCTCTCCGCGCATCACGATCGCACGCCCACCGACCGAGCAGCCCGCGCCCAGCTCGGTGTCCGGGAGCATCGTGCTGCACACCCCGAGGGTCGCGCCGCGGCCGATCTTGCCGGTCCCGATCTGCAGGACCCGGTCGTGGAACAGGTGGGTCTCGATCACCGAGTGGCGGTTGACGACCCCGCCATCGCCGATGTCGACCATGTCGAACTCGGTGATGGCCAGCGTCTCGCACCACACGTCGCGGCCCACCTTGGCTCCCATGACCCGCAGGTACAGCGACATCAGGGGCGTGCCGAGCGCGAAGTGCAGCAGCATGGCGCCCGCCAGCTGCTCCTGGCAGCTGTTGATGATCTCATCGCGCCACACGAAGAACGACCACAGCGGGTGGTCGCCACGCTGGTAGCGCCCCATGAGCGCCCACTTGGCGGCGATCGTGACAGCCACCGCGGCCACACCGGCCAGCAGCAGGGCGACGGGCGCCAGCAGCACCATCAGCGCCAGGCCGTGGCCGGCGGCCGAGTCCAGCGCGTAGAACATCACCGAAGCCAGCACCACGGCCACGGTGGCCGGGAATCCCATCCTGAACAGCTCGGTGGCACCGCGCGCGGTGATCCGGGCGCGGCTGGGCTCCGTGGTCAGCCGGGGATCCGCCGACAGGCTCCTGCGCGGCAGCTCCAGCGCCGGGGAGCCGAGCCACGAGGTCCCGTCGGCCACCTCCAGCGGGGCCGTGGTCATCAGCCCCACCAAGCTGTCGTGGCCGACGGTGGTCCCGGCCTCCAGGATGGCGCCGTTGCCCACGAAGCTGCGCTCCCCGACGGTGATCGGCGCCACGAACAGCCAGCCGTCACGCGAGCGCATGTGCAGGAACCCGACCTCGTCGGTCGCGAACGCGGTCTCGGCCATGCGCGAGAGCCGGTTGAGACCGTTGGCCGTCGAGATCTCGGCGCGCCGCCCGATGTCGATTCCGGCCAGCCTCAGCCACCCCCGGGTGTAGATAGTCGCGTACAGCGGGAACAGCGAGCCGCGCGTGGCCGCCATCAGCAACTCCGTGAACCACAGCCCCCAGTAGGTCGCGCCCCACACGGGTTGCATGCCCGGCTTGATCAGGCGTGAGACGAGGCGGACCGCGACGGCGACGATCAGAGCCTCGGTGACGATGAACGCGCCGGCGATCACCGGAGAGAAGATGGCGATGGTCAGCGCCACCGAGGGCGCCGCCCAGTGGTGGGGATCAACCGCGAGCACGAACACGAGCCCGGGAACCACCGAGATCAGGGCCAGAGCATTGCTGAGCGCCATCCCGGCCGCGAACATGAGCTTCCATCGGCCCTGGTGAGCGGCCGGCTGCGCGGTGTGCGCGGGCCAGCGCTCGCCGGCCCGGCCGATGCGCCGACCCGGGGACCCGGTCCACCGCTCGCCCGCGGCCACGACGCCGGAGATCACGCTCCCGGCCTCGATCTCGGCCCCGGCGCCGATCTGCGCGCCCGGCAGCAGCAGGCACCGCGCGCCGATCCGGGCGTCGTCGCCGATCGAGATCTCGCCGACCACGAGCTCGTTGCCGTCGATGTACCAGCCGTGCAGGTCGACGTCGCGCTCGAGCGTCGCCCCGGCGCCGATCGTCACCAGGCTGGTGCTCGGCGGCAGCGTCATCAGGCGAGCCTCGGGTCCCACCCGATGCCCGCACAGCCGCGCGAAGCGCGCCGCCCAGGGCGTCCCGGCGAAGCTCTCCAGGCGAAAGCTCTCGGCCACGCGCTCGACGAACCACAACCGGCAGGAGAGCCACCCGTTGCGCGGGTAGCGCCCGGGCCGGAGGCTGGGCAGCAGCAGACGCCGGGTGCCGGCCACGATCAGGCCGCGGCCGGGGGAGCTTGCGAACAGCAGCCACGCCGCGATCAGCCAGCCCCAGCCGACCTGGGGGCCGACCCGGCCGGGGATCAGGCGGTCGAAGGCGAGGATCCCGATCAGCCACCGCGGCACCGACATGGTGAGCAGCGCGAACACGCCCGCGAGCTGGACGCCACCCCACAGGCGCCGATCGCCGGCGTCCGTGGCGGCCACCGTCTCGGACGTCCCCGCGAGATGCTCCAGCCGCGAGGCGAGCTCGCCCAGCCGGCGGTAGTTGTAGATGTCGGCGACCGCCAGGGCCGGATATCGCAACCGCAGCGAGGATGCGAGCTTGGCCGCCGCCAGCGACGTCCCGCCGAGCTCGAAGAAGTCGCTGTCGACGCCGACCGCGACCGGACCGAGCTGCTCCTGCCAGCACTCGGCCAGCCAGCGCTGGGCGGCCGTCAGGTCCTGGCCGCCGGCGCCCGGGCCGGGACCCGCCGGGGCCGGCGGCGGTGGCCAGGGCAGCGCCTTGCGGTTGACCTTGCCCGAGGTCGTCACTGGGAGCTCGTCGAGCACCACGATCACGGGCACCAGGCTGGCCGGCATCCGCTGAGCCAGCGTGGCGCGGACGAGATCGAGCTCGGCCTCGCCGGCGATATAGCCGACCAGGAGCCGGTTCCCGGCGGCGGTCTCGCGCACGACGGTGCACGCCGCGTGCACGCCGGGCACCGCGTTGAGCTCGGCGTCGACCTCCCCGAGCTCGATCCGGCGACCGCCGATCTTGACCTGGTGGTCCCGGCGACCGACGAACTCCAGCCCGTCGATCGTGTCGCGAACGATGTCGCCCGTTCGGTACGCCCGCTCCCAGCCGAGCGAGGGCAGTCCCGGGTAGCGCTCCCGATCCAGCTCGGGGTCCAGGTACCGGCCCAGGCCGACGCCGCCGATCACCAGCTCTCCGGACTCGCCGGCCGCGACCGTCTCGCCGTCGGCGTCCACCACCGCCGTCTCCCACCCGGTCAGCGGGAAGCCGATCGTCACCGGCGCTCCGGGGCGCATCCGCGCGGCCGTGGCGACCACCGTGGCCTCGGTCGGACCGTAGGTGTTCCACACCTCTCGCCCCTCGGCCAGGCGCCACGCGAGCGGCTCGGGGCAGGCCTCGCCGCCCAGGATGAGCAGCCGCACCGCCGACAGCCACGCCTCTTCCCAGAGCGCCGCCAGCGTCGGCACGGTCGAGATCACGGTCACCGCGCGCTCGGCCAGCCACGGGCCCAGCTCCACGCCCGAGCGCACGAGTTGCCGGGGCGCCGGGACCAGCGTCGCCCCGTGTCCCCACGCCAGCCAGATCTCTTCGCAGCTGGCGTCGAACGCGACCGAGAGCCCGGCGAGCACCCGATCCTCGGGCATGACCTGCCACAGCTGCGACTCGGCGTCCACGAACGCGGCGGCCGAGCGATGGGTCACCGCCACGCCCTTCGGGGCTCCGGTCGACCCCGAGGTGAAGATGACCCAGGCATCGTCCCCCGGACCCGGTTCTCTCGCGTAGCCCCCGGCCGGCCCGCGCCAGGTCAGCTCCAGGTCGGGTCCGACCAGGGCGCAGACCTTGGCGTCGCCCAGGATCTGCTCGGCGCGCGCCGCCGGATCATCGGCATCGACCGGAACGTAAGCCGCACCGGAGCGCAGCACGCCGAGGATGGCCACGTACAGATCGGCGGTCCCGCTGGGAATCCGGACGCCGACGCGGTCGCCGGGGCCGACGCCACCTTCGCGCAGGCGATCGGCCACCCCCTGCGCGGCCATCGCCAGCTCGTCGTAGGTGAGGACCGCCTGGGGCGCATCGAGGGCGATGCGCTCACCCCAGGCCGCGACGGTGGAGTCGAAGATGTCCAGCAGCGTCGACTGGAGGGCAGGCGCCCGCTCCGCGAGCGCCGCCTCCTGTTGCAGCGACGAATCGTCGAGCGTCAGATCGATCATGAGTGTTGCTCCCGCGAGCCTGGGTGTCGAAGAACGGCTTGGATGTGTCCGAGCCGAGTCGGCCCACTTCGGCAGTACGGATGCGACGTAAGGTACGCGTAAGCTTTGGGCTCCGCGTTATCTAATTGCAGGGAATGTGTTAGCGCCGGTGCGGCTGGATTCCTGTGGCCCGCAGGTCGCTCAGGCGGTCCGGAGTTTCGCTCAGGCGGACCGGAGGTCCATCCGGTGGTCGTGGCCGAGCAGCGGCAGCTCGTCGCACATCTCGGTCAGGCGCGACACGGTACGGGCGCTGATCTGCTCACAGAGCGCGTCGCGATCCAGGATGTTGGTCGTGATCACGATCGAGCGCTGGTCCTCGTAGCGGGCGTTGACGATCGAGTAGAGCTCCTCGAGCACCCAGTCGGTGCTCCGCTCGGCGCCGACGTCGTCGATGTGCAGCAGGTCGACCGCGGTGAGCCGGTCAAGCAGCGCGACGTGGGAGCGCTCGGCACGGTGGGTGTCCCGGATCTCGTTGAGCAGCCGGGGCAGCGAGTAGATGGCCACCGAGTGTCCGGCGTCGGAGGCCGCCTTGGACACCAGCATCGCCAAGGTGGTCTTGCCGGTGCCGACCGACCCCATGAACCACAGGCCCCGTCCGGCATCGAGCTGGCGGTCGATGCCGGCCGCGAACCGGCGGGTCGCGGTCACGATTGCGGGCTCGATATCGGTCACGGGCGGGCGATCGAAGGAGACGTCGCGGTAGCGCCGGGGGATCACCGCGGAGAGGCTGCGCGCCTTGGCCCGGGACACGCGCTGGGGACGGCATTGGCAGTCATAGGCCGTGTTGGTGGCCACGTCGTAGCGAAAGCCTGAGCCGTCGCAGAGATCGAAGGGGCAGGCGTCGCTCACGGCGCGAAGCGCTCGCCGGCGTAGTTCATGAACTTCGGGTACTCCTTCTGGAAGGTCAGCACCACGTCGCCCACCGGCCCGTTGCGGTGCTTGGCGATGATGATGTCGGCCTCGCCGGGCCGCTCGGAGTCCTTGTCGTAGTACTCGTCGCGGTAGATGAACATGACCAGGTCGGCGTCCTGCTCGATTGCACCAGATTCGCGTAGATCGGAGAGGACGGGCTTCTTCTCGCCGCCGCGCTGCTCGACGGCACGGCTGAGCTGGGAGAGCGCGATCACCGGCACGTTCAGCTCGCGGGCCAGTCCCTTGAGGCCGCGGCTCATCTGGGCCACCTGCTCGACGCGGCTTTCGATGTGGCCCTCGGAGCGCATCAGCTGCAGGTAGTCGACGATGATCATTCCCAACCCGTTCTCGACCTGACTGTGTAGGCGACGGCACTTGGACCGGATCTCCAGCACCCCGGTATCGCTCGAGTCGTCCACGAACATGGGAGCCTCGGAGAGGCGCTGGCAGGCCTCGAGGATCTTGGGCCAGCGGTCGGCGGCCACCTTGCCGCGGCGTAGATCCTCGCCTCGGATCCGGGCCTGGGAGGCCACGAATCGCTGGGCGAGCTCTGACTCGGACATCTCCAGCGAGAACAGGGCCACCGCGTGGCCGGCGAGCACCGCATTCTCGGCGAAGTTGGCCACCAGCGCCGACTTGCCCATCGACGGCCGCGCGGCGAGCACGATCAGGTTGCCCGGCTGAAAGCCCCCCGTCTTCTCGTCGAGATCCTTGAAGCCCGAGGTCGTCCCGGTCAGCGGCGTCTTGGAGATCGACAGCCGGTGCAGCTTGTCGGTCTCCTCGTGGAGGATGTCCCCGATGGAGCGGATCTTCTTCTGGCGGTCGTCGGTGGCGACCTCCAGCACCGAGCGCTCGGCCTGCTCGACGAGCTCGCGCGCCGGAGCCTCCCGGGAGAGCACGCTGGCCTGGATCTCGTAGGAGGCGGTGAGCAGCGACCGCAGCTTGGAGTTGTCGTGCACGATCCGTCCGTACTCGCGAGCGTGGCCGGCGGCCGGCACCCAGCCCGACAGCTCGTCGATCACCGCGGGCCCCCCGACCTCCTCGAGCTTGCCTCGCTGGCGCAGGGTCTCTGAGACCGTCAGGTGGTCGATCTTGCGATCGTTCTCGTAAAGCTCGAGCATGGCCGCGAACACGGCTCCGTGCTGCTCGCGGTAGAAGTGCTCCGGTCGCAGCTGCTCCTCGACCAGGAGCGAGTGCAGGTGGCGTTCGTCCAGGAGCACCGCGCCCAGGACCGACTTCTCGGCCTCCAGATTGTGGGGCGGGACGGCGATATTCTGGACGGCGCTCACGGGCCTACCGAATATAGGTTCGGGGTCGGCGTCCTCGCCCCCCGTGATCCCGCAACCAGCGAGGGTTTGTCATCGCGCCGGCGCGACCCATTGGTCACGGATTGCTGACGGAGGGTTCTCGGGTACAAACTGGTATTGATGGCCGAGCAAGCGGTCGCAACCGATAGTTGGGTCGGGCAGGCGCTTCCCCGATTCGAGGACGACGCCCTGCTCCGCGGGCGGGGCCGGTTCATCGACGACGTCGAGCCTGTTCCGGGCGCCCACCACGCCGCCGTCCTGCGCTCCACCCACGCCCATGCGCGCATCCGCAGACTGGATGTCAGCGCGGCGCTGGCCATGACCGGGGTCACCGGAGTCCTCACCGGTGAAGAGGTCAAGGCGATGTCGCGCCCGTTTGCGGCGGCCTGTCCGAGTCCCGTTCCCTATTACGCCGCCGCCTCGGAGGTCGCCCGTTACGTCGGCGAGCCCCTGGCCGTGGTCGTGGCCGCCGACCGTTACCTGGCCGAGGACGCGCTGGAGGGAATCGAGGTCGAGTACGAGCCGCTGGCGCCGGTGCTCGATCCGGGCCTCGCCGCGGGCCGGGAGGACTCGCTGGTCTCCGAGCGCCACTTCGCATACGGCGATCCCGAGGGCGCGTTTGAGCACGCCGATGTGACCGTCGGCGGGCGCTTCCGGTTCCCCGCCTGGACCGGATTGCCGATCGAGGGCTTCGGCGTCGTGGCCGACTGGGATCCGGGCGCCGAGGCGCTCACCGCGTGGACGAACTTCCAGGGCCCGTTCACGCTGCACAGCGTCGTCGCCGCCGCGCTCGGGCTGCCTGGCTCCAAGCTGCGCCTGATCACCCCCGAGCACAGCGGCGGCAGCTTCGGGATCAAGTCCGGGGTGTTCGTCTACGTGGCCCTCATCGGGCTGGCCGCGCGCAAGCTCGGCGTGCCCGTGCGCTGGACCGAGGACCGGCTCGAGCACCTGGCCTCCGCGCAGGCCTCGACGCTCCGGCTGACCGAGATCGAGGGGGCGTTCACCACCGACGGCGAGTTGCTGGGCCTGCGGATCGACGCCATCGATGACGTGGGCGCCTACGTGCGCGCTCCCGAGCCGGCCTCGATGTACCGGATGCACGGCGCCCTGACCGGCGCCTACAAGGTCCGCAACCTGGCCCTGCGCGCTCGGGTGGTGCTGACCAACCGCTGCCCCTCGGGACTGAACCGCGGCTTCGGCGGACCCCAGCACTACCTGCCGCTCGAGGGACTGATGGCGCTGGCCGCCCGCCGACTGGATCTCGATCCGCTGGAGCTCGCCCGCGCCAACCTGGTGACCGACTTCCCTTACCGGACGCCGTCGGGCGGCCTGTACAGCAGCGGAGACTTCGCGGCCTGCGTGGACGACGCAGCCGAGCTCGCCGGCTACCCGGAGCGCGTCGCCGAGCGAGCCCGGGCTCGCCGCCAGGGACGCCGGTTCGGGATCGGCGTCGCATGCGTGGTCGAGCCCTCGATCTCCAACATGGGCTACGTCACCCTGGTCGAGGACGAGGAGACCCGGCGCCGGTCGCTGCCCAAGTCCGGCAACGCCGAGGGATCCACGGTGATCATCAACCCGATGGGCGGGATCTCGGTCCAGGTCTCGACCACCCCGCAGGGCCAGGGCCACGCCACCGTGGTCGCCCAGGTGGTCGCCGACGCGCTCGGGGTCCACCCCGCCGAGGTCGCCGTGGTCAGCCAGACCGACACCGGTCAGAGCGCCTGGACGATCGCCTCGGGCAACTACTCCTCGCGCTTCTCGGGAGTCGGGGTGGGGGCGGTGCTGCGGGCCGCCGAGCGCCTCGGTGACAAGCTGCGCACGATCGCCGCCCACGTCCTGGAGGCGCCGGTGGAGGCGATCGAGCTCGCGCAGGGCAGCGCCCGGCTGCGCGAGGACCCCGAGACCCAGGTCTCGCTGCGGCGACTGGCCGGGCTGGCGCATTGGAACCCCGAGGGCCTGCCCGAGGGGCTCGAGCCCGGCCTGGCCGCCACCGCGTACTACGCGGCGCCCGAGCTCGGCCCCGCCGACGAGGACCGCATCGCCGCCTCGGCCGAGAACGGGTTCGTGATCGACATCGCCGTCGTCGAGGTCGACCCGGAGACGGGGCGGGTGTCGGTCATCGACTACGTGTCGGTGCACGATGCCGGGCGGCTGCTCAACCCGCTGCTGGCCCACGGGCAGGTGCTCGGGGGATTCGCCCACGGCTTCGGCGCGGTGATGCAGGAGGCGGTCGCCTACGGCCCCGAGGGCGAGCTGCTCACCGCCACCCTGAAGGACTATCTGTGCCCGACCGCCGCCGACATCCCGGCGCTGCGCAGCGCCCACCGCCAGACGCCCTCCCCGCTGACCCCGCTCGGGGCCAAGGGGCTGGGCGAGGGAACCACGATGAGCGTGCCGGCCGCGATCCACAACGCCGTGCTCGACGCCCTGGATCGCGACGAGCCCCTGCCGCTCCCGCTCATCCCCGCGACCGTCTGGGGCCTGGTGCGGTGAAGCCCGCGGCCTTTGACTACCGGCGCCCCGAGTCGCTCGAGGCGGCCCTGGAGCTGCTCGCCGAGCACGGCGACGCGGCCCGCGCCCTGGCCGGCGGCCAGAGCCTGATGCCGCTGCTCAACATGCGCCGGCTCCGGCCCTCGGTGGTGGTCGACATCACCCGGCTGCCGGGGCTCGGCGGGGTCGGCGACGACGGGCCGATGCTGTCGGTGGGCGCACTCGTGACCCAGTTCGAGCTCGGCGAGCGAGCCGGGCTCGACGACGCCCTGCGTGAGTGCCTGCCCTACACCGGCCACTACGCGACCCGCCACCAGGGCACGATCGGGGGCTCGATCGCCTACGGCGAGCCGCGCGGGGAGCTGCCCCTGACCTTGCTGGCGCTGGGCGGCCGGGCGGTCGCCCGCTCGCTGCGCGGCGAGCGCGAGATCCCCGCGCACGAGCTGTACACCGGCTCCTATCGCACCTCGCTGGCCCCCGACGAGCTGATCGTTCGCACGCTCTGGCCACGCGCCCGAGCCGGGCAGGGGCACGCCTTCTCAGAGCTCGCCCAGCGCCACGGAGACTTCACGCTTGGCTCGGCGGCGTGCACGCTGGCGGTCAGCGACGGTCAGATCGTCGATGCCAGGATCGCCGTGGGCGCGGTTGCCGATCGGCCGGTGCTCGTGCCCGAGGCCGCCCAGGCGCTGATCGGCGCCCCGGCGACCCGGGCGAGCGTCCAGGGCGCCGCCCAGGCCACCACCGGCGCCGTCGCCGGCTATGACGACCAGTTCGGGAGCGCCGCCTACCGTCGCCACCTCGCCGGCGTCCTGGTTGCCGATGCGGCGGGCCGGGCGATGGCACGCGCCGAGGGTGGGCGCCCGTGAGCGACGAGCTCGTCCCCGTGGAGCTGATCGTCAACGGCGCGCGCCGAAGCGGGCACGTCCGGCCGCGGATGCTGCTCTCTGACTTCCTGCGCCATGGGCTGGGGCTGACCGGGACGCACGTGGGCTGCGAGCACGGCGTGTGCGGCGCCTGCACCGTACGGGTCGCGGGCCGGCCGGCGCGATCGTGCCTGATGCTCGCGGTCCAGGCCGACGGGCAGGAGGTGCAGACCGTCGAGGGGCTCGCGGGCGGCGCCGGGCTGACCGAGCTCCAGCGCGCTCTGCACGACGCCCATGCCCTGCAGTGCGGCTTCTGCACGCCCGGGATCCTGATCTCGGCCGCCGATCTGCTGGAGCGCCACCCCGGGGCCGACCGGGCGGAGATCGAAGCTCTGCTCTCGGGCCATCTGTGTCGCTGCACCGGCTACAAGCCGATCGTGGACGCGATCGAGCAGGTGGCGAGGAGCTCGGCGTGAACCTGGCGCTGACGCTGCTGGCCGCGGCCGAGCGCCACGGCGAGGGGGTGGCGGCCGTCGACGGCGGCGAGCGCGTTGACTACGCCACGCTGCTCAGCCGGGCCGCCTCGCTGGCCGGAGGGCTGGCCGAGCTGGGTGTCGAGCCCCGGCAGCCGGTGTGCGCGCTGCTCAAGAACCGCCGCGAGGCCGTCGAGCTGTACTGGGCGACCCAGTGGCTCGGAGCCTGGTTCGTGCCCCTGAACTTCCGCCTGAGCCCCGACGAGGTCCGCTACTGCGTGCAGGATTGCGGCGCCGGCGTGGTCGTCTTCGAGGAGGCCTCGGCCCAGGCGGCGGCGAGGTGCCGTGAATCGGGGCGCACGCTGGTGGCGCTCGGCGACGGGACCGAGGACGGCGACGTGCGCCTGTCGGAGCTCGCGCAGGTATCGGCGCACCCGGGCGCGCTGGACCTCGCCGAGGATGAGATCTCGCTCATGCTCTACACCTCGGGCACCACCGGCAAGCCCAAGGGGGTGCCGCGCTCGCATCGCGCCGACCGCGCCGGCGGGCTCAGCCAGGTGGTCCACCACGGCTATCGGTGGGCCGATCGCTCGCTCGGCGTGATGCCGATCTACCACACGATGGGCATGCATACGATGATCGCGATGGCGCTCATCGACGGCTGCTTCGTGGCCCTGCCCGACTGGAACCCGGGCCGAGCCGTGGAGCTGATCGAGGAGGAGCGGATCAGCTCCCTGTACCTGGCGCCCACCCTGTTTCACGACCTCCTGGGTGAGTTGCCCGAGAGCGCCGACGTGTCATCGGTGGAGTCGATCGGCTACGCGGGCTCGCCCATGTCGCCGGAGCTGGCCGCGCGCTGCTCCAAGGCGTTTGCCGCGCGCGTCTTCTTCAACCACTACGGATCGACCGAGTACTACACGTGGGCGGTCAGCCGTGACCAGGCCGCCAAGCCCGGATGTGCGGGCCGGCCGGCGATCAACACGCGGCTGCGTCTGGTCAAGACCGACGACGACGCGCCGCCCGACGCGCTCGTGGAGCCCGGCGAGGAGGGCCAGGTAATCGCCGACATGCGCGGCGACGAGTCCTTCGGCGGGTACTGGGAGCGGCCCGACGCCGACGAGCAGGCGATCCGCGACGGCTGGTACTACCCGGGCGACATCGGTCGCCTGGACGAGGCCGGCGAGCTGTGGATCGTCGGCCGGGTGGACGACATGATCATCTCGGGCGGCGAGAACATCCATCCCGTCGAGGTCGAGAACGTGCTCGCCGAGCATCCTCGGGTTCAGGAGGCCGCGGTGATCGGCGCCCCCGATGAGCGCTGGGGCCAGCGGGTGGTGGCCTTCGTGGTCGGCGAGCAGCTCGACGAGGAGGATCTGGACCGCCACTGCCGGGATTCCGCCCAGATCGCGAACTTCAAGCGTCCCCGGGAGTACCGCTTCGTGGACGAACTGCCAAAGAGCCCGACCGGCAAGTTGCTGCGGCGGGAGTTGAGAAAGGAAATCGAGTCTTGACCGAGTCCGACATCCTGAGACTGGAGCGTGACGCCGAGCGTGGCGTGGCCACCATCACCCTCGACGATCCGGAGAAGCACAACCGCGTGCCCATGGCGGCGCGTACCCAGCTGGCCGAGCTCCTGGACGAGCTGGACACCGACGACGCGGTGTCCGTGATCGTGATCACGGGTGCCGGCGAGCGCGCCTTCAGCGCCGGCGGCGACGTGATGGGGTTCCTGCGCACCGACCCGGCGACGCTGTCGCGGCTGGCCTGGAACGTCGCGGCCGCCGAGCGCTGTGGCAAGCCGGTGATCGCCAAGCTCCGCGGATACGTGCTGGGCGTCGGTCTCGAGCTCGCTCTGGCCAGTGACTTCCGGATCGCCGCCGACAACGTCGAGCTGGGACTGCCGGAGATCCGACTGGGCATGATCCCGGGCAGCGGAGGGAGTCAGCGCCTGGCCCGGTTGATCGGGCTGGGGCGCGCCAAGAACCTGATCATGCGCGGCAAGCGCTGCAGCGCCCAGGAAGCGTTCGATTACGGCCTGGTCAGCGAGCTGCACCCGCCCGACGAGCTCGACGCCGCCGTCGACGCGCTCATCGACGAGCTCAAGGCTCTGTCCCCGCTGGCCCTGTCGATGGCCAAGCGGGTGCTCAACCACGCCTACGACGGTCCGCTCGGGCTGGGCCTCGAGGTCGAGGGGCTCGCCTACGGTCTGCTGCGCTCCTCGCACGACTTCCAGGAGGGTGTCCACGCGTTCGTGGAGAAGCGAAAGCCGCAGTTTGAAGGGCGCTGAGAGCTGCAGTTCGCGGGCCATCAGCCCCGCGAAGCTGCGAATTCGGATACCGGATCAGTGAGCTGATGGGGGCGTCGGCTCTCGCGCTCACGCTCGCTGCCGCGGTCATCCACGCCGCCTGGAACCTGCTGCTCTCCGGCGAGGAGGACACCCACAGCGCGACCGCCGCGGCGGTGGCGATGGGCACCGTGGCGTTCGCGCCGGTCGCGGTCCTGAGCTGGCGGATGGAGACCTCGGCGCTGCCCTACGTGGGCGCCTCCGCCGCGTTCGAGGGGCTCTATCTGGTCCTTCTGGCCGCCGGCTACTCGGTGGCCGCGATGGGCTTCGTGTATCCGATCGCCCGTGGCTCGGCGCCCGTGCTGGTCCTGGTGGTAAGCGTCATCTTCCTCGGAGCCAGCGTCTCCGCGCTGGGTGTGGTCGGCGTGCTCCTGGTGGCCACCGGGATCGTGCTCGTCCGCGGACTGCGCGCCGCCGGACAGAGCCGTGACCTGGCGCTGGCCCTGGGAGTGGGCGCCTGCATCGCCTCCTACACACTGATCGACAAGCACGGCGTCACGCACGCCAATCCATTTGCCTACCTCGAGCTCGTGTTCGGCCTGACCACCAGCGCCTACGTGATCGGCGTCGGGCGGGTGCGCGGCCCGGCGGCCCTGCGAGCCGCCGTGAGCTTCAGAACCCTGCTGGCCGGGCTCGGGTTCTTCGGCTCCTACGCGCTCATCCTGGTGGCCCTGAGGCTCGCCCCGGCGGCCTCGGTCGCCGCGGTGCGCGAGTCCAGCGTCGTGATCGCCACCGGGGCGCTCGCCATCGGCGGCCGGGAGCGGGTCACGGCCGAGCGTCTGGCCGGCGCGGTCGCGGTGGTGGCGGGGATCACCCTCGTCGCGCTCGGATAGCCGGCCCGCGGCGCGCTTCGATAGCCGGCCTACGTCGCGCTCGGATAGCCGCCCCGCTCGCTCTAGGATCGCCGGGTGTCCACGAACCGGCGAGACTGGGCGGGAGCGGTATTGGTCTTGATCATCGCGGTCGCCCTCGTGGTCCTGGACGTCGTCGATCACTCGGTGAGCCGCTGGTTCCAGGACCACGGGTTCACGACGTCGGTGCTGGCGGGTCTGCTGGTGTTGCTGCAGACCGTCCTGATCGTGGACCGGGTGGTGAGCGACCGCCAGCTCCGGGACCGCTCCCGGGCCATCGCGGCCCAGGCGGCGATCCTCCTGCCCCAGGCCGATCGCGCCTCCAAGGCGGTCTCGGCGATGCTGGAGGGCAGCGGCGAGCGGGATACCGCCACCGACGAGGTCCGGACCTACATGATGATGCTGCTGATCAGCGGCCCGCTCCTGATCGACGCCCGCCCGTCACGCGCCTTCCTGGAGGCCGCCCAGCAGCTCGCCGGCGAGTTCGCCCACGCGCTCGCCGTGACCGCCAAGAAGTCCACCGCGGCCGAGGACGTCACCGAGCGCCTGGACCGGGCCGTGCAGGCGCTCCGCGCGGCGTCGGCTCCCGTGCTGCAGATCCTCGATCTCGAACGGCTGCTCGGGATCAGCCCCGAGGAACTGGGGGCGGCGCCGGACTCCTGAGCCGTTCTCGCTCGGACCGACCTCCCGAAGGCGATGAATCCGGTCATCCTCCCGAGTCTCAGGTGAAGTAGGCAACGGGACAACAGGTTTTGGAGGCGGACATGGGCGAAGTGGTGGTCGGGCTCTCGATGTCGGTGGACGGCTTCATCGCCGGCCCCAACGACGGTCGGGGCAACCCGTTGGGCGACGGCGGCTTCAGGCTCTTTGAGTGGTGGTCGGCCGGCACCGAGCGCGTCGGCCCCGACGACCGCTTCAAGCCACCGACGTCCAGCTTGCCCGTGGTCAGGGAGATGTTCGACTGCGGGGCGATCATCACCGGCCGGCGCACCTTCGACATCGCCGGGGGCTGGGGCGGCCACCATCCCATCGGTGCCCCGTTCTTCGTGCTCACCCACGAGCCGCCTGACCGGTACGTCGGTCCGGGCACCGACGGAACCGTCGTCACCGACGGCATCGAGAGCGCCCTTGAGCAGGCCCGCGCGGTTGCCGGTGACCGAGCCATCTCGGTGGGCGCAGCCGACGTCGCCCAGCAGTACCTGAAGGCCGGCCTCCTCGACGAGATCCACATCGACCTGGTGCCCGTGATCCTCGGCGGCGGCGTCAGCCTGTTCGCCAACCTCGAGGGCCACCCGATCAACCTCGAGTGCACCCGGGTCGTCGAGTCCGAGGGCGTCACCCACCTGCGCTACCGAGTGCTCAGGTAGCGACGCGGTGGGGGCGGCAGGGTTTCGGTTACCGTGCAGGCCATGGCCCCCACCGGTAAGCCAGAGGTCCAGGTCCCGTCAGACCAGGCGCCCTCCTATCAGCTGGAGCTCGAGGACATCGAGGTCGGAGACGGCGACCAGGCCGTCTCGGGACAGGTCGTGGAGGTCCACTACGTGGGCGTCTCCTGGCAGACCGGCCAGCAGTTCGACGCCTCCTGGGACCGCGGCCAGACGTTCAAGTTCGGCCTGGGCAAGGGCCAGGTGATCCCCGGCTGGGACCAGGGAGTGACCGGCATGAAGGTCGGGGGCAGGCGGCGGATCACGATTCCGCCCATGCTCGCCTACGGCAAGCGCGGCGCCGGCGGCGTCATCGGCCCCGACGAGACCCTGGTCTTCGTCGTGGACCTCATCTCCGTCCACTGACCCCAAGCGAGCCTCATGTTCGCCATCGTGATGGCGGGAGGGCGTAGCGCGGAGCAAGCCTCGTAGCCGCCTCGTCCGACTCAACGTGGCGGCGGCTGGGGCCTGCCTCCTATCTCGCCTCGCGCGGGCCGATACCCACGCCCCATCCCGCACCCGAGGCGGGCGAGCAGGGAGGCAGACCCCAGCCGGCCCAACGGACCTCAAGGACGAAAAACTACGAGGCGGCGACAACCATGGTCTTGATCGTCGCGGTCACCTCATCGGCGACCTCGACCACGACCATGTAGGTGCCGACGTTGCGAATCGGCTCGTCGAGATGGATCTTGCGGCGATCGACCTTGATCCCACGGGCATCGCGAATGGCGTCGGCGATGTCCTGGGTGGTGACCGACCCGAACAGCCGTCCGTCCTCGCCGGCCTGCTGGGGGATCGTCAGCACCGTGCGGCCGAGCACGGAGGCACTCTCGCGGGAGCGCTCTTCGGCCTCGCGGGCGGCGCGCTCGGCGTCTTCCTGACGGCGCCGGGCGACCTTGATCGAATTGTCGGTGGCGGGCTCGGCGAGCTTGCGCGGCAGCAGGTAGTTGCGCAGATAGCCGGCGGAGACGTCGATGACGGTTCCGCGCTCACCCAGCGATTCCACGTCCTGTAAAAGGATGGCCTGCGGCATCAGCCTGGCCCCTACCGGTCGCGGTCGCCGCGGTCGCCCCGATCCCCGCGTCCGCTGCGGTGATCTCCGCCACCTTCGGCGACATAGGGAAGCAGAGCCAGCTCACGTGCCCGCTTGACGGCGCGAGCCACCTGGCTCTGATGACGCCGGCAGGCTCCGGTGATCCGTCGCGAACGGATCTTGCCCCGGTCCGAGATGAACCGGCGCAGCGTGGAGATGTCCTTGAAATCGACCTGCTCGATCTTGTCCCGGCAGTACGGGCAGGACTTACGGCGGATCGAAGTCGGACCGCCCTTGCGGTCGCGCCGCCGTACCGGTCGTCTACGTTGCTTTGCCATTGGGGCTCAGACTAGCGTGGTTTTGAATCGGTCGGCGAGAAGCCCGCTTCTCGCCGACCCCTGCCCTAGAAGGGGATGTCCTCGTCGGCCCCCGCGCCCACGGGCGTGCGCTGGAAGTCGCCGGTGTCGATCGGCACATCGCTCTCGGTCGCCCGGGCGCTGCTCGAGAACCCGTTTCCGTTGCCGCCATCCTCGCGACCGCCCAGGAACTGCACGGACTCGGCGATGATGTCCACGGCCTGGCGCTTGTCGCCCTCCTTGCTGGTCCACTCGCGCCAGCGCAGACGACCGTCGATCGCGACGGGGCGTCCCTTGCTCAAAAAGCGCGAGCAGTTCTCGCCCTGGGCGCCCCACACGGTGACGTCGAAGTAGTTGGGTTGATCCTCCCACTGACCGGTCTCGTTGTTCTTGCGCCGGCCGTTGCAGGCCACGCGCAGCGAGCACACCTGGGTGCCGCTCGGCAACGAGCTCAGCTCCGGGTCGCGAGTGAGGTTGCCGGTGATGATCACGCGGTTGATGTTGCTGCCTGCCATTGCTCGAAGCTCCTCTCGAGGTTCGTTGAAAGCTCGTGATCGAGTCTAGGGGCGTGCCAGACGGCTACTTCGTATCTCGACGGAAAATGGTCGGAAACGTTTGCCTCTTGGCACACCGCGTTGGCGCCGTGACGCTTTCGTGACGGGTCGCGGCAGGACCGGGGAGTCGCGCCTTGGGGGAACGTTGAGAGCCAGCGCCGGCGGGCGCTAGGAGTCGTGGTCGCCGCGATCGCCGCGGTCGCCGCGGTCGCCGCGGTCCGGCGGACCCGCGGGTGCGGACGCGGTCAGCACCGGAGGCGGCGAGTCGGGCGCCGGCGGGGTGCCGGGCACGACCCTGACGATCCGGAAGCGCAGCACCGCGTCGTTGATCCGCAGGTTGTGCGAAAGCGCGTCCAGGAGGGCCGGCGGGCCGGTGAACTGGAGCAGGTGGTATTCGCCCTCCGCCTGATGGCGGATCTCGTAGGCCAGGGGCCGCGTGTGCCAATCGTCGTTGCGCGACACCTCGCCCCCGCCGGCGGTGATCTGGGACTCGACATCGGTCACGATCTTGGCCCGGCGGTCCTCGTCTGCGGTGCCGGACAGCACCAGCACGAGGTCGTATAGGCGGGGTGGAATCGGCATCTCGAAAGGGCCCTCGCTCATCGAAGGTCGGGCGGCGGCCGACTATAGCGGGTGATTGCGGGCCGTCGTGGCTGGGAACATGAGCCGATCGTGCCCCCTGAGTTGGAGATCCTCGAGTGCCACGGCCCCCTGGCCTGGGAGCGCTGGCTGGAGGCCCACCATGGCCAATCGCCGGGGGTGTGGCTGAAGATCGCCAAGCGCGGGGCGGGGGTGGAGAGCGCCAGCTACGCCCAGGCGCTCGAGGTCGCGATCTGCTTCGGGTGGATCGACGGACAGAAGCGCGGCTTTGACGAGCGCTTCTGGCTGCAGCGCTTCACCCCCCGCGGCCCGCGCAGCCGCTGGTCAGAGATCAACCGCGGCAAGGCCCAGGAGCTGATCGCCGCCGGCCGGATGCGCGACCCCGGCCACCGTCAGGTGCAGGCGGCGCAGGCCGACGGACGCTGGGAGGCCGCCTACGAGCCCCAGAGCCGGACCACGATTCCCCCGGACTTCCAGGCCGAGCTTGACCGAAATCCAGCCGCGCTCCAGTTCTTCGCCACCCTGACGGGGACGCGCCGGTACGCCTTCCTGTACCGCCTGCACAACGTCAAGTCGCCGCCGGCGCGCGCCCGCCGCATCTCGTCCTACATAGAACGCCTCAACGCCGGTCAGACCCTGGACTAGCGATCCCGCCGGCGTTCACCGCAGATATCGCGACAACTAGTCCTCGGACACCGCGCCCGCATCCATCGCGCGCTCCTTGGCGCGGATGTCATCGAGCTGATCGTCGACCCAGTCCCCGGGATCGCGGGCCGTCACGATCGAGATCAGCCCCTCGTGCCGGCGCTTGCGCTCGTCCACGGGCATCGTCAGGGCGGCGTGGATCGAGTCGGCGAGCTCCTGGATGTCGAACGGATTGACCGACAGCGCGTACTCGCCGAGCTCCTCGTGGGCACCCGTGTTCTCCGAGAGCACCGATACGCCGGCGCGCTCGTTGACCATCGGGCCCTCCTTGGCGACCAGGTTCATGCCGTCGAACATCGCGTTGACCATCAGCATGTCGTAGTGCTTGTAGGCGGCCACCGCCTCCTCGAGGTCGTCGCGGAGCTTGAGCTGGATCGGCATCCAGTCCGGGCTGCCGTGGCGGTGGTTGACGACCGCCACCACGGCTTCGATGCGCTCCAGGTACTCGGCGTACTCGGCAACGTCGGTTCGCGACGGCATCAGCTGGGCGATGAAGGTCACCTTCTCGCGGAACTCGGGGTGCTGCTCGAGGAAGGTGTCAAAGGCGCTGAAGCCGCGCAGCACGTTCTTGCTCAGGTCGGCGCGGTCGACGCGGAGGATCAGGTGATCGCGGCGCCGGCGCAGCAGCTCGCCCTCGAACTCCAGCACCCGGGGACGGGAGGCGACCGACTGGATCGCCCGGGAGTCGATGGGCAGCGGGTAGGCGCGGACCCAGACCTCGCGGTCATCGATGCGGACCACGCTGCCTTCGAAGTCGACCTCCAGGCCCATCAGGTCGTGGCAGCACTGCAGGAAGTTGTGGCGGTAGGAACGGGTGTGAAAGCCGATGATGTCGTTGGAGAGGATCCCCTCGTAGATCTCCTTGCGGATCACCGAGGGCAGGACCCGCCAGGAGTCAGGCTGGCTCCAGGGGATGTGGACGAAGTGGTGCAGGAAGACGTCGGGGCGCTCGCGGCGGATCAGCCCCGGCAACGTGTACAGGTGGTAATCGTGGACCATCACCACGGGCTTCTCGATGTCCTCGACCTCTTCGAGCACCGCCCGCGCGAGGTCCTCGTTGACCGCGTTGTAGCCGAACTCGAAGGCCTCGGTCTCGTTGCGGCGGATGTCCGGCGCGTTGGAGAGGTCCCACAGGTAGTGCTGGATGAACCACAGCAGCGGGTTGGCGATGATGTTGTAGAAGCCGTCGTAGGCTTCGGCGTCGGAGGCCACCAGCTTGACGCGGTACTCGTTTCCCTCGGGCGTCGTGACGGGAAAGGGCTTGCCGTCGTGCTCATCGGCTTTCTCGATGTCCTCATCGGTCATCGCCGAGGCCACCCAGGTCACCGGGCGGTGCGAGGCCAGGCCGATCAGCGCCGTCACCAGCCCCCCGGTTCCGCGCTTGACCTCGCCGCCGGGCTGGAAGGTGACCGGGCCGCGGTTGGATACCAGCACCAGGGGGGTGTCAGCGGACATGGCTTCCCATTGTGCCCGCCTCACGCCTCGATGTCTTCAAACAGCTCCAGCCAGTCGCGAAGCAGCCGTGGGGTCAGGAACTTCTGGCGGGCGCTCTCCTTGCCGGCGCGTCCCAGCCGGCGCCCGAGGCCCGGGTCGCTCAGGATCTCCAGCGCCCGGGCGGCGCACTGCTCCACGCTTGAGACCAGAAACCCGGTCTCGCCGTCGGAGATCTGCAGCGGGATCCCGCCGACGTCGCCCCCGATGAAGGGGCGCGCCTTCCAGATCGCCTCGGTCACGGTCAGCCCGAAGCCCTCGCGAGTCGACTTCTGGATCGCGACATCGCAATGGGACTGAAAGGCGTTGACCTCGATCGCACCGACGTTATTGAGGTTGTTGAGGATGTGGATGTCGGGGTCGCCGTCGGCGTGGGCCACGGTCGCGTTGAAGTAGTCCCAGCCCTCGGGATCGTCGGTGGCCATCGAGCCGACCAGCGCCAGCTGAACGTCGGGCATCTCCTCCTTGACGATCCGGTAGGCGTCGATCACCCCGAGCGGGTCCTTCCAGGGATCAAAGCGCGAGACCTGGCAGAGCAGGGGCCGCTCGACATCGATCCCGAATTGCTCGCAGATATAGACGGCGTCATCGGTGGAGAAGGCCATGTTCTTGGGCGCCAGCGGGTCAATCGCGGGAGGCACCATGTGCGCCCGGCCGTCCATTCCGGGGGGAACGTATGCGGGGACGTGAAACACGGCCCCAGCGTAGGGCTCCAGGTAGGGCATCAGCCGCGTCAGCGTCTCCGGGTTCGGGGTCGAGAGGTCGATGTGGCAGCGCCAGATCCACTGGCGCGCCCGCTCGCCCACCAGCGACGGGATGGCCGCCGGCTGGGGATCGTGGATGATGCACACGTCCCAGCCGCCCGCGAGCTGGCGGGCGTTGATCTCGTTGTAATGCCGCCACGTGGCCCACTCGGCCTCGGTGAGGTCCTGGGGACTGCCCTGCAGCGCGTTGTGCATCACCTTGGTCGTCTTGAAGAACTCCTCGCGGCCGTAGATGACATCCCATTCGACGTCGAGGCCGACGTCGAGCATCAGCGGGACGAGGGTGTAGAGGATCTCCGAGACCCCGCCCCCGAAGGCCGTCGCGGACAGATGCAGGATCCGCTTGCCGGCCAGGCGCGAGGCGCGCTCGCGGATCTCGTCCACGAGCTGGCGTCCGACGATGCTCGCGTAATCCGAGAGGTGCTTCTGGGCGACGGAGACGGGCTGGAGCATGGCCGGGGTTACTTGTACCCGCCCGGAGACGATAATCCCACCCTCAGCTGTCAAGCCGCCGCAGCCGCTCGATCCCGGCGTCGACGGCTCGCACCAGCTCTCCATGCAACTCTGAGTTGGCGGCCGAGATCGAAGACATCTGGAACTCATGGCCGGCTCCCAGCAGCCGGTGGCCGTCCAGGGGACGCCCCCAGCCGTCGCTGACCACGCCGCCCGCCTCCAGCAGGCACAGCCAGGGAGCCGCCAGGTCGTAGGGGGAGTTGTTGAGGATCTGACCGCCGCCCACCTGCTCGAACCGCGCGCGCATTCCGGGGACCTCGTCGATCATCCGCGAGCCCACCTCGACCACGGCGTCGAGCTGACCGGTGACGATCCTGGTCATCCCGAACGCCTGGGACCCGAGGTCAAAGGCTCCGCCGCCCACCGAGGAGCCGTCGATCAGCTCGGCCAGGACCTCCGTGGTCGCGCGGGCGGGCCGCCCTCGGAATCCGTAGGCCCAGAACATCCGGCCCGGATCTGAGTTGGTGCTCAGGCGGACCGGCCGCGTGGACTGCACGATGCCGTCGGCCGCCGAGGCCAGGAACAGCTCGCCGGACTTGATGTCGACCACGCACGCCGTGGTGACGTCGCTCATCGTGGGCTCGCCGTCGCCCAGCGGGGCCAGCGCGACCGCCACGCACGCCGACTCCAGGCCCGCCAGCGCCGGGCGGGTTCCGTCGATCGGGTCCACGACCAGCACGTCGGTGGCGTCACCGAGCGCCACCAGCCCCCGATCCTCGGAGTAGAAGGCGACCCGGGGAGCCCGCTCGGCCAGGAACTCCACCATCGACTGCTCGGCGATCTCGTCCACCGCGAAGGTGATGTCGCCTCCGGCCGCGTCGCCGGCGTGGGCGCGCCCGGCAAAGGCGCCCAGCTCGGGGACCACGCGCTCGCGCAGCGTGACCGCGAGGTCGAGGACCAGCCGCCGGCGTTCGGCCGGCGAGGCGAGCGGGTCGGGCACGGCGGCAACGCTAGCCACAAAAAACTAAACAAGATCAGTGGACTTGCTAGCGTCCCTCGCCTCAGCCGCACCCTCGACCACCCCAGGAGAGAGAAACCCATGAGCAACACCGACGACCTGCTGGCCAACAACGAGCGCTACGTCGAGTCCTTCGACAAGGCCGACCTGCCGCTGCCTCCCGGCAAGAAGGTCGCGGTCGTCGCCTGCATGGACGCGCGGCTCAACGTCTACGGGGCGCTCGGCCTGAGCGAGGGGGACGCGCACGTGATCCGCAACGCCGGCGGCGTGGTCACTGACGACGAGATTCGCTCGCTGGCGATCTCCCAGCGGCTGCTGGGCACCGAGGAGATCGTCCTCATCCACCACACCGACTGCGGGATGCTCACCTTCACCGACGATGACTTCAAGGCGTCCATCCAGAAGGACACCGGGATCAAGCCCGAGTGGGCGGCCGAGGCCTTCGGGGACCTCGACGAGGACGTCCGCCAGTCGGTGGCCCGCATCAAGGCGTCGCCCTTCATCCCCCGCAAGGACTCGATCCGCGGCTTCGTCTACGAGGTCGAGACCGGGCGCCTGCGCGAAGTCTCCTAGCCGGCCCGCTCCCCCCGGCAGGGCCGCTTCGCAGGCCGGGACATCGCGTCCATTACGGTTCGTGCTCGATGAGCGAGCACGACGTGATCGTGATCGGCGCGGGGCCGGCGGGGGAGGTGTGCTCCGGGCGGCTGGCCGGTGAGGGACTGGACGTCGCTCTGGTCGAACGCGAGCTGGTCGGCGGCGAGTGCGCCTTCTGGGCGTGCATGCCGTCCAAGGCGCTGCTGCGCCCCGCCGAGGTGCTGGCCGAGGTGGCCAGGGTCCCGGGGGCCACCCAGGCGGTCACCGGCAGCCTCGACCCCGAGGCGGTGCTCGCCCGCCGCGACGAGGTCATCCACGACCTCGACGACTCCGTGCAGATGCCGTGGCTCGAGCGCAAGTCGATCAAGCTCGTCCGCGGCCAGGCCCGCCTGGATGGCGAGCGGCGGGTCCGGGTGGGCGACGAGCTCCTGCACGCCCGCCGCGCGGTGGTGATCGCCGTGGGCAGCGGCGCGGCCCTGCCGCCGGTCAAGGGGCTCGACGAGATATCTCCGTGGACCAATCGCGCGGGGACCACCGCCAAGTCGGTTCCGGGCACGCTCACCGTGCTCGGCGGCGGCGCCGTCGGTTGTGAGCTGGCCCAGGCGTGGGCGTCGCTCGGGGCCAGGACCACGCTCGTCGAGGCCCTGCCCCAGCTCCTGTCCGGCGAGGAGCCGTTCGCCGGCGAGATGCTGGCCGACTCGCTGCGCAACCATGGCGTCGAGGTTCGCATCGACGCCGAGGCGAGCAGCGCCGCCCTTACGTCGGACCGGCGGTTCGCCCTCACCCTCAAGGACGGCGAGACCCTGACCAGCGATGAGCTCCTGGTGGCCGTCGGGCGGGTGCCGCACACGCAGGACCTCGGACTGGAGACCGTCGACCTGGAACCCGGGGCCCTCATCCCCGTCGACGACACGATGCGGGTGACCGTCCCTGCTCACCGCGACTGGCTGTACGCGATCGGAGATGTCAACCGACGCGCCCTGCTCACCCACGCCGGCAAGTACCAGGCGATGGTGGCCGCGGCCACGATCATGAACCGCGAGGCCCGCGCGGTCTGGGACGGGGAGCTCTCCCCGCGAGTGGTGTTCACCGAGCCCCAGGTGGGCGCCGTCGGCCACACCTTGGCGCAGGCGCTGCAGCAGGGAATCGCCGCCCGGGCAATCGACGCCGATCCCGGCGCCACTCCCGGCGCCAGCTTCGTCGGCAAGGGAGCGCCGTCTCGCATGCGCATCGTCGTCGACGAGCAACGCGACGTGATCGTGGGGGCCACCATCGTCGGGCCCGAGGCGGCCGAGAGCCTGCACGCGGCCACGGTGGCGATCGTGGGCGAGATCCCCTGCCGGCGCCTGGCTCACGCCATGCCCTCCTTCCCCACCCGCAGCGAGGTCTGGTTGCGGCTGCTCCAGGCCTGGGCGCCCTAGCCTGCTCCTCCCGGCAAACGTCCCGCTCGATGCGCCGCCCGGGCGCAGTGGGGCGTTTGCATCCTCCCCGGCGGCAAACGACCCGCGCAACTGGAGCGCGGATTTGACTGGGGCGTTTGCATCCTGGACGGCGGCAAACGTCCCAGTGGCCGGCGGGATGAGCTCGAGCGGGACGTTTGCACCGCACCCCGGCCCGCGAAAGCCGGTCCGCCGACATGAGCCGTCGGTACCGGGAAAAGGTCCAGTGCTGTACCGAGCAGCCGGTACAAGCAGCGCGGGTGTGCTGTCAGGCCGGGATCTCCAGCGTGAACGTCGTGGCCCCCGTGGCCGAGCGCACCGAGAGCTTGCCCGCCATCCGCTCGGCCAGCTCGGAGGCGATGGCGAGCCCCAGCCCCGAC